>Ga0255220_1000933_pt1 | contig 10841 bp, 9 predicted proteins | sample Miss_Colum_RepB__FD_188423 | JGI IMG/M metagenome (GOLD analysis project Ga0255220, IMG submission 188423) | Freshwater microbial communities from Mississippi River, Louisiana, United States - Miss_Colum_RepB_8d | ecosystem: Environmental > Aquatic > Freshwater > River | place: USA: Louisiana...
CGCCCGTAGCTCAGTGGATAGAGTACTGGCCTCCGAAGCCAGGGGTCGCTGGTTCGATCCCAGCCGGGCGCGCCATGTTGCGATTGTCGCGGGGTCTTCGTCACGAGACCCCGCCCATGCGTGTTACGCCGCGGTCGCGGCCGATCAGGGTGCTCGCGCCAGGCCACTTCGCGTAATTGCCGGGTCCCCGAACCTGCGGATTCCATCAGACGGCACTCCCGAGCCTGGATCGATGTTCAGCATCGGTGAACCGCTGCCGCGTATTCCGTTGCAAACCGCTAACATCCGGAGCTGACCGGCCATCCGATCGACTGGTGCTCGTCGATCCGGACTCGCGCCTCATCTGCTCACAGGGAGATTTACGTGTCCGCCACCAAAAAACTCGTCGTTCGCTTCGATAACTGGGTCGACCCCGCGTTCGCCGAGCGCCTGGGACGCGAGCCCGATATTGAGCTGCGCACCAACAAGCGTGAGGGCAACGACGAGCAAGCCTGGCGTGACCTGGCGCAGGCCCATGTGTATCAAATCTCGGCGGCCAAGGACGAGACCCCCAAGCGCTGGTTCGCGACCGCAGAGTTGCTCGCCAGGGCGCCCGGCGTGCTGTGCGTGTCGTCCACCGGGGCGGGCTACGACACCGTCGATGTGCCGGCCTGCACCCGTGCCGGCGTGCTGGTCGTGAACCAGGCCGGCGCCAACGCACAGTCGGTTGCCGAGGCCACGCTTGGCCTGGTGCTGGACGTGTCGCGCCGCATCACCGAGAGCGATCGCCGCCTTCGCCGCGAGCGGGTCGTCGCGCGTGAAGAGCTGATGGGCCGAGAAATTTGCGGCAAGGTGCTCGGGCTGGTCGGCATGGGCCATGTCGGTACCAAGGTCGCAGCGCTGGGCAAGGCCTTCGGCATGCAGGTGCTCGGCTTCGATCCCTATCTGACCGACGAGGAAATCGGCCGGCGTGGCGCGCGGGCCGCGAGCTTCGACGAGCTGCTGGCCTCAAGCGACTTCTTGTCGATTCACTGTCCGCGCAGCCCCGAAACCATGCACATGGTCAACGCCGCGGCCTTCGCCAAGATGAAGAAGGGCGCGATGTTCGTCAGCACCGCTCGCGGTGGCATTCACGACGAGATGGCTCTGGCCGATGCGATGCGCGCCGGCCATATCGCCGGCGCCGGTCTGGACGTCTGGGAGCAGGAGCCGCCTGCGTTGGACCATCCCTTGCTCGGCATGGAGAACGTGGTCGTCAACTTTCATACCGCCGGCGTTACCGGCGAGGCGCGTCGCAATACCGCGAGCTACTCGGCCGAGCAACTGGTCGGTGTGCTCAAAGGCGGCTATCCGCCGCGGATCATCAACCCCGAGGTCTGGCCGGCGTATGCAAAGCGATTCGAGATGGCCTTCGGCATTCCCGTGCAGCCGCGAGCGACCGATTAGGCGCTGAGGTCCCCGAGGGGGCTGCGCGCTTGCTTACACCAGGACGCGCGAATCTGCTCGGGAATCTAGCCGGTGCGGATCACCGAGATGTACTCGGTGCCGCTTTCCGGTAGCCAGATTTCTCCGGGCCGCCCCAGGATCTGGCGCACATTGGCCTGAGGGCGTGGCATTGCGAAGCTCTCGAAACCTTCGCTCGCCGGATCGAAGCGCAGTGTCGCGTTGGTGCCGAAATCGCTGACCCAGACCTGGTCCCGCTCATCAACGTACACCGCGTAGGTGCGTGGTCCGTTGCCGGGCAGCCGCCAGGTGCGCCAGCTGTTCGCGGCTGGGTCATGCATCGACAGGTTGCCGCTGTACCACTCGCTGACCCAGATCCGGCCGCGGCTGTCGCTCCAGACTCGGCGCGCGCCCTGGTTCGGTGTCGGCGGCTCCACGACGACGGAATCGCCGCTGCGCCGGTCGATACGGGCGATGTAAGAGCCGGCCAGCGAGCACCACCAGATCTCGCCGGCCGGCGTCGCGCAGATCCCGTACGGGCCACGCCCCTTTGGCGACGGCTTCACGCTGGTACGGCCGCTAGCCAAGGCCAACCTGCCGACGAACCCGCTCTGGCCGGTGAACCAAAGGTCGCCGTCTCGATCGAAGGCTGCGGTGTTCAGATTCGCGTACGGCGTGCCCGGCGGTAGTGCGAACACACGAACCTCGCGCTGAGGCCAGCTGACCCGCACGATGGCGTTCTGCCCGGAGTCTGTGATCCACGCAGCACCATCCGGTCCCTGGATCACGCCATGCGGAGACGAATCGTTGCCCAGCGCAACCAGTTCCACCCGACCGTCGCGCGGATCGAACCAGCCCAGGTGTCCACTGCGCTGCGCGGTGAACCAGACGCCACCGTCCGGGGCTGGCGCAACGTCGTGAATCGCGGTGGGCGCCGCTGTGCGCAGCGGCCAGGACTGCATCCGCACGCCGGAGGCAGCGTGCAAGGGGTTTGCGACAGGCAGTGAGCCAGCGAGCAGCGTCGCGCCGACGGCCTGCAGGACCTGTCGGCGGGGAGGCATTGCAGGGGTTTGCATCGGCGTCCTTCGTGTCGGAAGGTTGCGGTAATCGTGTTGTCGTCGCAGGATGGCGCGCGTTGATTCATTGTAGGGTTGCCCCTGCGCTTTGCACAGGGGCTGCCGGAGACCGTGCCTCCGAAGCCCTGCGGCGAGTGCCGCATAATCGCGATGCTCTGGCCGTTCGCCGCTGGCTTTGTCGTGTGCTGCAGGCGAGATCAGGCGGCAGTGACTATTCGGGGGCGAAGATGGAAAGAACCGATGCAGCTTGCGGGCTGCGCCTTGCGCCGGCGGCGATCCAAGTCGAGACCCGTTCTGACGGTGCGCTGTTGTTGCGCTCGCCGCAAGCGCTCGCGCCAGGCGCGACGGTTGTCAGCGACTGGCTGAAGCATTGGGCAAGGCATCGACCCGGGCAGCTGTTTCTGGCGGAACGTGATGTTGCTGGCTGGCGTGAGCTCACTTACGCGCAGGCGCTCAACCAGGTTCGGCAAGTGGCGCAAGGGCTGCTCAGCCGCGGCCTGAACGCCAGCCGACCAGTGGTGATCCTGTCCGACAACGGGGTTGACCATGCGCTGCTCGCACTGGCCGCGATGCATGTCGGCGTGCCGGTGGTGCCGGTGTCGCCGGCCTACTCGTTGATGAGCGCCGACCACGCGAAGTTACGTTACATCGTCGAGCTGATCCAGCCCGGCCTGGTCTTTGCGTCCGACCCCGGGCGATTTGCCGGCGCGCTGACAGCCGTGGGCATGCAGGCAACGCCGCTGACCGACCTGATGGCGGACGAGGCGGGCACTGCGGTCGACGTCGCGCATGCGGCCACCGGTCCGGACAGCGTGGCCAAGATCTTGTTCACGTCGGGTTCGACCGGCATGCCCAAGGGAGTGCTGAACACGCAGCGCATGATCACCACAAACCAGCAGCAGGCTGTGCAGCTTTGGCCCTTCATGGCCGATACACCACCGGTGGTGGTCGACTGGCTGCCCTGGAATCACACCTTCGGCGGCAATTACACCTTCAACCTGGTGCTGGCCAACGGCGGCACCATGTACATCGACGGCGGCAAGCCGGCGCCGGGCCTGATCGAGACTTCGGTGCGCAATCTCAGGCAGATTGCACCGACGATGTATTTCAACGTGCCGCGCGGCTTCGATCTGCTGATGCCCTATCTGGAGAGCGACGAAGCGTTGCGCCGCAACCTGTTCTCACGCTGCCGATTCGTGTTCTACGCCGGTGCGGCGCTGCCGCACAACCTCTATGCGCGCTTCGTGAAGATGGCGCGCGCGAGCACGCCTGAGCCGGTCCATGTCGTATCGGCCTGGGGTTCCACCGAGACCGCACCGCTGGCCACCGCGGTCCATTTTCCGGTGGACAAGGCCGGTGTCATCGGGCTGCCAGTGCCAGGTTGCGAGCTCAAGCTGGTGCCTTCAGCCGGCAAGCTCGAAGTGCGGCTGCGCGGCCCGAACGTGACGCCTGGTTACTTCGGGCGCCCGGACCTGAGCGCGCAGGCCTTCGACGAAGAGGGTTATTACAGAATCGGCGATGCGTTGAAGTTCGTCGATCCGGCGCATCCGGAGCTGGGCCTTGCCTTCGACGGTCGCGTCGCAGAAGACTTCAAGCTCGTCACCGGCACCTGGGTGCATGTCGGGGCACTGCGCGTGAAGCTGATCGCTGCCTGCGATCCGGTGGTGCAGGACGCCGTGATCACCGGTCATGATCGCGATGAGATCGGCGCGCTGCTGTTCCTGAACCCGGCAGTGGCGGCGGGGATCTCACCGCAGCAATTGCGAGAGCGTCTGCGGGCCGCTCTGGCCTCGCTGGCGAGCGATGCTGGTGGTGCGAGTTCACTGCGGATCGGCCGTGTGCTCGCGCTCGGATCGCCGCCTCAGCTCGATGCGGGTGAGATCACCGACAAGGGTTACTTGAATCAGCGTGCGGTGTTGCAGGCGCGTGCCGGCGAAGTCGAGCGGCTGTACGCCAGTGCACCGGACGACGCTGTCATTTTTTGCCCCTGACGCAGACCGACGACAACGCAAGACAACGCAATCGACGCGAAGGAAAACAGGCAATGAGTCAAACGCAGCAGACAGCCGCGCGCAAGACCGCGGTGGTGGTCGGGGCGCTCGGGGTAATCGGGCGCTACATCGTCGAACGTCTCGAGGCGGCCGGCGACTGGCAGGTGATCGGACTGTCGCGGCGCCAGGGCAAGGATCGCCCCGGCGTGCGTTACATCAGTGTCGACCTGCTCGATCCGGCTGCAACCAACGAGGCGCTTGCCGGCTTGAGCGAGGTTACGCATGTGTTCTATGCAGCCTTTCAGGCGGCCGCCGGTGCTGCGTCCGGTTACGCGAACAACATCGACGCGAATCGCGACATGCTGGTCAATTCGGTCCGCGCGATCGATCTGGTCGCGCCGCAGCTGAAGCGTGTGGTGCTGGTCACCGGCACCAAGTATTACGGAACGCACCTGGGCGCGTTTCGCACGCCGGCTCGCGAGACCGACCCGCGTCACATGCCGCCGAACTATTACTTCGACCAGATCGACTGGCTAACCGCGTATCAGCAGGGCAAGCGCTGGGACTGGGCTGAACTGCGTCCTCAGACCTTGTGCGGCTTTGCTCCTGGCACACCGATGAGCATCGTCCCGGTGATCGCGGTGTATGCATCGATCTGCAAGCGGCTCGGGCTGCCATTGCGCTTTCCTGGCATCGCCTGGAACTCCATTTATCAGGTCACCGATTCCGCGCATTTTGCAAACGCGGCGCTGTGGGCCGCGACCGATGCGCGCTGCGCGAACCAGGCCTACAACATCACCAACGGCGACTACTTCCGCTGGTGCAACTTGTGGCCGCGGATCGCCGAGGTGTTCGAGATGCCGTGGGCGCAGCCCCAGGTCATCTCGCTGACTGCGCAGATGGCGGACAAGGGTCCGCTCTGGCAGACGATCGTGCGCGAACACGGCCTTCAGCCCTATCCGTATGACCAAGTGGTCGCCTGGCCGTTTGGCGACTACGTGTTCAACTCCGACTGGGACGTGATGTCGAATGTGACCAAATCGCGCCAGCATGGCTTTCACGATGTGGTCGATACCGAGGAGATGTTCGTACGGCTGCTGCGCCAGTTCCGCGAACAAAAGATCGTGCCCTGAATTGTCGCGCTCTGAATGCGAGCCCGGCTGGCTGCGCCGGTGTGGCCAGTGTCCGGAGCGCGCGTTCAGACGGTGATGCGCAGGATCTGGTACAGGCCGCCGAACAAGGTGCGCTTGTCCAGGCGAGTGATCCGCGCATCCGGGGGCAGCCAGCTGTCGAGCGCTTGGCGCCAAAGGTCAAGCGCGTATGGCTCAAGTGTGTGCAGGATCGCCTTCATCGGCAGATACAGCGGATTGCTGCGCGACGGCCGGTGGTAGTCGACAATCACCAGCTCGCCGCCGGGCTTAAGGACGCGCAGCGCCTCGGCAATCGTCGCCTGGCGCACCGGTTCCGGTTGCTCATGCAGCAGAAAGAACAGCAGCGCCCGGTCATAGTCGGCTGATGCCCTGGGCAGCGAAGAGCTGTTGCCATGGATCAGCGTGACGCGCGGGTCGGCTGGCAGCTTGCGGTGCAGGTTCAGCAACTGGATCGGCAGGATGTCGACAATATCAAGCGACCCCTGCGGCGCGATGCGCTCGAGCAGGCGCTGCGTCAGGTTGCCGTAGACGCAGGCCACCTGCAGCGTGCGACCTTCCAGAGCCGGACCCAGTGCGTCGAGCGCAGCGTCGCGCAGTCTGGCGAAGTTGCCCCACAGGATCAGGTTGACCAGCCATTGACGCTCGAACAGGCGCACGGCGCGCGGATGCACATACGCCCACCAGTAGGTGTCGGACAGATAGGACGGCACGCTCGGTGTGTTGGCTTCGATCCGGCTTGCTTGGCTGGTCATCGGGTCTCCAGGTTGTCTGCTGGACTGCGCGCATCGCAAACAGCGACGCATGCAATCCGGCTTGGATGACGAATCATTATGAAGTCGGTGTGGCGCGCAGGACAAACCGCAGACCCTATCAAACCGCAGACCCTATGCCTGCCGGCTGTTCGCATCCGGATGACGCAGCGCCGCTTGCGGTGCTAGATTGAAATCGCATCGCCAGTTCGTCGTGCGCGCAGCGCAGGGAGGCTCATCGTGCTGATCGGAGTGCCCAGGGAAATCAAGAGCCACGAATACCGGGTCGGCATGACTCCGGCCTCCGTACGGGAAGTGTGCGAAGCCGGCCACCATGTGCTGGTCGAGCGTGGTGCCGGATCGGGAATCGGTGCCGAGGACGATGCGTATCTTGCGGTTGGTGCCGAGCTTGCGGACTCGGCCGTCGAGGTGTTCGCGCGGGCGGATCTGATCGTCAAGGTCAAGGAGCCGCAGCCGGGCGAGCGCAAGCTGCTGCGCGACGGGCAGATGCTCTTCACCTATCTGCATCTGGCGCCAGATCCGCAGCAGGCGCGCGAACTGATGGCCAGTGGCGCCGTCTGCATTGCCTACGAGACCGTCACGCAGCCCGGTGGTGGGCTACCTTTGCTTGCGCCGATGTCCGAGGTCGCGGGCCGGATGTCGGTGCATGTCGGTGCCGGTTGCCTTGAGCGTGAGCATGGCGGCATGGGCGTGCTGCTCGGTGGCGTGCCCGGCGTTGCGCCGGCGCGGGTCGTGATCCTTGGCGCGGGCGTCGTCGGCAGCAATGCAGTGCTGATGGCGGTTGGTTCGGGTGCAGTGGTTGTGGCGCTCGATCGCTCGATCGACGCGCTGCGCCGGATCGATGCGCGCTTCGGTGCGCGCGTCATCACCAAGCATGCGAATCGCGACAACATCGAACGCGAAGTGCTGGCCGCCGACCTGGTGATCGGTGCGGTGCTGGTGCCCGGAGCGACCACGCCGCGCCTGGTCTCGCGCGAGATGGCCGGTGCGATGAAACGCGGTGCTGCGCTGGTCGATGTCGCGATCGATCAGGGCGGCTGCTTCGAGACATCCCGGCCAACCACACATGACGCACCAACTTACATCGACCAGGGCGTCGTGCACTACTGCGTTGCAAACATGCCAGGTGGCGTGGCACGCACCTCGGCATTCGCGCTGAACAACGCGACGCTGCCTTTCGTCTTGGCACTGGCCGACAAAGGATGGCGCCGCGCGATTGCGCAAGATCCGCATCTGCGCGACGGTCTGAACATCGCGCAAGGCCAGATCACGCATCCGGCGGTCGCGCAGGCGCTGGGCACGGACTTTCTCGATCCGGCAGCGCTCGCCGGCTAGGCCGGATATGTGGAACGAGGACCGATCAGCGCCGGTACCATTCCTTGACTGCCGCGACGAAGCGCTGCACGCCCTCGGCGACCGATGCCGCATCCAGCGCGCCGTAGGAAAGCCGCTGGTAGTTGGCGGTTTTCGTGTCGGTTAGCCCGAACGCGAACCCGGGGATCGTCGCGACCTTGTGCCGCTCGACCATCGTCCGGTTGAAGGCCAGCGCATCATCGACGCCAGGCAGCTTCATCAGCACGTAGAACGCACCCTCGGTGCGCGGGAACTCGACCAGATCGTCAAGCGTGGCCAGGGATTCATGCACCGTACGCCGCACCCGGCCCAGCGCATCGATCTGCGGGTCGATGATTGCACGGCCCTTTTTCAGCGATTCTGCCGCGAGCAGTTGCGAGGCCACCGGCGCGCAGATCAGGTTCGTGTCCTGCACCTTGTTCATCGCCTCGGACAGCGCCAGCGGATACACGACGTATCCAACCCGCCAGCTCGCCATGCCGTAATTTTTCGAAAATGAGTAAAACGACAGCGTGTGCTCATGCGCGCCGGGGATCGAGGCCGGCGAAAAGTGCCGCGCGCCTTCGTAGGTGAAGTACTCGTAGGCCTCGTCGCTGAAGTGATAGATGCCGTGTTGCGCGCATAGCGCATTGACCGCGCGCAGGTCCTGCTCCGGATACACCGCACCGGTCGGATTGTTCGGTGACAGCGTGACGATCGCGCGGGTGCGCGGCGTGATCGCGCGCGCCAGCGCGTCGACGTCGAGCTGCCAGTCGGACCGGGTGGGCACCAGCACCGGGGTGCAGCCGCACATCCGGATCGCCATCTCCTGGTTGAAGTAGTAAGGCGTTGGCAGGATCAGCTCATCGCCGGGGTCGGCGATCGCGAGCACCGCGGTCAGAAAGGCGCTGTTGCTGCCGGCGGTGACCATGATCTCGGACTGTCCGTCGACCCGGTAGCCGTTCTCGGCGAGCAGCTTGCCCTTGATGGCATCGACCAGTGGTGCAATGCCGGTCACCGCCTGGTATTTGTTCAGGGCCGGGTCGGCCATCAGCGAGGGCAAGGCCGCGACCGCGTCGGCCGGCGGGCCGTAGCTGACCACCCCCTGGCCCAGCGAGATGGTTCCCGGATTGGCGCGCACCATCGCCGCGATCGTCGGGATGATCGGGGTCTGCACGCCGTTGATGCGATTGGATGCTGTCTTCATGGCTGCGATGGTAGCCGATCGCGCCCTGCCTATAATCGGGCGCACGCAACAAGTGTCCACATCCAGCCGACGGAACCGCAAGCCATGAGCGAACCCTCCCCGCACGACAGCATCGCCTCGCGCGTCACCGAGATCTCGCGTCGCTTCGATGAAAAGATCGTCACCGCCAACCTGCCGGTCTATCGCGCATCGACCGTGCTGTTCGACACGCTAGAGCAGGCCTACGCCACCGGTGCGGCGGCCACCGCTGGCGAATGGCATGCGAGCAGCTACGGCACCGCCGGCACGCCGACCACCTTTGCGCTGATGGACGCGCTGGCCGAGATCGAGGGGCGGGGTCATGAATGCCGCGCCGCGGTCATGCCGTCAGGGTTGTCGGCGATTTCGGTGACCTTGCTCGCGTATCTGAAGACCGGCGACCATATGCTGATGAGCGACTCGGTCTACGGGCCGGCGCGTACCTTTGCCAGCGGCATGCTGGCACGAATGGGGGTCGAAACCACGTTCTTCGATCCGGCGATCGGTGCCGGCATCGCGCAACTGATGCGGCCAAACACCCGTATCGTCTATCTGGAAAGTCCGGGTAGCTACACCTTCGAGATCCAGGATGTCCCGGCGATCTGCGCGGTGGCGCGCAGTCGCGGCGCGATCTCGGTGATCGACAATGCCTGGGCCTCGCCGGTCTTTGCCCGCCCGTTCGACTGGGGGGTCGACGTGTCGCTGCTGCCGCTGACCAAATACTGGAGCGGCCATGCCGACGTGCTGATGGGCGCGGCGGTGGTGCGCAAGGAGTTGTGGGCGCCGTTGTGGACTGCCGTGCGCCAGACCGGCACCTGCGTTGGCGGCGATGATGCGTTTCTGATCCTGCGCGGCTTGCGCACCGTCGACGTGCGGATGCGCCGTCATCAGCAGACCGCGCTGCAGGTTGCGCAGTGGCTGGAGCAACGGCCCGAGGTGGCGTCGGTGTTGCATCCAGCCTTGCAGTCTCATCCCGGCCACGCGCTGTGGCGACGAGACTTCAGCGGCTCCAGCGGCCTGTTTTCGTTCGAACTGGACCGCAAGCGCCTGCTCGCGCCCGCTGCCGGACAGCCGGCGCTGACCGCCTCGCCGGCTGTCGATGCGCAGGCCGAGCAGCGGATCGCCCGCAAGCTGGCCGCGCTGTGCGAGGGCCGGCGCTTTTTCCGCATCGGCTATTCATGGGGCGGCTACGAGAGTCTGATGGTGCCGGGCCGGATTTCCGCCCTGCGCACCACCAACCCCTGGGTCGGCGGCCCGCTGGTGCGACTGCACTGCGGCCTGGAGGAGCCGGCCGATCTGATCGCCGATCTGCAGGCCGGGCTGGAGGCGATGAGCCAGGTCGGCTAGTGGGTCTCGCCGTCCTGCGACTGCGCGCCGCGCTTGACCTCAGCCATGTCGAGCGCCTTGACCTGACCGAGCAGGTCGTCCAGCGCCCCCTTGGGTAGCGCGCCAGGCTGCTGGAATACGATCACCTGCTCGCGAAAGATCATCAGCGTCGGAATCGAGCGGATACCGAAATGCGCCGACAGAGCCTGTTCCTGATCGGTGTTGACCTTGACGAACTTCACGTCCGGGTTTTCGCCGGCCACCTGCTCGAAGACCGGTGCAAACCCCCGGCACGGTCCGCACCAGGGGGCCCAGAAATCGATCACGACGATGTCGTTGCCGGTGACGAGGGCATCGAACTGGTCTGTGGTGAGGTTCTCGACGGACATGGCAACGATCCTTTGCAAGGGGCTGGCCGCGTCGCCAGCGCTGATGGCTGGACTGTAACAGCGCTGCGCAGACCTTGCTGGCGCCGAGGTGTTTGGCCCACCGGGCGCCGGGTGGCGCGCGTCTGCGCAGATGTCCGCAGCGCCCGGATTGCCTACAAT
>Ga0255220_1000941_pt1 | contig 10794 bp, 12 predicted proteins | sample Miss_Colum_RepB__FD_188423 | JGI IMG/M metagenome (GOLD analysis project Ga0255220, IMG submission 188423) | Freshwater microbial communities from Mississippi River, Louisiana, United States - Miss_Colum_RepB_8d | ecosystem: Environmental > Aquatic > Freshwater > River | place: USA: Louisiana...
GACCAGGTGCGGCAACTGATTTTGTACCTGCTGCCGCTGGGGCAATGCCGCGCCGAGGTGGTGGCCCAGCAACTGGGCTGCGACCGCCGCACCCTCACCCGGCGCCTGGCCGCAGAGGCGACGGGGTTTCAGACCCTGGTGGACGAACACCGGCGCCACATGGTGGGCCAGTTTCTGCAAGACGCATCGCGGCCGCTGTCCGAGGTGTCGGGGCTGCTGGGGTTTTCGGCGCCGAGCGCGTTCTCGCGCTGGTACCGGGGGCAGTTCGGGGCGTGTCCGCGGCGGCGGCCTTGACAGCGGGTACCCCGCCAGCAGCGCCCAAGCCGCCTTTTCGACACATACCAAAGTCTAATTCAACACCAAGCGCTGGCGCGCGCCCCATGCCCGGGGCCCACGCGCCTGGCAGCGATCCTTGATTTCGGTTGTTGGGGAAATGTCGATGCGCACATGGGAACGCCGGGCCCTGAGGGTGGATGGGCACACCGTCATGACCTTCAGCCTGGGCGATGGGCCCCGCACCTTGATGCTGGTGCACGGCGAGCACGACTACATCGTCCCGGAGCTGGCCAATATGGCGCGCGACCGCTTGCCGCATGGCCAGCTGGCCTTCTTTCCGGGCTGCTCGCACATGCCGTTTTACGAGGACCCGGCGGGCTACGTCCGGGCCGTCTCCCACTTCTTGAACCACTGACATCATGACCATCGATCACCTGAGTTTTGGCACCCGCAACATGGCGGCCACGCGGCATTTTTACGAACAGCAACTGGGCTTTGAGGTGTTGATCCACGAGCGGATGCTGGTGCAAGAAGGCGGCGAGGTGGACCATGTCTTCTTTCACACCGGCAACGGCTGCGCGCTGGCCTTTATGCAGTGGCACGGCACCCCGGGCGTGGCCACCGATTACGACGCGGGCATCAACGGCGGCCTGGGCGTGCCGCCGGGCACCTTCCACTTTGCCTTGCGCTGCGAATCGCTGGAGGCCCTGTTGGCCCGGCGCGAGCAATTGCTGGCCCAGCAGGTGGTGGTGGGCCCCATCCTGAACCTGCCGCCGTATCAGTCCTTCTTTTTTGATGACCCGAACGGCCTGCGCCTGGAATACACCACCCGCGTGGCCCCATTCACCAGCGCCGACCAAGACCCCGCCAACCGCACCTTCCCGGTGAACCTGAGCCTGTTCAAGGACGCGTCCAAACCGGCTTGAGGCTTGGGGCTTGGGGCTTGGGGGGCGGATGGCAGCGGCACGCCTTTTGTGTTTCGATCAGCAACACTTGATTCATGAATGTAAATCTATAGAATTACTTTGATTGCAAATCTATCGGTTTTTGATCAGGAGGATCGCCGTGACGCAATGGACCCTGGTCAAACCGATCGACAACATCGAAAGCGCCGATGAAGCGATGGTGATGGGCATCATCCATCACCTGATCCCCGCGCTTGACGCTTGGCGTGGCGGTGAAGACCTCCGTGCCGAAATCGAAGCCAGCAAACAGGCACAACCCGGTCTGCAAGCTCGCGTGGACCGAGCGCGCAGTGCGCAGCGCGCCGCCAGCCAAGCGCTGCAAAACGCCAAACCCCTGACGTTCAACAAAGCGTCCATCTGGCAGATGGCAAGCGCTTGGCTTGCGGGTGGCTTGACCGGATATTTTGTGGGGCTCGTTGCGGCCTGCGCCATGACCCTGATCCTGTCGGGCTGGTCCTTGAGCACGGCCCGAAGAGCAGCCAATGCCATCAAAAACAGCCTGTCTGAAGACCTCGCCGTCGCCGACAAGCTTCTGGCGTCCGCCGATACGGACTGCCAACAACAACAGCAAAGTCTTCTTGAACTCCAACAGCTTTTGCAAAGCCGTGAAGTCGGATTCCCCGCCCTCAAGGTCACCCCGATTGATTTTGTCCTGCGCACAGCAGAGGTGGCCGGCCAACAGGTGTTGCTCGATCTGTCTGAATCCCACCCATCTGTCAGGCTCAAGGGCGTTGACGTTTCGGGCGTTGAGGCGGGCTTGGCACAGATCGCTGACAAAGTACAAGCCCTCCTGACGGTGCCGCCCCTGCTCACGCCAGCTGAGCATGCACAAAGCGACGATCCAATTCATGAATTGTTTGGTGAGGAAAACGACCTGCAGCAATTGGTGGGCGAATTCACATTGACGCTTGGCAAACTACGCGACATCCAGCTCAATTTGCCATTGGTGCCCAACAGCAGTCTGCTGCTCCAGCGCGCAGCCCATCCCATCCGCCCCTCCGAAGGTGCAGCACCCAGCGTTCGAATCAGCAGCCAGCTCGATTCCAAAGTCATTGGCGAATTCATGGACCAGATCAACCAAAACCGTGATCGGGGTCTGGCTGTGTTTGAAGAACTCAACGATGTCTTCGACAAGCTCAACCGCGTCTGCGCGCTCTACGCCCAAGCGCGCATCAGCTCTGTCAACACCTTGCATGCCAACCTGCTTGATGTCCTCGGCAGCGCCAGTTGGTGTGGCCGGCGCATGTACTGTCCCAGGACCATTCAGTCGTCGGTTTACATGGAGGATATGCTGGGCCTGAAGGCATCCAAGGCCTACCTGCTGTCCTATGAGGACCTCCTCGACCGCCTGTGCCTGGACCTTGAAATTGACAAGCGCCTGAAAGCCAAGCCTGATCTAAAAGACCAGTTGGCGCAAAGCCACGACGCGGTGCAGCAGTTCATGGAAGGCGCTCAGTTCAGCGAGGATGGTCATCGACTGGATGTGGGGCAACGGCCTCGACATATCGAAGTGCAATTTGACGCGGCGGTCAAACACTTTTGCCATCTTCTGCAACAGGTGATGACCGGGGCGACCTACCCGGTTCTCAACTTCTCCACGTCTGCCCAACTCTTTTACGACCCGGACAGCCAGGAGTGGGCTTCCAACGTGGCCCCCTATACCTACTCCACCGCAGACGCCATTCGCTATGGCAGCGTGGTCAAAGCGTACTCGGATTTGATGATTCCCTTATGGGAACACCTCTGGACCGAGAAGGCCGACTTCCGCAAATCCGAGTTGTTTCGCACCAACGAGGAGATGCGCCGCATGACCGAGAAGGAATCCGAAAAGCTCATCGACATTGCCAACCAATTCCGCGCCGATATGCGCTCGGTCCGCGAAAACGTCTACATGCTCGAATCCGACCTCAAATCCAAATGCGCCGAAATCCTGAGCTTTCGGGACAGCATGGGCGCCCTGGGACTGATGTCCAAGCGCGCCACCGATGCGGTATCCGATCAACAAATGGAGCGACTCGTGGTGGGCAACTCCACCCTGGGCATGGCCGATCGATATGAAACCATTTTGAGCAGCATGCCCCATACCCAAGCGGCCAACCGTGGCTCGGTGAACGACCCCATCGACCTGATCCGCGAGCCCGATGCACTGGTGCCACACGCCAGCGAGCAGCCCTCGCGTTTGCTCGATCAATGAATCAGGAGTCGCCATGTCCAACCAAATGGGGCCTCCGGGCATTTCGTACGCCGAACTCAATTCGGCGATCAGCGCTGTCCGTTCCGAATTGCGCCACGAGATCAATGACCTTCGACATGACATCAGCAATGTGAAGCGATGGGTCGAGCAAGAAATCCAGCGAATGGAGGAAGAGATGCGGCAAGTCGGGGAAATGATCGTCAACGCCATCCATCAACAGACCTTGGCGGTTGTGGGCGGGGTGGCGGCTTCCACCGCCATGGTGGAGCAAACCAAACGGCAGATCGAAGAAGATTTTCAGGCGACCCGAGGTCGCATCGAGGTGCAAACCGAATCGACGCTGCAGATCGAGGTGGGGAAAAAGGTGGCCGATGCCTCCGCAATCAAGGGCAAGCTCGAGTCCTTCTTTCAGGACATTCGACAGCGCTACGACCGTGCCTTGGTGGGGGTGGGTCTGAACCAGGAGCTCTACAGCCAGAATTTCCAAAAGATCACCGACGACTACCAGCAAAAACTGCGCGTCATTGGCGATCACATTTTTCGCATCAAGCTTGAAGACATTGCCCCAGCCGTCGATGCCGCGCGCGTGCCCTACGAAGACGCCCACAGCTTGCCAATTGAAATGGACCTGCTGCGCCTGTCCGCACGCTCGGCCAACCTGGACGAGACCCTTGAACTGCTCAAAACCAGCCGACTCGACGAGGTGACCCAGTCGCTCGATGCGCTTGACGAATCACTGATGGACTACACACGCACCGGGCTTGTGCCTTGCATGGGCGACGATGCCCTGTGTGTCCAAGGACTGGCCATTTCAGATGACAAGGACTTCAGCCTGCTCTGTGGCCACAAGGCCCATGCACCACAAGGTCAGCAAGCCGTGTCACTGGAAATGCCCGATCAAAGCCTGGCCGCCTTTCATGGTCAAACGGCACAGCAGCGCGTTGCCAGGCAGGTGGCCATGTCGCCCCATCGCCCGGCGACCCATGAAGACATGGCCCGCTTGACCGAGGCCGCGCAGAACCTGGCCAGGCAAGACCTGATTTCTGCTGATGCCCTGGCCCTGTTCCAAGACTTTCTGCGCGCCGGCAAGCTCAGCCTGAAGGGGGCTTGACCATGGCCGTCCAACAAGAAGGCAGCAATGTGGTGATCAATCGTTCGGTGGCTGGGAGTGTGTTCCCCACCAGCGAGCGCGAATTGGTTTTCCCTGTCCTCATTGACGGCAGCGAACAGGCCGTGCACATCGGCGGGTCGGTCTATGGCCGTTCGCTGGCGCTGCGGGGGCAGGTGCGGGTGCATGGCCCGGTGGTCGCTCGTGGCGACACCTTGCTCCAAGCGGGCCAACAGCGAATTCAGCTCGATTCGGGCCTCACGATCAACGGTTCCCTCAACTGTCGACACGATCCGCAGAACACGCAGGCCAGTCTGCAGGCGGGCGTCCAAACGGCGCGTGTGGTGGTGAAGGGAGACATTGCCGTCAACCAGGGCGTGTACCTGCGGGATGCCATTGTGTTTGGCAGCATCCGCGCCACCCACTGCGTGCTCGAGAACAGCCTGGTGCTGGGCACCTGCCTGATTGACGAAACCCTCAAGGTGCGCATGAGCACCATCGGCGGTTACGTCAGCCGGGACATCGCCTTTGAGGGCCACTGCGTCATGCTGCACAGCCTGGGGGAGAGCCTGAACATGCCGGTGTTTGCCCCCCACGAGTCCACCCCGGGCACCGTGCTGGATGCCGATGTGCGCTACTACCCTGCCATTCGTCATGGACACGGTCTGATGAACCGCTTGGCGCAGCCCGACGTGCGGTACCCGTCCTACGCACGGCTTTACCCACAAACCGATTGGGTCCGCGCCAACACCCTCACCAACCCTGCTCTTCATGAAGACGAGCAGGGGCAGGTCCAGAAGTGGGTGCTGTCCATTGGTGGGCGCATCAGCGACATCTCCAAGATCAGTGAGGCTGTGGTCAGCCTGACCCAGATGCTCAAGTGCGGCTTCGAGTTCGAGCACTACGCCCCCAGCATTCGCCAGCAGCAGTTGCAGAGGGCCCTGGCCCCGCTCACCGACGAGGAGCGCTGGATCCTACAAACCGTTTGCGATACCCCGACATGACCCGCCTGTTCTTCTCCCTCATCCTCCCACCCCTGCTTTGGCTGCTGTTTGGCTGGCCTTCTCTTGACCGGACAGGCAATCTGGCGCTGCTGCTCGTCATGCTCGCGCATGTGTATGTGGTCATCTGGCAAGCGCCGCTCTTGCGACAGATGCGCGGCGACGACTTCACCTATGGCGTCGTCGCGCTGGGTTTGAACACCCTCTCTTTGCTGGCCACCCTGGTCACCACCGGTGCCATGTTCTTGATCTACGGCGGCAACATTGAGCAGATCGGCGATGTTCCCAAGCCCGTCTGGGGCGTGATCGGGCTATCGCTGCTGTTCACGTTGGTGCTGCCGCTGCTGGAAGGGCGTCACGCCGATTCGCTGCCCAAAGCCAGCGATCGTCGTACGTACGAAGATCCGACCAACGGGTCATGACCGATCGAGGACATCATGCGATTTAGCTGGTTCAGCAAAGAGACATCCTCCATGTACGTGGCCCGACCGGCAGATCGGGCGGACGACCTCATTTACCTGCACCCAGACCAGTCCATTCCGCGCGGCACCAAGCTCACCGTGCGCAGCGACGAATGTGTGCTGTTTTTCCGGGAAGGCAAGTACATCGGCAAGATCGATCCCGGCACCACCGTCCAGTTGGACACGGCCAACATCCCTTTTTTGGGCCACCTGCTGATCGACAGACTGACCGACGCCAACCACTTCATCTGCGAAGTGTTTTTCGTGCGGCTGAGTGAAAAGCGATTTGACACCCCACGCACCGAACTGGGGCAATACAAAGACCTGAACTCGGCCAATGTGGTGGCCATGCACGGCAGCCTGTCGTACACCGTCCGGGTGACCGACCCCAAGGTGTTGATCTTGGCCCTGGGCGGTCAACATGCTGGCGCTGAACGCAACATCGAAACCACCTTCAACGGCCGCATGCTCAACCAATTGCGGGCCGCCGTCGGTCAGCGCGCCCAACGACTGCCCATCCTCAATGTGGTGTCCAACATCGACGCCGAGGCCCTGAGCGAAGATGTCAAAACCCTGGCCCGAAGCGAATTCCTGACATTGGGCATCGACGTGGGCCGGGTGTTTGACATGGCGCTGGCCCTGGATGACGCCAGCTTTGCGCTGCTGCGCGAATTTGGCAAACAAGAGGCACAGTTGGCGCTGCAGGCCAAGGGCATGCAACTGGCCACCAATGACGGCTTTGCTGAGTTCAACATGGTCCAGGCACAACGCGCAGCCCTCGAAGGCCTGGGCAAAGGCTTGGAGTCGGGCCACGGCCCCCTCATCCTGGGTGGGATGAACCTGGGCGGCAACCTGACGGGCATCAACCGCCCCCCCCAACGCGCCGCACCGCCTGCAAGGCGACCCGGGGTGCTCAGCAGCCAGATCGGCTATTTCATCGTCACCGACCGCGGCGAACAAGGCCCCTACTCTGCCCGCCAGGTGGCGCTGACCGCCATCTCCAAAGGACAAGGCCTGGGCCAGTTGCAGATACGCAGCAGCGAAGACGCCGAAGGTGTGAGCTACCCTGCCGACGCCGAACCGTCCATCCTGAACGAGTACGAACGACGTCGACCGCCCGGTGCGCGCCCACCCGTGAACAACGCCTCTGCGCCGCAGACCACAGCAAGCCCTTCACCGGCCGGTGCGCAGCAGGCCTTCAACCTGGCATTTGACGGTGCGGCGCGCAACGGTGAGATCGTGGCCAGCGAACTGAGCACCCTCGTTCAACTGGCGATCACCTTTGGCCTGGCGCCGGATCCCAGCGCTGCGGAGGCGCAAATTCGCCAGTTGGCCCAGTTGCGTGGGGTGCGCATCCTGGCATAGGCCGCTGTGCGGCCTGTGGGGGCAAGGGCGCCCCATTGACGCGCGACACACCTTGACGCATCGCATGGCTCACCCGGCGGCGATCGCACAACTGATCCATCCACTGAACATGGAGAAGGCTTCGGATGCACCACCCACTCGATATCGTCAATGACCATTTGCTGCTCCGTATGCCGGACGGACATTGGCTCTTGGACACCGGTTCGCCCCAAAGTTTTGGCCATACAAACCGGCTGTCTGTGAGCGGACAAGTGTTCCAGGTGGCGGAGCAGTTCATGGGGCTCAACTCGGCCAGACTGTCTGCCCTGAGCGGCCTTCAGGTTCAAGGCTTGATTGGAACCGACGTGCTGAACGCGTTTGATGTGGTGTTTGACATCCCGCATCAGCGCGTGCTGCTCTCGCCAACGCCAATCGACATCACTGGGATTCAATTGCGCGTCGACATGGTCATGGGGGTGCCCACCACGACCATCCAGATTGGGCACCGGCCCGTGAACGTCTTTTTGGACACGGGCTCAACGATTTGTTATTGGCAAGATGCGCAACTGACCGACTTCCCGAAACACGACCTTCGTTCGGATTTCTTTTCGGGCATCGGTGACTTCGACGTTCAGACGCATTGGGTTCCGTTTGATTTGGCAAGCGAACGCTTTGAGATGGTCTGTGGCACCTTGCCGGGCATGCTCGGCTTGACGCTTTCCGCCGTGGGCATGGGCGGTATATTGGGCAACGCCTTCATGGCCAACCGGCTGGTGGCATATTTGCCAAAGTCCAAGAAAGTGATCTTGGCATGAACGTCCCGCACGCATCCTGGGCCGACGGGTACGACCGGCTATACGAGAAGTCGTTTGGCAGCTTTTATCGGCACCTGACCGACCTCACCCTGGAGGTCATCTTGACGCAGACCCGCCCAGGCGACAGGGTTGTGGATTTCGGTGCCGGGACAGGCCGCTTGGCCATCCCTTTGTCACGGCAGGGCCGGCAAGTCACGGCAGTCGAACCGTGTGTTGAGATGCTTGAGCAGTTGCAAGGCAAGGATAGCGAGCGACTCGTTCATGTGCACCCGTGCCGAATGGCCGATTTTCAAAGTTCAATGCAACATGACTTTGCATGCTGCGTCTTTACCGTTCTGCTCTACCTGCTCGATGACGAACAGTTGAGCGCGTCCTTGAAGGCGGCGGCGGCATCCCTTCGACCAGGGGGGCGGCTTTTGCTGGATGTGCCCGCCTCATCACTCTTCCATGGCGTATCAAGATCTGGGCCCGATTTTTCAAGGTCGGTACGGGTCGACCCCATCGGACAAGACAGGTATCGGTATTTCGAGGATTCCTGGCTTTTGGACGATGCTGGTCAAAAGCAGCTGTATCAAGATGAGTTCACCATCCGGTACTGGCCCTTGTCCACGGTGTTGCAGACGGCAGAGACATGGGGACTGTTGCTGCGCAAGGACATGGGCCATGTGTTCGCAGGTTCTGGCGCCAACTACCTGCTTTTTGAACGGCACGGGGCATGAATCGACGTGGATGGGCATGGGGCATGCCGACGATGTGCTGGACATGTTTCAATCGGTGATCAGCGAGCACCGCTTTGCTAGGGCCTTGGTTTCTTGGGGCATATGATCGCCAAGGCCATGGCAGCGGTGGTCTGGAACGACCATCGTCCGCGCCACCATGCCGCCTGCCCACATCCATCATCAAACCCACCGAATGATGCGTGTGCCGCGCAGATGGTTGATCCCATTGATATTGGCATTTGCCGGCGCTGCTTGATAATCAAACACCGTCAAGTTTCTGAGTTGAATCGCGCGTTGCGTCAACTGGTGCGGCCAAACAGTTTTGGTCCAGACTGCCTGCCGTTTTCCAATTGGCTTGTAGCGACAAGCGATGATCACAGCATCGCATCCCTCGCGCATGAACAGATCCAGCGTGTCCTGCAATTGCCCGGCATTGTCCCCGCGTGTTGCGACGCCCAGCTTACGGATGCAACAAAACTTTTGATTGAAAAGCTTTTTGTTGGTGTATTTGTCGAACTTGAAGATGGCCGTCAGTTCTTTGTGTGGGTGTTGAGAAAAATAAAAGAATTCAACATTCAGGCCTTGATGGGGGTGCTTTCGCCCAACACCGACCGGCGTGAACCGATGAATCAATCGGTAAAACGCATTGGAAATGGATGACGTTTTCCCGCAGTTACGAGGACCACGAATCACCAGCATGCGAATGGGGCAGATGGGGTGGGCAGGCGGGGAAGTCGATGCAGTTTTCCCGTTATTAGGCCCTTTCGGGCCGCCCGCTTGGGTACCCTTGCCCGCAGAATTTTTCCGCCTCGATTGCATCTCTTTCAGCAGTGCAATCGTGCCAAGCTTTTTCATGTAACTTTTCATCATAACCTCCATGTTTAGGTTTTTATAATTAAACCTTATTTTTCTTTTTTCGTTTTAATTAAAATTAACTTTTTACATTATACGTGTTGATCTTTTCATGAATCGGCAACGGCAACTGATCGACGCCCATCAGTTCTTCCTGCATCAATTGCTTCACGATCCCCAGGCATCCGTCTTACCTGCCGCTGCCTCAGTCCAAATCCGCCAACCCCGTGACCGTCCTGAACACCAGCGCGGGGTTGAGGGCGAAGTGGCGTTTGCCGCAATCGATCTTCAGGCGCTCGGTGGGGCGCAGGGCCTCGGTGATGGTGGTGGACTTGGTCTCGAGCACAAAGAACACCCGTTGCGCGTCCTCCATCACCACCGCCCAGTCCGGGTTGTAGGTGCCCAGCGGGGTTGGGATCTTGAAGCGGCTCGGTAGCTTGAAGAAAAACTTCACCCGCAGCCCGCATAGTTCCGGTCAGAGCGCATTTCCCAATCGACTAGACTTCAATGAGCGATTCCACAAACACCGACATGTTCCGGTCAGAGCGCATTTCCCAATCGACTAGACTGCGACCGTCAGCGCCCACCCATGCAAAGCGTTCCGGTCAGAGCGCATTTCCCAATCGACTAGACTCATGCCGCGATTTAACGCGGACTTGTAAAGTTCCGGTCAGAGCGCATTTCCCAATCGACTAGACTCTGGTCAGTCATCAGGTGCTGCACGCGCCGTTCCGGTCAGAGCGCATTTCCCAATCGACTAGACTCAGCAGTTTTTTTGCCATGGCCGCGCGTCAGTTCCGGTCAGAGCGCATTTCCCAATCGACTAGACTGGATTCGAGCGCGATGAGCATGGCCTGCGAGTTCCGGTCAGAGCGCATTTCCCAATCGACTAGACTAACGCGGCCAAATGATCCTGCCGCCACAGAGTTCCGGTCAGAGTGAATCGCCCCGGGTTTCGTGGAGGCCAGTTGTTTTAAGTTGAGACCTCGGTCTCGTTCTTCCCGGCAATTTGCCGGTAGTAGTTTGCCTCAGCTTCAGCCGGTGGAATATACCCAATCG
>Ga0255220_1000943_pt1 | contig 10780 bp, 10 predicted proteins | sample Miss_Colum_RepB__FD_188423 | JGI IMG/M metagenome (GOLD analysis project Ga0255220, IMG submission 188423) | Freshwater microbial communities from Mississippi River, Louisiana, United States - Miss_Colum_RepB_8d | ecosystem: Environmental > Aquatic > Freshwater > River | place: USA: Louisiana...
AGGAACATGCAGGCAATAGAAGCTTCTTGTGGCGTAAATCACAGCGCCCGCTGACGGCGACGCTGAGCCTCAGCCAGAGATTTGTGATCGCTGCAGGAACGGCATAAGCCTTGAAGATTCGATTCAAGGTCAACGCCGTGTTGGGCTAGCCCGCCTGACTCACGGTTTCGGCGGATCGACGCAAATCCGAATCCTCTTAGTCGGCCCCACACGCTCGACCATGATCAGGTCTTTGGCAATCCACCGCTGCACCGTACGAATAGAGATGTTTTCTCGTGCGGCATATTCAGACACTTTCAGAAGCGTCGGCGACGGTGGCGGGCTGGTCATGCGGGAGACGCGCCTCCGTGGTTGTGCACTCACGCCGGGTGCCTGGTCCACAGCAGCAGACCGAGGGGCACCAACGCCCCGACCGCAACGCCGATCACACACATCACTATCGTGGACACCCGTACTTTGAGACGTGCTCAGCAGCCGAGCACAGCCCACGAGCCGATTTGACAGGGCGGCGGTAGCGTATATATTTGCAACAATTTCGAGATGGCTTGCGCTGAAATCTCATCATCGAACAGGGGGGCGGCTATGTGAGCAACTGTATGGCTGCCATTTTTAGCAGGTTTTTTCAACGTTACGGAGGTTTGTATGAGCAAGTTTGTGGTCGCACTTTGTCTGTCTGTCATCATGTTTCCAGCCTATGCGCAAAAGCCGTGTGAAGAGTTGAAGGCGGAAATTGCCGCGAAGCTGGAAGCCAAAGGGGTGAAGAACTATCAGTTGGAGATCGTCGCGAGCGAGGAAATAAAAGATCAAAAAGTCGTCGGAGTCTGCGAGGGCGGCAAGAAGAAAATTACCTATCAAAAGAACTGAGGCGCTGGCAGACGGGCCGGAAAGGCCATTCATTCTCGCGATGTCGATTCTGTTGTACTCAGGAACATGCAGGCAATAGAAGCTTCTTGTGGCGTAAATCACAGCGCCCGCTGACGGCCACGCTGAGCCTCAGCCAGAGATTTGTGATCGCTGCAGGAACGGCATAAGCCTTGAAGATTCGATTCATCATCGACGCTGCCCATATTCCAGTCGATCTGGTTCGGACAACGGAGGGCTGACAGTCCGATCCCGCCAAGAACAATGGCCGGACAGTTCTGCAATTGCGCCAATTGTTTCGGGCGTGGTGCGACTTCCGCCGTCGAGGGGGGCTGGGGCGGGGGCTATCCCGGGGTGCGGCTGGGTTGCGCGATTTGCCGTCGTTTGCCGCGTTCTGCCGACGTGAGGCTCATGCGAACGGACCTGTGCGACGTGACTTCCGTAGGCGAAACAGACGTGCTAACGTCGCGTTGTAATCGGTGAGTTGAAGTTCGTAGACAACACAATCACAGGAAGCAGGCGAGCGACCCGTCCACGTAACGCGTTGATTCTAAAGATGGTGCCGAGGGACAGAATCGAACTGTCGACACTACGATTTTCAGTCGTATGCTCTACCAACTGAGCTACCTCGGCGCCTTGAGGGCTCAAGAAAAACAGAGTCTACCATAGCCCCCGGCGCCTCGCGACGCCCGGGGGCCCTGTCTTTGTTCGCTACCGCCGGCGGACGTTGACGACGCGCATGCCGTCCAGTTCGCAGACGATGTGCACGGTGCGGGTGTCGCTTACCGCCAGCCCGAGGACGTATTCAGCACGGGTGTCGGACGCGCTGAGCGCAGCCCCCTGAACCTGGGCTCCACCAAACTCGTTGCCCGCGGCGTTCAGGCAGTTATTGACGGCGACTGATGCGAAGGGCTCGCGGATATCCGCGCCTCTGGCCGACTGTCGATCGTTGTAGTAGTAGGTGGCGGCGGTGCCTTCGCAGCGATAGGTCATGGCACGGTCGTTGTCGAAGCGGTCCACGGCGGCCCCACTCACGACGCGCAGGTCCTGCGAGGTCTCGGGCATGCGGTCGAAGGAGAGGAACACGCGGCCGGGCACGGCATCGTTCACGGCGGCCAGGACACGGGCCTGGCAGGCGAGAGCGGCGTCCAATCGGCTCGGCGTCGAGGTGCCCCCTCCTCCGGTGGAGGGCCCGAGGGTCTCGCGGAACTCAGACGATGCCAGCATTTCAAGAATCACGCCCGTGTATTCCCCGCGGCCCAGCCGCGGCAGGAAGGCATTCATGCCGGCGGGGTCTGGTTCGCGATCGAGCAAGCCGCGATAGAACTGCCGGAGAATGTCGGAGGCAGGCTGCCGCTGCGTGCCCTCGCGGAACTCCGCGCTGCCAACCATGCTGACCACCTGGCTATTGAGCCGACCCCGTTGAATCTCCGTGGTGGCTCCACGCAGGCCGGGCGCGTCCGCTTCCCGGCCCAATACGGCCAGATACAGTCGAGCAGCCACCGTGCCGGCCTGGTCGGCGGGAATGGACAGCACGGGCGCGGTGGTGGTCTGCCTGGGACGGCTGGTCTGGCTCGCACTCAGGCCCGCAGCCCCGGTGACAGCCAAACTCAGCGCGACGATGAACGAGCTCGTGAGTCGACGTGAGAAGGTAGGAGTCATCCCCCACACGATAGCAAGAACCGGGCCGTGTGGCATGTGCGGAATGGCACGGCCCGGGCGCCAGGGGGCGCCCGGGCGGTCTGGACAATCAGCCCTTGTCTGGGGACGTCAGTCCCATGGCCTGTCGCAACTGGAGTTCAATGGCGGCCGCCGTGTCGGGGTTTTGTTTCAGGAAGGTCTTGGAGTTTTCCCGGCCCTGACCGAGGCGTTCGCCCTTGTAGGAGAACCACGTGCCACTCTTCTCGACGATGTTGTGTTCCACGCCCTGGTCGAGCAGGTCGCCTTCACGCGAGATGCCTTCGCCATACATCACGTCGAATTCCGCCTCTCGGAAAGGGGGGGCGACCTTGTTCTTGACGACCTTCACGCGGGTGCGACCGCCCGTGACCTGGTCGCCGTCCTTGATGGCGCCGATGCGGCGGATGTCGACGCGCACCGACGAGTAGAACTTCAGCGCCCGGCCACCGGTGGTGGTTTCCGGGTTACCAAACATGACGCCGATCTTTTCGCGCAGCTGGTTGATGAAAATCAGGGACGTCTTCGATTTGGCGACGACGCCGGTGAGTTTCCGCAGCGCCTGTGACATCAGCCGGGCCTGGAGGCCCATCTGGGCGTCGCCCATTTCGCCTTCGATTTCGGCACGTGGCACGAGGGCGGCGACCGAGTCGACGACGACGACGTCCACGCCGTTCGATCGAATCAGCACTTCGGTGATTTCCAGGGCCTGTTCACCGTTGTCTGGCTGCGACACCAGCAGGTTCTCGAGGTCGACGCCGAGTTTTTGCGCGTACTTCGCATCGAGGGCGTGTTCAGCGTCCACAAATGCGGCGACACCGCCCAGTTTCTGCGCCTGCGCGATGGTTTGAAGCGCAAGGGTCGTCTTGCCCGACGACTCCGGTCCAAAAATCTCGATGACGCGGCCGCGCGGGAAGCCGCCAACGCCCAGGGCCCAGTCGAGACTGATCGCGCCTGTCGAGATCACTGGAATCGGCGCGACGGTGCCCTTGTCACCCAGCCGCATGATGGATCCCTTGCCAAACTGCTTCTCAATCTGGCCGACGGCGAGTTCGACCGCCTTCGCGCGTTCCTTGTCGACGGCGTGCTCCATGCGATCCACCTTGTCAGTTTTCTCGATACGTTCTGCTGCTGCCATATGCCTCGTTATCCTTCCCGCGGGGCCGCCGCCAATCGGCGCGACCACGGCTGGACCGTAGGTCATTCTAGAAGTGTGCCAGGGGCCAGTCAAGCGAAAATTCGTCATTGCGTTCCTCTATCCATCGTAAAAACAGTAAGTTACAGCCTGGTCGACTTTCGCCTCATGCCGGGTATCGATCGCAGAAAGTGCTGGCACGGCCGCTACCGGAGAGGCGGAATCTGCCACCCAAAGACAGTGTGTGGATCACGTGTGACAGGGCAGGACAGACTAAGTTCTTCCTGAATGCCTTCATCGATTGGACATGGATTGGCGGCACTGTCCGCCGGACTGGCTGTCGCCGGCGTGGCCGGCGTGAAACGCGAGCGCTGGGTCCAGATCGCGCTGCTCGTCGCCATCGGGGCCGCGCCGGATCTCGATCTGTTGTGGGGGCGCCACAGCCGGGAGACCCACAGCGTCGGCGCCGCGCTCGTCGTGGCGAGCGTGGCGGCCTGGCAGCGGTGGCCCGTGGCGTCCACCCGGTGGCGTATCTGGCTGGCGGTGTGTTCGGCCTGGCTGACGCATCCACTGCTGGATGCGCTGGCGCGCGACACCTCCGTGCCGCTGGGCATCATGGCCTTCTGGCCCTGGTCGCAGGAGCACTACCAGACCGGGCTCAGCGTCTTTGGACCAATCTCTCGTCGCTACTGGCTCGATACCTTCTGGCCGACGAACCTCTCATCGATCGCGAGAGAAGTTGTCATCCTCGCGCCTCTGGCGGCCTTCGCCTGGTGGTCCAGACGTCCGGGTTCCAGGGGCCAAGAGGCGAAATGACTGGAGGTCGGACCGTCCGGTCCGGCTAGTAGGTGTAGAAACCTTGTCCGGCCTTGCGCCCGAGGTGGCCGGCGGCGACCATGCGGCGGAGCAGGGGACAGGGGCGGTACTTCGGATCGCCCAGCCCGTCGTGCAGTACTTCCATGATGGCGAGGCACACATCAAGGCCGATGAAGTCGGCCAGCGTAAGTGGTCCCATCGGATGATTCATGCCGAGCTTCATCACGCCATCGATGGATTCCTTCGTGCCGACGCCTTCCATCACGCAGTAGATCGCTTCGTTGATCATCGGCATGAGGATGCGGTTGGCGATGAAGCCTGGGTAGTCGGCCGCTTCGAGCGGCGTCTTGCCCAGCGTCTGGCACAGCGTGGACGCGGTCTGCATCGATTCGGTGGATGTGGCCTGGCCCCGGATCAACTCCACCAGCGTCATCAGCGGCACCGGATTCATGAAGTGCATGCCCAGCACTTTGTCGGGACGCTTGGTGGATGCGCCGATCGTGGTGATGGAGATCGACGATGTGTTCGACGTCAGAATCACGTCGGGCCGCGTGATGCGATCCAGCGCGGAGAAGATTGTGCGTTTCACCTCAAGTGATTCGATGACGGCTTCGACCACGTAGTCCACGTCCGCAAAGTCTTCGAGCGCGCCGGCCGCCGTCAGACGGGTGCGCGTGGCTGCCGCATCATCGGCCGACAGCTTGCCCTTCTCGACAAACTTCGCAAGGCTCTTCTCAATGGTCTTGAGGGCCTTGTCCACCGCCCCCGGTGATGCATCAAACACCTTGACGGTGAATCCCGACTGCGCAAACACCTGCGCAATTCCATTGCCCATCGTCCCTGCGCCGATTACGCCGATTGTCTTGATAGTCATGTCGTCGTCCTGTTGTTCGGAGCGCGCGGCTTCAGGCCGCGCGTGTCCCGGAGGCTAAAGCCCCTGGGCTCCATTAGAGAAGTTCGACCGCCAGCGCGACACCGTTGCCGCCGCCGAGGCACAACGTGGCGACACCGCGCTGCTTGCCGTGGCGCTTCAGTGCGTAGAGCAGGGTGGTGAGGACGCGGGCGCCAGATGCGCCGATCGCGTGACCGAGCGCGACGGCTCCGCCGTGCACGTTGACGCGGAGCGGGTCGATGCCGAGTTCGCGCACGACGGCGACGCCCTGCACCGAGAAGGCTTCGTTCAGTTCGAACAGGTCCACGTCCTGCAGGTTCCAGCCGGTCTTGATCATCAGCTTCCGGACCGCCTCGACCGGCGTCATCATCACCATGCGCGGCTCAAGGCCGGCCGTCGCCTGGCCCACGACGCGTGCGAGGGGCGTGAGGTTGAGGCGCGCGGCCACGTCGGCGCCCATCACGACCAGTGCCGCCGCCGCGTCGTTCACCCCCGGCGCATTGCCCGCCGTGACCGTGCCGTCCTTCTTGAACGCCGGCTTCAGGCGGCCAAGGGATTCCATCGATGTGTCTTCGCGAATGGGCTCGTCGGCATTGACGAGAATTGGATCGCCCTTTTTCTGGGGAATGGAGATCGTGAGCATCTCGTCGTTAAACGCTCCCTCGCGGGTCGCGGCCGCCGCCTTGCGGTGACTGTTCACGGCGTAGGCGTCCTGTTCCTCGCGGCTGACCCTGAACTTCTCGGCGACGTGTTCGCCGGTGAGCCCCATGTGCAGGTCATCAAAGGCATCCCACAGGCCATCGTGAATCATCGAGTCGATGATCTTGCCGTCGCCCATGCGGAGGCCTTCGCGCACCTTCGTCATCAGGTACGGGCAGTTGCTCATGGATTCCATGCCGCCTGCAACCGCGACGTCGATGTCGCCGGCCGCAATCCCCTGAGCCGCGAGCATGACGGCCTTCAACCCTGATCCACAAACCTTGTTGATCGTCAGTGCGCCGACCGAGTTGGCGAGCCCTCCGCGAAGAGCCGCCTGTCGCGCGGGGGCCTGCCCGACGCCGGCCTGCACCACGTTGCCCATCAGGCATTCGTCCACCAAGGCGGGATCGATGCCGGCGCGAAGAACGGACTCGCGAACGACGAGGGCGCCCAGGTCCGGTGCCCGGAAATCCTTGAGCACGCCGAGAAACTTGCCGGTCGGGGTGCGAACGGCGCTGACGATGACGGTTTCACGCATGAGAGAACTCCGATCGGGTGATGACGATGCGACGGACCACGTCGGGTCCGAGCAGATGGGCAAGGCGCTGGGCGACGACCGGCCTGGCGCGTTCCAGTTCCCTGAACCACACCAGCTCCCGGGCGTGCACGTACAACGTGCCGTCGGTGTGCCAATGCGGTGTGCCGTGACGCGCCAGCAGCGGGCCGGCCGCGATCGACCAGGCGAAGGTGACTTTGCCGGGGGACAGGGGCTGGGCGTGGAGCAGTGGGCCAAGTGCGCGAACGGCGGTCTGCTGCAGCGATTCCATGCCGACCTCGGAGTGTATCATCCGGACCATGTCAGGCTTTGCGACACCGGCCGCCCCGTTGATTCTCGCCTCCGCCTCGCCGCGACGCCGGGAGTTGTTGGCCGCCGCCGGGTTTCGGTTCGAGGTGGAGGTCGCCGATGTCGATGAGCGTCGCCTGTCCGGGGAAGGCGCGGAGGCGTATGCCCGGCGCGTGGCGCTCCTGAAAGCGGAGGCGGTACATGCGCGGCGACCCGGAGCCCTGGTGCTCGGGGCCGACACCATCGTCGTTGTTGATGGCGACGTATTGGGCAAACCGGTCGATGACAGGGATGCCACGGCGATGCTGCAGCGGTTGTCCGGTCGTGCGCACCGCGTGCTGACGGCCGTGGCCATCGTCGGTGGGCGCGAGCCGCGGGAGGCCCTTGAGGAAACCGTGGTCTGGATGGCGGCCCTTGCACCTGAGGAGATCGCGGCGTATGTGCAGACGGGTGAACCGCGCGACAAAGCGGGGGCGTACGGTATCCAGGGACTGGCGTCGCGATTCATTCCGAAGATTGAGGGCTCGTATACGAATGTGGTGGGGCTGCCGATCCTGCTGGTCGATCGTCTCCTGCGCGGCGTAACGGTGGTATCCTGACGAAGTGCCCTCCGGGCGGAATTCCGGTCGGCACTTAGCTACGACGAGGCCTCGTAATGTCCAAGAAAACGGTCCGAGTCAGTCTCTCCGCTCTGGTGATTGTTGGCGCGCTTTCGTTCCTGATGTACTCCTCAATTTCGGAAGGCGCCGAATACTACAAGTACGTTGATGAAGTCATGGCCGAGCCGGACCAGTGGGAAGGCAAGCGGTTGCGCGTGCACGGATATGTGCTCGGTGACCCGCTGTTCAATCCGTCCACGCTTGAGTATCGCTTCACGATCCAGGCGAACGGCAAGACGGTCAACGCGCAGTATCAGGGCGTGGTGCCGGATACGTTCAAAAAGGACGCTGAGGTGGTCGTGAAAGGCAAGCTGACGGGCGACACGATCGTGGTGGAGAAGGACGGGATCATGGCCAAGTGCCCGTCCCGGTATGAGGCCGACGCGCTGCCGGCCGCGGTACGTTAGTCCGTGGCCACCCTCGGAACCTTTCTGATCCTCGCGGCGTTTGTCGTCGCGGCTGGTGCCTTTGCGGCTGGAATTGCAGGCGGCCGCCGCCGCAGTCTCGCCCTGATTGACGGCGCCGTCGGCCTGTCACATGTGTTGACCGGTCTGACGCTGGTCTTGTCCTCGATCATCGTCTACGCGTTCGTCGTGGGCGATTACAGCATCAAGTATGTGAACAGCTATTCGGACTCGTCGATGCCGCTGTTCTTCAAGCTCACGTCCTACTGGGGTGGCCTCGATGGCTCGCTGCTGTTCTGGGTGACGCTGCTGGCGATCTTTGCCAGCGTCGCGATTCACGTCAACCGCGAACGGCATCGCCTGCTGATTCCGTGGGTGGTGGCGGTCATCGCCGCGACGCAGATGTTCTTCCTCTTCCTCATGGTCATCCATAACAACCCGTTCGAGACGCACCTGCTCTCGACACCGGCGGATGGTCGCGGGTTGAATCCGTTGCTCCAGAACTTCTACATGGTCATCCACCCGCCGATGCTGTACCTGGGTTTTGTCGGCATGACCATTCCGTTTGCCTTCGGACTGGCCGCGTTGATCACCGGGCAGTTGGATGATTCGTGGCTGCGCGCCGTGCGGCGCTGGACGATGACGTCGTGGCTGTTCCTGAGCCTGGGTCTTGCCCTTGGTGGTCTATGGGCGTATGAAGAACTCGGCTGGGGCGGCTACTGGGGCTGGGACCCGGTGGAAAACGCCGGCCTGTTGCCCTGGTTCACCGCGACTGCATTTCTGCACTCCGTGATGGTGCAGGAACGGCGCGGCATGCTGAAGGTGTGGAACGTCTCCCTGGTGATCATGACGTTTTTCCTGACGATCTTCGGGACGTTCATGACGCGCTCGGGGATTGTCCAGTCCGTCCACGCCTTCGGGGAAGACCGCGAACTCGCGTGGATGTTTACGATCTTCATGATCGTGATTCTGACGGTCAGCTTTGGGCTGGTGATTTGGCGGATGCCGCTCCTGCGGGCGCGGAACGAACTCGACTCCTGGGCGTCGCGCGAGGCGGCGTTCCTCGCCAATAACTGGATTCTGCTGTTCTCGGCGTTCTTCGTCCTGTTTGCGACGATGTTCCCGACAATCAGCGAGGCGCTGCGCGGGGAGCGCCTGACGGTCGGTCCTCCGTTTTTTGACAAGTGGATGCTGCCGATCGGGCTGATGCTCCTCCTGCTGACGGGGATCGGACCGCTGCTGGCGTGGCGCAAGTCCGCCGTGGGCAACATGCTGCACCAGTTTCTGTGGCCGATCATCATCGGCGTCGCGACGACCGGCCTGGTGATGTACCTTGGCGCGAATTTCTGGGCCGCGGGCCTGTGTTTTGGTCTCTGTGGCTGGGTGCTCACCACCATCGTGCAGGAGTTCTGGCGCGGGTCCGGTGTCCGGCAGCGGGCCACCGGCACGGATCGGTTCACCGCGATGATTGGACTCTTCGCACGGTCGCGTCGCCGCTACGCCGGGTACATCGTGCATCTGGGCATCGTGCTGATCTTCTTCGGCTTTGCGGGCAACGGGTTCAAGCTCGAGGAGCAGATCAATCTCGAGCCCGGCCAGCAGGTAGTGATCGGTGACTACTTGGTGAAGTTCGAGGCGTTGAAGGTCACCGACGACGGCCAGAAGCAGATGATCACCGGCCACACCACGGTGACCAAGGAGGGAGCCTCCATCGGGGGGATGTACCCCGCGCGATGGTTCTTCCGAGGCCGCGAAGATGAGCCGACCACTGAGGTCGCGATCCGACGAGGGTTTGCCGACGACCTCTATATCGTGCTGGCCGGCTACGAGCTGGAAACCCAGCGGGCGACGTTTGAAGTGACGGTGAATCCGTTGGTGAACTGGGTGTGGTTCGGCTTCGGGGTTCTGGGGATCGGCACGATTTTGTCGCTGCTGCCGGAACGTGCGATGGCGTACGCCGCAGCGAAGGCACCGGCGGGCGCGGTGACCACGTCGCTGCTGGTGCTGTTCATGCTGGCCGGTTTCGCGCCGCACGCGCAGGCGCAGCATGTGGAGAATTCGCAGGTCGTGCTGCTCGTGCCGCGATCACCGGTGGAGAAGAAGCTCCGCGACGAAATCGTCTGCATGTGCGGCACGTGCGGCCGGAAACGGGTGGCCGAATGCACCTGCGGCACGGCGGATGCCATGCGGCAGGAAATTTCCGCGCTCGTCGCGGACGGGAAGTCGTACGACGAAGTCGTGGATTATTACGTGAAGAAATACGGCAGCCAGGAAGTGCTGGCCGCGCCGATCGACAAGGGGTTTAATCGCCTGGCGTGGTTTCTGCCGTACGCGGTTGGCGCCCTTGGGGTGCTCCTCGTCGGGGGCGTGGCCGTGCGGTGGACCCGTCGCGGCGGTGATCGCGCAGTGACGGCGCCGCCCGCGGACTCGGCGGCGCATCAGGAACGGGAAGCGAGGTTGGACGATGAACTCCGCGACCTCGACTGAGCCCGCTCCGTTTACCGCGGGCCATTTCTACGTCCTGCTCTCCATGGTGGCCGCCACGGCCGCCGTGGTGATGTCTCGGAATACCCATCCGGCCGCGTTGCTGCTGCTGAGCGCCGCCGCGCTGGCCTCCGGTTACACGGCGTACGCGCTGCATCAGGCCCTGGTGGGGTTGCTGTCGAAGAACCGCGCGCCGGTCATCGGGGCCCGCCAGCGCGAAGTGCTCGAGCAGGACAAGGGCACCGTGCTGCGTGCGATCAAGGACCTCGAGTTCGACTACGGCATGAAAAAGGTCAGCGACGCCGATTA
>Ga0255220_1000944_pt1 | contig 10774 bp, 9 predicted proteins | sample Miss_Colum_RepB__FD_188423 | JGI IMG/M metagenome (GOLD analysis project Ga0255220, IMG submission 188423) | Freshwater microbial communities from Mississippi River, Louisiana, United States - Miss_Colum_RepB_8d | ecosystem: Environmental > Aquatic > Freshwater > River | place: USA: Louisiana...
GTCCCTCAATCTCTCGTGTATTCAAGTTATAGAGGCTGGTGTGAAGATTGTGGCGTTCGCCCGCTATCAAAAAAGACGTTCACTCAACGACTGGCTGAGCGCGGATTTCCGGAGAGCAAGAGCGGAAAGCACCGGTTCTACACCGGATTGATCTGGGGTGCACCGATATTGCCGTCGACACAGGACGGGGTGGACGGGATTGAGGGCATTTCGGGTATTTCCTTGCATGAAAAATTATCTGGAGAGAAAACCCCAAACAGCCCTCAATCCTGTCCAACCTGTCCTCCATCCACTGTGCAGGGACTCAAGACATGACGAAATCGGACTGTCTTAAATCGTTCAAAGAGGGTCAAGTACAGCGAATGACTTACCCCCTGCATCAGGGACGCTACAAGTTGGAGGAGCAAGAATGGGGGTTTGTCGTCGCCAAGGATACGTTGCGTATGGTTCGCGACTTCGTCAATGGCAGGTCCCGCTGTGCCTATCTTGGTCGCTGCATGGCCTCTGACAAGCACACATGGCTGAAAAAACTGCCTCTCGATGTCGCTTTCTCAGTAGGGCACAACCTGCTGCCTGGACTGCTGGCGCTCAAAAAAGAGGGGGCACTCTGTGTTGATAGAGACTACCCAGCCATTGAGCACGATTGTGAACAGCTGATAGCCCGATTGGAACAGGTCAGGAACGCCATCAAGAATGACATCAGCGTCGAGTATCGGCATATGAAACAGGGGGGGTCCTTGCTTGAGCCGTTTATCGACGAAGCTCTTTCCATTACCCGACGGGCGCTTGCTGTGCGGTGATTAACTTCATGGACGATGGGTATTTCGGCCAATATTTCTGACCTGATCGCCTGAGGCCGCATCACTATGCAAGAGGTCGTCCACCAGCATCTGCCGCACATCTTCAATCGTCCTGACAGGAACGTAGCCTGCGGCTTTTCGCCCTTTGCCGCGTCCGACACTGGTCAAGCCCAGTACGTACATTGCATCCTCAAGTTGACTGAGTCTGGCGGATGCTGCTGAGCGATCAGCTCTTGCTTCCTTGGTTTCTTGGCCATGTACCGTGTGTGCTGCTGCAATTCGAGCTTTCCCCTCAGCAGTTTTTGGTCCCGATCCTCGCCCCCCGTGATACTGGCATTTCTGGGTCCTACTGGTTTTGAGCGCAGGCCGACCACACTGATCACCTGTCCTGCTGCTGTGGGCTGTGCAGCGTTGACACTGGATCTTTCCACCAGCAGTAAAAAGGTTATTTTCCATAACCATAATTTTATGGAATATCACTTAGAAACACCACCCACATCAGCAGCTTTCAAGGTGCATACTCTGAAACCAATCAGGTTAATCAGGCCTACACCTAGACCAGTCCGGGATCATGGAAACTAGTGGAACAGATCGACAGCTGGGAGCCAGTGCTGCGTTTGGTGTGCGTGCCAAGCTAGTTCAAACCCTGACCGAAAAAAAGATATAAATTCAATACAGATGGAAAGGAAAAAGCATGTCTTTTTTGGAACATCTTCGGCATCTTTGCCACCTCAGATAAAGGGGAAACCATCACCAAGGTTTCCGACAACGTCAGTGTGTCCAGCAAAGGGGTGACCTACACCACCATGGACGGCATAACCACCGGGTCGGATGGCTCGACCTTTGTCCAAATGGGCGAATTTTCCAGTGACGGCAGCATGCGAATGGACGACAGCATGGCCACGGGTCGGGGAGCTGTTTTCAACCAACCCAACGACGATGGCTTTGGGCGGCTGGGGAAATCCAGAAAAGACCTCTTTGGGAACGACAACGACCCCTGGTGAACCCCGCGCACCTTCTCGACGGTTACAGTAACCAAAACAACAAATTAGTACCAATGCTCGACGACATTAAGAAAACCCTCTGGGCCACCGCCGACAAACTGCGCGCCAACATGGACGCCGCCGAATACAAGCACCTGGTGCTCGGCCTCATCTTCATCAAATACATCAGCGACAGTTTTGAAGCCCACAAAACCAGCCTGACTCAGCGCCTGCGCAACCCTGACGATGAGCTGTTTTACGGCGACGCCAGCGATGAAGACATTGCCGCCGAGCTGGAAGACCGCGACTACTTCACCGCCGCCAACGTGTTTTGGGTGCCCGAGGGCGCTCGCTGGGCCGCGCTGCAGGCAGCAGCACCGCAGCCTGACATCGGCAAACGCATAGATGATGCGCTCACCCTCATCGAGCAAGAAAACCCGCGCCTCAAAGGCATCCTGGACAAACGCTTTGCCCGTGCCCAGCTGCCCGACGGCAAGCTGGGCGAGCTGGTCAACCTGGTGGCCACCATCGGCTTTGGCGAAAACCCGTCCGCCGCCCGCGACATCCTGGGGCAGGTGTACGAATACTTCTTGGGCATGTTTGCCAGCGCCGAAGGCAAGCGGGGCGGGCAGTTCTACACGCCCGCCAGCATCGTCAAAACGCTGGTGGAGGTGCTGGCCCCCACCAAAGGCCAGGTGTACGACCCCTGCTGCGGCTCCAGCGGCATGTTTGTGCAGAGCGAAAAATTCATCGAAGCTCACGGCGGTAAGCTGGGCGACATGTCCATCTACGGGCAAGAGGCCAACCCCACCACCTGGCGTCTGGCGGCCATGAACCTCGTCATTCGGGGCATGGACTACAACCTGGGCAAAGAGCCCGCCGACACCTTCACCAAAAACCAGCACCCCGACCTGCGCGCCGACTACTGCCTAGCCAACCCGCCTTTCAACATCAGCGACTGGTGGCACCCCAGCCTGGACGGCGACGCCCGCTGGGTGTACGGCACGCCGCCAGCAGGCAACGCCAACTACGCCTGGCTGCAGCACATCCTGCACCACCTCAAGCCCACGGGCAGGGCGGGCATTGTGCTGGCCAATGGCTCCATGAGTTCCAGCCAAAACAGCGAAGGTCAGATCCGCGCCGCCATGGTCGATGCCGACGTGGTGGAGGTGATGGTGGCCTTGCCCGGCCAGCTGTTTTTCAACACGCAAATCCCGGCCTGCCTGTGGTTCCTGGCCAAGCAAAAAAGCCGCAAAGACGAAGTGCTGTTCATCGACGCCCGCAAGCTCGGCAGCATGATCAGCCGCGTGCAGTGCGAGCTGACCGACGAGACCATCGAGCGCATTGGCCAAACCGTGGCCGACTGGCGCGCCGGTTCAGCCTCCTACCAAGACATCCCCGGCTTTTGCCGCAGCGTGCCCCTGGCCGAAATCGCCCAACACGGCCATGTGCTCACCCCCGGCCGCTACGTGGGCGCGGAAGAGGTGGAAGACGAGGACGAAGCCTTTGCCGACAAGATGCAAACGCTCACCGCCAAACTGGGCGAGCAAATGGCCAAAGGCGCCGAGCTGGATGTGCTGATTCGCCAGAAGCTGGGGAGGCTGGGGTATGAGTTCTGAAGTCGCCCGCTTTGGTGATCTGTTCAACGAGCCCCAGCGAAATGGTCTGACAAGGCCAAAGAAGGTTCGCGGGTCAGGGCTTCCCATGGTCAACATGGGGGAGCTTTTCGCCTACCCGCGCATCCTGAATATTCCGATGGATTTGGTGCCGGTCGACGAAAAGGAACATCACTACTTGCTACAAGACGGCGACTTACTGTTTGCTCGTCAGTCGTTGGTGCTCTCTGGCGCTGGTCAATGTTCAATTTTCTTGGGGAATGACGCCCCGACTGTCTTTGAGTCCCATCTCATCAGATGCCGCCTGAATCCAACACGTAGCAACCCACTTTTTTACTTTTATTTTTTTCGTTCGCCTGATGGGCGTCGAGCCATCGAGGCGATTGTTGAACAAGGTGCTGGTGCATCTGGCATTCGAGGAAGTGATCTAGTAAACGTTCAAGTGCCGAATCCACCGAAGCAAATTCAAGATGAAGTTGCAAGGTTGCTTGGCTCACTCGACGACCGCATCACCCTCCTGCGGGAAACCAACACGACCCTCGAAGGCATCGCCCAAGCCCTGTTCAAGTCTTGGTTCGTGGACTTCGACCCCGTCCACGCCAAGATGCAAGGCCGCACCCCCGAAGGCATGGACGAAGCCACCGCCGCCCTGTTCCCCGACAGCTTCGAAGACTCAGAGCTGGGGCCTGTGCCGAAGGGGTGGAAAACATACGCTGTCGGCGAGTTACTTGTTCCAAAGCGTGGCAAATCAATCACCAAATCTAAATGTATTGATGGCGACATTCCAGTCGTGGCAGGCGGACTAGAGCCTGCTTATTTTCACAATCAATCCAACGTTTCCAGTCCTGTTGTTACGATAAGTGCATCAGGTGCCAATGCGGGCTTTGTTAGGTTATATCAACAAGACATTTGGGCTTCTGATTGTTCATTTGTTAGCAAAGAGCAAACAGACAGTATTTATTTTTGGTACGTGTTTTTAAAGTTCAATCAAGACAATATCTACTTCATGCAACAAGGGGCTGCTCAGCCACACATTTATCCGTCAGACCTAATGCGTCTGAATATTTGTATGCCGAAATCAAATGAGCTAAGCCAGTTGTTTCATGAATTTATCTCGCCATTGTTTGAAAAAGTTGGACTGACAAACGGGAAAATTCAGACTCTTTCCACACTCCGCGACACCCTTCTCCCCCGCCTGATCTCCGGCCAGCTCCGCGTTGAAGAAGCCGCAGAGGTACTGGCGTGACCGAAGACCAACTCGAACAGGAAACCCTCGAATGGCTGGCTTCGGTCGGCTACACGCCGCTCAATGCCCGCGATCTGGACCACCTGGACCCGCGCCTGGAGCGCGCCAGCAACCGGGATGTCTTGCTGGTAGCCGAGCTGCGGGCGGCCATTGACCGGCTTAACCCCACTGTGCCAGTGGCTGCGCGAGAGGACGCATTTCGGCAAGTGGTAGATGCGGGTGGACCGGTGCTGCTGTCGTCTAATCGGGCGTTTCACAAGCTGCTGGTCAATGGTGTGCCGGTGCAGTACCAGCAGGACGGCGACACGCGTGGTGACTTTGTCCGACTGATTGACTGGGGAGATGTGTCGGCCAACCGCTGGCTGGCGGTGCAGCAGTTCACAATCAAAGGAGCTCGGCACACGCGCAGGCCCGATGTGATTTTGTTCATCAACGGCTTGCCGCTGGTACTGATGGAGCTGAAAAACCCGGCCGATCTGCACGCCGACATCTGGAAAGCCTACGACCAGATTCAGACCTACAAAGAGCAGATTGCCGATGTGTTCGTCTACAACGAGTTGTTGGTGATCTCGGACGGCACCATGGCGCGCATGGGTTCGCTGTCGGCCAACCGCGAGCGCTTCATGCACTGGCGCACCATCGACGGCGTCACGCTGGACCCGCTGGGCCAGTTCCAGGAGCTACAGACTCTGGTGCGAGGCGTGCTGGCGCCACAGGCGCTGCTGGACTACCTGCGCTTTTTTGTGCTGTTCGAGGATGACGGCACCCTTGTCAAAAAGGTCGCGGGCTACCACCAATTCCATGCAGTGCGTGCAGCGGTTGAACAGGTTGTCAATGCCGCAAGCACCGCAGATGCGACCCAACGTGGCAAAGGTGGGGTTGTTTGGCACACGCAGGGCAGCGGCAAGAGCATCACCATGACTTGCTTTGCCGCTCGTGTGATGCAGGAGCCCCGTTTACAGAACCCGACGATCGTGGTGATCACCGATCGCAATGATTTGGACGGGCAACTGTTAGGAGTGTTCAGTCTCAGTCAGGATTTGCTGCGCGAGCAGCCGGTGCAGGCCACCACGCGTCAGAGACTACGCGAATTGCTGGCCAATCGGCCAGCGGGGGGGATCGTCTTTGCCACCATCCAGAAGTTCATGCCCGGCGAAGATGAGGACACCTTTCCGACCCTGAGCGAGCGTCGCAACATTGTGGTGTTGGCAGACGAGGCGCACCGCACGCAATACGGGTTCGAGGCCAAACTCAAAGGCAAAGAAGGTGCTGAAACCTATAAAGCGGGTTACGCACAGCACCTGCGCGATGCACTGCCCAACGCCACATTTGTGGCCTTCACCGGCACGCCTGTCAGCAACACCGATCGCGATACCCGCGCCGTTTTTGGCGACTACATCCATGTCTACGACATGCAGCAGGCGCAGGAAGATGGCGCCACGGTGGCCATTTATTACGAAAGCCGTCTGGCCAAGTTGGGCCTGATCGAAAGCGAGCTGGTTCATCTAGACGACGAAGTCGACGAACTGGCCGAGGACGAGGAGGAATCGGCCCAAGCCAAGCTGAAAAGCCGCTGGGCTGCGCTGGAAAAAGTGGTGGGCGCAGAGCCACGAGTGGCGAGTGTGGCGGCCGATTTGGTGACGCATTTTGAGCAGCGCAATCAGGCGCAAAACGGCAAAGCCATGGTGGTGGCCATGAGCCGCGAGATTTGCGTCCACCTCTATAACGAGATCATCAAGCTGCGCCCCGCTTGGCACAGCGATGACCCTGAAAAAGGCGCCATCAAGATCGTGATGACCGGCAGTGCGAGCGACAAAGCGCTGTTGCGCCCACACGTTTATGGCAGCCAGGTCAAAAAGCGTTTGGAGCAGCGCTTCAAAGACCCTGCGGACCCGCTCAAGCTGGTGATCGTGCGTGACATGTGGTTGACCGGCTTTGACGCGCCCTGCGTGCACACGCTATACGTGGACAAACCCATGAAGGGCCACAACCTGATGCAGGCTATCGCCCGAGTGAACCGTGTGTTCAAGGACAAACAGGGCGGCCTGGTAGTCGACTACATCGGCATTGGTGAAGACCTCAAAGCCGCGATGAAGGCCTACACCGCCAGCAAGGGACGTGGTAAACCAACTGTTGATGCCCGCGAAGCCTTAGCCGTTTTGCTCGAAAAGCTCGATGTGCTACGTGCCATGTTGCATGGCTTTGACTATGCGGACTTTCGCACAGGCGGTCACCGCGTGTTGGCTGGTGCGGCCAACCATGTGTTGGGCTTGCCCAACGCCAAACCGGGCGACAAGGAGCGGGATGGCAAAAAACGCTTTGCCGATCAGGCGCTAGCGATGAGTCACGCCTTCAGCCTGTGCTGCACGCTGGACGAGGCCAAAGCTGTGCGCGACGAAGTGGCTTTCATGCAGGCAGTTAAGGTTATCTTGACCAAGCGTGAGGTGAGTGCCCAGCGCAAGACCGACGAAGAGCGCGAGCTGGCCATTCGCCAGATCATCGGCCAGGCGGTGGTCTCGGGCGAGGTGGTCGACATTTTTGCCGCCGTGGGACTGGACAAACCCAACATTGGCCTGCTCGATGACGAGTTTCTGGCACAGGTGCAAAACCTACCCGAGCGCAATTTGGCGGTGGAGCTGTTGGAGCGGCTGCTCCAGGGTGAGATCAAAAGTCGCTTTGCCAGCAACGTGGTGCAGGACCGCAAGTTCAGCGACATGCTGGCCGACGTGATCCGCCGCTACCAGAACCGCAGCATCGAGACCGCTCAGGTCATGGAAGAGCTGATCGCCATGGCCAAGAAATTCCGCGAAGCCGCACAACGGGGCGACGCGCTGGGCCTGCACGATGACGAGCTCAAGTTCTACGATGCCCTGGCCAACAACGAATCGGCCGTGCGCGAACTCCAGGACGAAACCCTCAAAAAAATCGCACAGGAGCTGACCGCCAGCCTACGAGCCAACCTCAAGACCGACTGGTCAGAGCGCGAAAGTGTGCGTGCGCAGCTGAGGCTGATGGTCAAACGAATCCTCAAGAAGCACAAGTACCCGCCCGATCAGCAGGACGAAGCCGTCAAGCTGGTGTTGGAGCAAGCTCAGGCGCTGGGCGAAGATTGGAGCGATTCTTTGTGATCTACAGCTGCTGTCTGTAAAACATTTGTGTCTTGTCCGCTGAACTCGAACTAGTTCCGTGCCAATAGGCCAGCCTCCTACACATGATTGGTAGTTGAAATTAATTTTGACCTTTGTGTCTCCACACCCACGGTGGCACCGGCGTTTCGTCTTGCCATAGCCCGACTCTGGACTCTTGGGCCACCCTCTCTGCTGCAGCATACTCGTCTCGGTCACCTGATGACTGTTCGACAGCATATTTTTTATAGTGCCATGCCATACCTCGAGAGATCTGTTCAAGGCAGATGTCCTTGCCGTCCTGCGCCATCACCTTGCCGACGATACGACCGTATTTGTCACGCTTGGCCCACTCCACCATGACTCTTTGCCGATAGACCAAGTCCGATAGAGACTGCTTCGACTGTTGTCCGAAGGGTTGTGCTTTTTCTGGGGCGTCAATACCCATGAGTCGAACAGTGTGCATATGGTGGCTTTCGTCCAACACCTTGATAGTGTCCCCATCGCTGACCCCAACAACCAGCCCAGAAAATTCTGCTGCCATTGCCATTGCCATTGCCATAGCCGACAAGAGGGCAAAGGCCCCGATCAGGGCAAGCAAGCGACAACAAGCCGCGATGACAGTTTTGCTGGTTTTGCCAGTTTTCACACTGGCGACTATACGGCGGAGGGATCAGAAGCAGCGGTCAGAATCAACTCTAAGGGCTTGGTACCCAGTGTGGCGGCAATTTTGTGCAGATTGATAAGTGTCAGATTGTGTTCGCTACGCTTGAAGCCACCGCATTAACAACGGTCAACATTTGCGTCAACCTCCAGCGAATCTTGTGACGCCCTTTTTTGGCAACCAATAGGTCTACTACTTACTTTTCGGAAGATTGTGCTGTCCACACGGTCGTGTATGGTTGACGGATTAAACGTAACTACGTACCATATAAAATACAAAACTCGCAAGATATGGGGAAATAAATGCGCAATTTCTATGCTGTGATTTTCTGTTTTTTAAATTTTATTTCCACAGCAAATGCCGCATGGTTTCATGATTACATCTACGACGCATGTTCAAAGAATAACGAAGACTTTCTACTAGATGTAAAAACACTGGTTGATATATTACATAAAGAAAATGCAAAAATTGCCTCTGAGAATTTAAGCAAAAAAGAAGCGGACAAGAAAATCGAGACCATTTCCAGATCGCTTATTGAAAAATATGACGATATTGTTTTTCAAAGAAAACAAGCAGTTATGGAACTAATGAAATCAAATAAATCAGATGACAGATTCGTAATGGGGGCGATGCTAGATACAAAAAGAAATGCTGTCTTACGCTCTGTCGGAGAACTCATGCCTCAGAGAGAACCCCCCAGTGATATCAGGATTACAAGAGTATTTGTCGAAAACTGTCAATTGGTATCGCCAAAGTAACTTATGACCAGGACAGCTGGTTACTACCTAAAAGCCAACCCCTGCTGCGGCACCGTTTACAGCACTCCCCGGTACGGCTCAATAAATCTCAGTGCATGGGCATACTGGACTGATGGGTACAAAGAAGGGGCACTGATGCCCGATGGCCATGGACTACGCCGGTGCAAGTGTGGCAACTTCTATCTTCTAAGGGAGCTGGTAACGATTAGCGAGAGTGACACTGCCGACGCCCCTAGACCTGTCTACGTGAAACCCGAGGACCTGCCGAGCGCCATTGCAAGCGCCCGCAACTCTGAAATTGAACTGGCTGCACGCCTTGACTACTGGCAACACCTTAACCACCCTTATCGCGACCAATATCGTGCGCACAGGGACACTGAAGAGGCTGCAACACAGGCTGCATGGGAAACAGCCAATCCAGACCAGCGTACGTGGTGGCAGCGGTTCCGCAATGCAAAGCGAGCTCCTGAGTACTTGCCCTCGCCAGATAGACCGGTCACCTACCCTTCATTTGACCCTTCAGATGAGCAGCGTGCAAACATGCTCAGCCTGCTGCGACTACTTGGCACGGGGGACTATCCTCAGCGTTATGCTTTTGAGATCGCGGAGCTGCAACGGGAGCTGGGTCAGTTTTATGAAGCGACCCAGTCGCTGAAAGCCATAAACATGGAAGATGCGGGGTTCGCAGGCAAACTGCTTGCCGAGCTGATCGAAGGTAAGGAGGCAGCTCCTGTGCGGTACCGTCTTTAGGGAGTCACTACATGGGTTCAATCCACAAGGCCGAATGCGAGTGCGGTTACTCAAAAGATGTGACCGTAGGGAGTACGAAGGCAGCCTTTAAGACTAGGTCACTCTTCCCCTTCTATTGCAAGAACTGCGGTCTTGTAGAGGTCAACGTCGCCGTGGTACCTGACGACGTCACTGAGGTAACCTGCCCGCACTGCAAAGCAGCGACCATCGTCCAATATGGGGTGCCACCAGTGTCACTCCACGACATGCGCACTAAGTCTGCCGAAGTCGATCAAGGGTATCCAGCACCTAAGAAGCAAGCGGCGTTGCAGTGGGTGCGCCGCGAAGCAAGCGAGAGTGGGCATTTTTGCCCTGCGTGCCACAAGATGACACTGAAATTTTCTTTGATGCCCAGTCTATTGTTCGATTGAGGCTGTTGTCAAAGATTAGACAAAGTTCCCCAGAATTTTTTGAAATGGCTGCGAAACAGTGGTTACTGGGAAAAGCGGCCTGTTCACTGATTTCGGGGGGGTGGGGTACGGTGGGGTCAGTCAGTAGCGGAAATTGACCCAGTATCGGCATGAGGAGCGGCCTAGACCCAACTCAGAGCGTGACGTACACTGGCAATGGACAAGTGAGTTTGTCCCAATTTTGTCCCACCAACCCGGCAGAAAGCGGGTCAAGACCAAGCGTCTGATGAGGCTAAGTTGTTGATTTGTATAGTGCCTGACCGCCGTGCAGGTGGCTCTGCTCACCATTTACGACATGTGCAAGGCCGCCGACCGCGGCATGGTCATCACCGATGTGAAGCTGCTGGAAAAGCACGGCGGCAAAAGCGGCAGCTGGACAGCGT
>Ga0255220_1000945_pt1 | contig 10763 bp, 10 predicted proteins | sample Miss_Colum_RepB__FD_188423 | JGI IMG/M metagenome (GOLD analysis project Ga0255220, IMG submission 188423) | Freshwater microbial communities from Mississippi River, Louisiana, United States - Miss_Colum_RepB_8d | ecosystem: Environmental > Aquatic > Freshwater > River | place: USA: Louisiana...
CAGGTCCTTCATCGACGAGATCTTCTTTTCGTGGATGAGGATGACCGGGTTCTCGAGCACGGCTTCCATGCGCTCGGAGTCGGTCACGAAGTAGGGCGAGAGGTAGCCGCGGTCAAACTGCATGCCTTCCACGACGTCGAGCGAGGTCTCCATCGACTTCGCCTCTTCGACCGTGATCACGCCGTCCTTGCCGACCTTTTCCATCGCCTGGGCGATGATCGTGCCGATCGTGTCGTCGCTGTTCGCGGAGATCGTGCCGACCTGGCCGATCATGTTGCCGCTCACGGGCTTGGACATCTTCTTGAGCTCACCAACGATGGCCTCGACGGCCTTTTCGATGCCGCGCTTGAGTTCCATCGGGTTCGCACCCGCGACGACCATCTTGATGCCTTCGCGGAAGATCGCCTGCGCGAGGACCGTGGCGGTCGTCGTGCCGTCGCCGGCCGTGTCGGACGTCTTGCTCGCGACTTCACGCACCATCTGGGCGCCCATGTTCTCGAGCGGGTCCTTCAGGTCGATTTCCTTCGCCACCGTCACGCCGTCCTTGGTGATGGTGGGGGAGCCGAACTTCTTGTCGATGACGACGTTGCGGCCCTTGGGGCCGAGAGTGACCTTGACCGCGTCGGCCAGGCCGTTGACGCCGCGCAGAATCGCCTGACGCGCGTCTTCACCGTAAATAATCTGTTTTGCCATGATGTGCTGATTCTCCTCGTCCCGACTACTTCTTGCCTTCAACCACGGCGAGGATTTCTTCCTCGCGCATGATCAGGTATTCCTCGCCATCGACCTTGATCTCCTGACCGGCGTACTTGCCGAACAGGACCGTGTCGCCGGCCTTGACGTCGAGCGGCGTGACCTTGCCGTCTTTTTCAATCTTGCCCTTGCCCACGGCGATGACCTTGCCGTGCTGGGGCTTTTCCTTGGCGCTGTCGGGGATGATGATGCTGCCCGCGCGCTGTTCGCCTTCGTCAATACGCTGAAGGATGACGCGGTCGTGAAGGGGTCTGACGTTCATGTGTGTATGCTCCGTGGACTGTTTGATTCGGTCCAATTGGGCGGTAATGCTGGCACTCAGGTTCCCTGAGTGTTAGCACTCCGCGTGACCGACTGCTAATTGTAGGCGAGCCCCTGCTGCCGGTCAAGGGCTCGCCCTGTGGTTCATCGGTTCATGGTTCATGGTGCCGTTCCTGGAACCCGGGTTCCGGGTATCGGGTTCCGGGTGCAGGGTCGGTGCTGGGTTCCCCGCACCTGGAACCTAGAACCCCGCACCCAAGAACCCGGAACGGCACCGCTGAACCATGACCCGATGAACCATGAACCCGCCCTGAGCCATGAATCCGCCCATCCGCCGTCGGTTCGGCGTGATTCAGCCCGCGCGTTTGATGCGATACGCCGAAATCTTGCGCGAGAGGGTGTTGCGATGCAGGCCGGTGATCTTGGCGGCTTTGCAGACGTTGCCGTTGGTTTTGGCCAGGGCGCGGGCGATGAACAGGCGTTCGAACTCGCGCTGGGCGTCTTCGAAGTAGACGCCGCGGTCGAGCAGGTGCTGCACGAGGGTGTCGAGGTCGTCCTTGATCACGCGACGTCCAGGTTGTGCCCGGTGATGACCCGGTAGGCCTCGAGGTACTTGGCGCGCGTCTTCGCGACGACTTCGCCAGGCAGGGAGGGGACCGGCGGCTGTTTGTTCCAGCCGATCTCTTCCAGGTAATCCCGCACGAACTGTTTGTCGAAGCTGGGCTGGCTGCGGCCGGGCGCGTACTGGTCCCTGGGCCAGAACCGCGACGAGTCGGGCGTCAGCACCTCGTCGATGAGCACCAGCTCGTTGTTCCTGGTCTCGTCGATGCCGAATTCAAACTTGGTATCCGCGATGATCACGCCGCAGGTTTCGGCGTGCGCGACACCGCGCGAATAAATTTCGAGCGTCAGCGCCTTGAGACGCTGAATCAGCGCTTCGCCGACGATCTTGCCGGCCTCGGCCTCGCTGATGTTTTCGTCGTGGCCCGATTCCGCCTTGGTCGCCGGCGTGAAGATGGGCTCGGGCAGCCGAGCCGAGTCGCGCAGGCCCGGCGGCAGCGGGATGCCGCACACCGCACCGGTCTTGTTGTAGTCCTTGAGGCCCGAACCCGACAGGAATCCACGCGCCACACACTCGACCTGCAGGGGGTTGGTCTTGCGCACCAGCATGGACCGGCCGCGCAACACGTCGGCGTGCGCGCGCGCTTCAGCGGGGAAGTCGTCCACGTTGACCGAGATCAGGTGATGCGGCACCAGGTCGGCAATCTTCGAGAACCAGAACGCCGACAACTGTGTCAGGACTTTGCCCTTGTCGGGAATCCCCGAGCCCAGCACGTAGTCAAAGGCCGAGATGCGGTCGGTCGCCACGATCAGCAGCGTGTCGCCGAGATCGTAGACGTCACGTACTTTGCCGCGACGCTGCAACGTGAGACCGGAAAGGTGTGTTTCAAGTACGAGTGAAGACATGACGTAAAGAAAAGGGAAGCGTAGATCAAAATCTACTTGCGCACAACAATATCTCCGCGTGTATTGCGGATTGTCACGCGCGCGCCGCCGGCCTTTCCGAACGTATGCACTAATTTCTGGTCGCTGCCGGAAACGACCGGCGTCAGATTGACGTCGCTGGCCTGAATTTTGCCCTCGGTGCTCATGGCATCCAGGTCAAAAAACGCGTCCGGCTTCACAATCACACGCGCCGTCTGGTCGGTCGTGACAACAGTCATTGGCGCGGCCCCGGCAACGGTCACTTCCACTTCCGCGCGGCGAACGTCGATACGACTGTCCCCGCCGGCACTATCCACCGCGACGCGGCCATCCGCGCCACGCACGACCACCGGGCCCTTCTGTCCCACCACCGAGATGTCCGCCCGCGCCGTTTCAATGTCCACCGGCCCGGCCGAATTCGTCACTGTGCATTCGCCGTCGCGCACATCCAGACTCAGGCCGCCGGTGACGTTCTCAAACTGACTGCGGAGCCGAGACAGCCGCATCCGGACCGACCCGGCGCCCGTGACCGTCACCGCGCCGTCCACGTGGATGCCACCCACGGCGCCGGAGACGTTCGAGATTCTGATCGCGCCCCGCGCGGATTCGACGTGCGCGGCCGCCACCTCACTGATGATCACACCGGTCGCGGTTTCGACCCGCACCTCCAGTCCCATGGGGACCTTGATGGTGGCCGACGCCGTCTGGGACGCTTCTTCAGGGAAATCGGCCCGCAAGATGAGGGTGTCGGCCACCTGATCCGGAACGAACACGGTGCGATTGGCATACGTCTTCGCCGTTTCATCGTCGGGCCCGGTGGAACTGACGGTGAGGGCGTGCTCGATGTCGGAGCGGCGTTCGCCGATGACCGTCACCCCGCCACGGCCCACGCCGACGATGCGCAGTTCGCGAAGGCCTGACGGCACGGGCATGGTGGTGGTGTGCGTGACTTCTGCGCGGCCGGGGTTGCCGCGCATCTCGCGTCGGGCCTCGTCAAAGATGTTCGCGAACGAAAACCCCGATCCGCCGGTCGCGGGCGGGGCCGTGAACTGATAGATGACGGCGCCCACAACCACAAAGACCGCGATGATGGCGAATTCTCGTTTTCCCATGTTCTGCTACTTCCGCATATAGAATACCGGGGCTTTGTCGTCGAAGTTCCCCTGGTCCGGCGTTGTGGTCACCGCGCTGACCGCCGCGCTGTTGTGGTGGTTCGTCAAGGATCTTGACTGGGCGGAGATGGGGCGCGCCTTCGCGGCCGCCAACCCCTGGTTGGTGGGGGGGGCGGTTCTGGTGACGCTCCAGACATACCTGCTGCGGACCTGGCGCTGGCAGACCCTGCTCGGTCCGATCGGGCCTGTCGCTTTTGGTCCGACGTTTCGGGCGACGGTCATCGGATTTACGGCCCTGTCTGTGCTTCCCGCCAGGGTTGGCGAGGTCCTGCGCCCGTATCTGCTGGCGAAAGAGGCGCGACTGAGCGTCTCGGCCACCTTCGCCACGGTCATCGTCGAGCGGGCGATCGATTTGACCACGGTGCTGTTGCTGTTTGCGTGTGCGCTTCCGTTCCAGAGCGTGGATGTCGGTCCGGAAACCACGGTCGCCGGAGCCGGGGCGGCGGTTGCGGCCATCGTGGCCCTGGGCGTACTCTTTGCCTGCGCGGGCCACCCGGAGCGGCTGGGGCGGCTGGTGGACCGGTTGACCGGGTGGCTGCCGGCCCGTGTCGCGGCGGCGATCGGCCGGTTTGCGAGGAAGTTTGCTGAGGGTCTCGGGGTCATGCGTGACCCTGCCGCGTTGGTCCGGACCTTCGGTTGGTCACTGGCCCTCTGGGCGTCGATTTGTCTGGGGATCTGGCTGGTGACGCACGCGTTTGGTTTGACGATGCCGTTCGTCGGGTCGTTCATTGTGGTGATGTATCTGGTGGTAGGCGTCGCGGCGCCCACGCCCGGGGGGTTCGGGGCGTTTCACCTCGCCTATCAGTTTGCGGTGATGACGTACTTCGGCGCCGGCGCCGACACGGCGGCCGCGGCGGCGATCGTGCTGCATCTGGTGTCGTTTGTCCCCGTATCCGTCCTCGGGTTTGTCTTCATGTGGCGGGCGGGGTTGACCTTGGGAAGCCTGAAGCGCATGAATACAGAAGAGACAGGCCAGCCGTGAAGTGTCCCTATTGCACCCATCTGGGCGACAAGGTCGTGGATTCGCGCGAAAGCAAGGAAGGCGACGTCATTCGTCGTCGTCGCGAGTGTCTGGAGTGTGGCCGCCGGTTCACGTCCTACGAGCGCATCGACGAAATCCCGTACATGGTCGTCAAGAAGGATGGCCGGCGCGAGCGGTTCGAGCGGCAGAAGCTGGTAGCCGGGCTGCTCAAGGCGTGCGAGAAGCGTCCCGTGCGCGTGTCGGCGCTCGACGACGTGGCGGATGAGGTGGAGTCAGCCCTGCAGGACAAACCCGAACGTGAGATGTCGACGGAGGAGATCGGCGCGCGGGTGATGGACGCGTTGCGGCATCTCGACAAAGTCGCCTATGTCCGGTTCGCCTCGGTGTATCGCAATTTCCGCGACATCGATGAATTCAAGAGCGAACTCAACGATTTGTTCAAGTCGTGATGCGTCATTCCCCTGCGCCGTGGATGCTCGTCGCCGTAATGCTGGCGTCGGCCTGCCTTGTCGCGTCGGCCATCCGGATTACGCCCGTGCTGGCGGAAGACAAGGTGATGGCGACGTTTGCCGCGCCGTCGGTGTTCACGTCCGAGGTGCGCGACGCGGTGTTGAGCGGCCTGTCGGTGACGTTCATGTTCACCGCCGAACTCCGCCGCACCACGACGTTGTGGTTCGACAAGACGATTGCGTCGGCGGACGTATCATCGACCGTCAAGTTCGACATGTTGACGGGCATCTATCAGGTGTCCAAACTGCGTGGTGACACCGTGCACTGGTCCCAGCAGACGCAGAAGGAAGACGAAATGCGGCTGTGGATGACCGAGTTTGAACGGGTGATGCTCGACGACGCGACGTTGCTCAACGGCGGCAGCGAGTACTACATCCGGGTGCGGGCCCGCGACAACCTGCCGCGCGGGTTTTCGCTGTGGCCGTTCGGGCGCGATGCCGTGTCGGGCCGCGTTGAGTTGTCCCCGGGGCGCTGATGCTGCTCGACGCGCCGCCGCCTGCGCCGCCGCCCGCGCCCACCGCGCGCCGGCGCGCGCTCGACAATCCCCGGGTACTGCTGACGCTGGTCCTGGTGCTCGCCGCCATTCTGGTCGGCGTGATGTGGGTGCCCGCGCGCATCAATCGGCTCGAAGAATCCCTCATCAGCGAAGTCGTGCTGTACGCCGTCGCAGCCGTGGACGTCGCGATGCTGCTGGCGTTGTTGTTCGTGCTCGTCCGCAACATCATCAAGGTGTTTGTCGAGCGGAAGGCGGGCACACCCTTTGCGCGCTTCCGAACCAAGCTCGTCCTCGCGATGATCGGGCTGACGATCGTGCCGGCGTCACTGGTGTTGATCATCGGCAACGAGTTTCTCCGGAGCAGCGCGGATCGCTGGTTCAGCGTGCCCGTCGACGAGGCGCTGGATTCCGCGGCCACGATCGCCGCGCAGTATTACCGCGAGCGCCAGGAAGCCGTCACGCTTCGTGCGGCGCGGCTCACCGACATTCTGCCGCCGCCGTTGATCGAGGCCGGCGACGTGCCGGCGATCACGGGCCTCGTGCGGGGTGAACTGTCAACCATGCGTGACGGGCTCGTCGAGGTCTATCAGACCGTGCCGACGGCCACGGGGGAGCGCGATGCCGTGTTCCTGCTCGCGCAGCAGACGGGCGCGCCCCCCCCGGATGCCGTCCGCGCGTCGGCCGACCGTCTGGCCGCCCGCGTGGCCGCCACCGGCACGCCGGCCACGGCCGACGATGCCGTGCCGAGCGGGGGCGTCCTGATTCGATCGGGGGCGCCGGTGAGGAACGCCGACGGCGTCGTCAGCGGCGTCGTCGTCGTGTCGCTGCATGTGACCGAGGCCCTGAGCGCGGAAGCGCGTCGCGCGACGAATGCCTACGCGCAGTGGCGCCAGCTGCGGGTGATGAGCGGGCCCCTCCGCGGGGTGTATCTCGGCGTGTTCGTCATGATCACGCTGCTGATTCTGATCAGTGCGACGTGGCTCGGGTTCTACATCGCGAAACGCATCACGCGGCCGGTGCAGATGCTCGCGGAAGGCGCGCGGGCGATCGGGGCAGGCCGGCTGGACCTGCGGCTGGAGCCCGAAACCGGCGACGAACTGGGCTCGCTGGTGGAGGCCTTCAACACGATGGCGGCCGAACTGGGCACGAGTCAGGAGCGGCTGGAGCAGTCGCGGCTGGCCCTGACCGAAAAAAACGTCGAAATCGAGACACGCCGCCGGTACATCGAGACGGTCCTCGAACGCGTCGCGACGGGCGTCATCTCGGTGGATGCGGCCGGCCGGGTGTCGACCATCAACGGCGCCGCGATGCGGTTGCTGGGGCTCGACGCGTCGGTGATCGGCACGCCCGCCCCGTCCGTGTTGTCGCGTGACGATCTCCAGGCGCTGCACGCGCTGCTGCGCCAGCCGTCGGCCGCGCCAGGGGCGAAGTCCGCGGCGGGAGGCATTGAGGAGATCACGATCAGCGGCCCGGAGGGGGAACTCCACCTGGCGGCGGCCGCCACGACCCTGGTCGGCGCCGGCGGCACACCCGAAGGGATGGTGCTGGTGCTCGACGACGTGACACCACTGATCCGGACGCAGCGTGTCGCGGCCTGGCGCGATGTGGCCCGGCGGCTGGCGCACGAAATCAAGAATCCCCTCACGCCGATTCAGCTGAGCGCGGAACGGCTCCGCCGCAATTTTGCGAGTGCGCCTCCGAATGCGCGTGCCCTGGTGAACGAGTGCACGGGGGCCATCATCACCGAGGTGGATGCGCTCAAGGGGCTGGTGGATGAGTTTGCGCAGTTCGCGCGGTTGCGGGGACCGCGCATGGCGCCCGCCGACCTGAACGCGATCATTGCCGAAACGCTCTCGTTATACACGGGGGTGCTGCAGGAGGGCACCCTGCAGGTGGAGCCGCGACTCGCCCCGGGGCTGCCGCTGATCCGCGTCGATGTCGAGCAGATGCGTCAGGTCATCATCAACCTGATCGACAATGCGATGGAGGCGCTGGGAGGGCCGTCCGGTCCGGCCCGACCCGATGGCGCCGCGCCCCGCATTGTGGTCGCGAGTGCCCTGGACCCAGCCGCGTCCGGGGTGGTGTTGACGGTGACCGACAACGGCCCCGGGGTGCCGGCGGCCGATCGCGACAAACTCTTCATGCCGTACTATTCAACAAAGGGCCGCGGGAGCGGCCTGGGCCTGGCCATCGTGCAGCGGATCATCGCGGAGCATGGCGGCCGGATCGAGGTGGGCGATGCCGCGCCCGCCGGGACCGTGGTGACGGTCGTGTTGCCGGCAGAGTAATCGGGCATGGCTGTCATTCTCATCGTTGACGACGAAGCTGGAGTGCGGTCGTCGCTGGCCGGCGTCCTTCGGGACGAGGGGTATCAGGTGGATACCGTGGACAGCGGCGAGGCATGCCTCGACCAGGTCCGTCGCAAGGCGTACGACGTGTTGCTGCTCGACATCTGGCTGCCTGGTCTCGACGGACTGGACACACTGGAGCAGTTGCGCGCACGGGGCCTTGAAGCCGAGGTCATCATGATCTCCGGCCACGGCAACATCGAAAACGCGGTGCGCGCCACCAAACTGGGCGCGTTCGACTTCATCGAAAAGCCCCTCTCGCTCGAGAAGACCGTGCTCGTCGTGCGGAACGCCATCCGGCAGCACCAACTCGAGGCTGAGAACCGGGCGCTGAGGGCCCGCGTCGACCGCCGCTTCGTCATCATCGGCGGAAGTTCCGTGATTGGAAGGCTGCGGGAACAGATTGCGATGGCGGCGCCGACCAATGGCCGTGTGCTCATCTCGGGCGAAAACGGCACGGGCAAGGAACTGGTGGCGCGACACATCCATCTGTTGAGTCAGCGGCAGGAGAAGCCGTTCATCGAGGTGAACTGTGCGGCGATTCCCGAAGAACTGATCGAATCGGAACTGTTCGGGCACACCCGTGGGGCGTTCACCGGTGCGGTGGCCGATCGGCGCGGCAAGTTCGAGCTGGCGCACAGCGGCACGTTGTTCCTCGACGAGATCGGGGACATGAGTCTCAAGACGCAGGCCAAGGTGCTGCGCGCATTGCAGGAGCAGGTGATCGAGCCGGTTGGCGGGCAACATAGTGTGCGTGTCGACGTGCGCATCATCGCCGCCACCAACAAGGATTTGCTCGATGAGATTCGTGGGGGCCGCTTCCGCGAGGACCTGTTCTTCCGTCTGAACGTCATTCCGATTCATGTGCCGCCGCTGCGTGAGCGGGGCGACGACGTGGTGTTGCTGGCGCGACATTTTGTCACCGAGATCGCGCGCGAGTACGGGCGGCGGTTGAAGCAGCTGACACCGGAGGCGGAGGGCGTGCTGCGGGCGTTTCGCTGGCCCGGCAACGTGCGCGAACTGCGCAACGTGATCGAGCGCGTGATGATCATGGTGCGCGGCGAGCAGATTTCAGGCGCGGACCTGGCGTTCCTCGGCGTGACGTCGCCTTCCCATCTGCGAGGTGTCGTGGCGCCCGCCATTTCCGAGACCCTGCTGCCGCTCTACAGCGCCCGCGACGACTGGGAGCGCGAATACATCCGCGCGGCGCTCGCTGCCTGCGACGGCAATATCTCGCGCACGGCCGATGTGCTCGGCGTCGAGCGGTCGAATCTCTATCGGAAGATGAAAGGGCTGGGGCTGGAGCCCACCCGTATGTAGGGCGCCCTGGGGGTAAGGGCGCCGTGGCGGCGCGCTCAAGTTCGGCGCGCCCTACTGCGAATTGCGCAACGCGTTCTCGAGCACCTGCGCGTCCGTGAAATCCGAGACCTGCAGGAACCAGGCGGCCGACCGGGTCAGTGCTGCTGACGGAACGAGGCCGATGATTTCACTCTCCAGCACCGACACGCCGTAACGCGCGGCTTCGCGTTTGACGGTTTCGAAGACGCGGAAAATCGGGGTCTTTTCGTAGTTGGTCAGGTTCATCGACACCTGCACGATACCGCGGTCTTCGAGGGCCAGGCCCATGGCCTTCACGTAGCGGAAGCCACCGGAACTGTGGCGCACGGCGTTGGCGATCTTCTTTGCCACGTCGAGGCGGTCGGTGGCCAGGTTGATGTTGTAGGCGATCAGCGGCATGCGCGCGCCGACGACCGAGGCCCCGGCCGAGACGTGGGCCGTGGCCGGGCCGAAGTCAGGTGCCCATCCGGGTGTGGCGATCTTTGCCGCCAGGCCTTCGAACTCGCCCCGGCGGATGTCCTCGAGGTTGCGACGAGCGGGGGAGGACGCCGCCTCTTCGTACAGATAGATCGGCAGGCCGTGTCGCGCCGCGACTTCGGCGGCGACTTCCGTCGCCAGAGCCACGCAGTCGGCCATCGTCGCGCCCTCAATCGGCACAAACGGCACCACGTCGACGGCCCCGAGCCGCGGATGTTCGCCGCTGTGCTCCCGGAGGTCGATCGTCGCGAGGGCCTGATCGAAGAGCGCCAACGTCGCGGCTTTCACCTCGGCGGCCGAGCCGGCGTAGCTGAACACCGTCCGGTGGTGGGTCGCATCAGGCTTCACGTCGAGCAACCTGGCTCCCGCACCCTGAATCGCCGCCGCACACGCGTCCAGCACTTCCCGCCGGCGCCCTTCGCTGATGTTTGGAATGCACTCGATGATGGCCATGACCCGGACATTCTACGCTGGCCTTCATTCTGGGCTTGTACTTCCGATCGCGAGTTGGTACACTCCGCGCCGTACTGACCATGACTGATCCCACGCGCCGCGCTGACCTGACGCCGGATGGACCATCCGGGGGGGATCCGCGCGTCGACGCGCTGCTGATTGAGGGGTTGGAGCACTACTTTGACGGGCAGTTCGAACACGCGATCCACCTCTGGACGCGCGTGTTGTTTCTTGACCGCCATCACGTCAGCGCACGGGCCTACATCGAGCGGGCTCGGGGCGCGATTGCGGAACGCCAGCGCCGGGCGGATGAGTCCCTGCAGGCTGCCGCGCGGCTGCTCGACGAAGGTCTGGCGGTGGAAGCGCGGGTCCGGTTGACCGCCGTCATTGCCGCGACCGGTGACGACGAGCGCACGGCCGCGCTTCGGTTGCGGCTGGAACGGTTTGAACGGGCGAACGGCGGCTCCCAGCGGATTCATGCGGCCTCG
>Ga0255220_1000948_pt1 | contig 10754 bp, 7 predicted proteins | sample Miss_Colum_RepB__FD_188423 | JGI IMG/M metagenome (GOLD analysis project Ga0255220, IMG submission 188423) | Freshwater microbial communities from Mississippi River, Louisiana, United States - Miss_Colum_RepB_8d | ecosystem: Environmental > Aquatic > Freshwater > River | place: USA: Louisiana...
AAGATGCCTAGTTTCGGCCGCTGGAAGACGGTCTCACGCTGCAAGATGGCAGGCGCGATGCTAAACTCACGCCCCAAGCCGAAAACAGCGAACGTGCGTCCAGAGGGGGCGCGGTCGCGGTTCGCGAATCCATTGAGCCGGAAGCCGGCGATGGATCGTCGAGTCCGGACGGCACATTTGACTGGCCGGGTTCGAGCATCCTGAACGAGAAACTCGTTTTAAGAGGTGTTGCGTCATGCTCAAAGCGTTCCAGGCCAACTCGTACCTGTTCGGCGGCAATGCGCCCTATGTCGAAGAGTTGTACGAAAGCTATCTGAACAATCCCGGGTCGGTCCCAGACCACTGGCGGGAGTATTTCGACAACCTGCAGGCTGCTCCAGCCTCCAATGGGGATCCGCAAACCCGCGACGTGGCGCATGCGCCTATCGTGCAGTCGTTTGCCGAGCGTTCCAAGGATGGAACGCTGCAGCCACGCGTGATGGGGGGCGATGCCGGCACCGCGCGCAAGCAGGTGTTTGTGCAGAGTTTGGTCGCCGCATACCGATTCCTCGGCTCACGCTGGGCGGACATCGATCCGCTCAAACGTCAGGAACGTCCGTCGATTCCTGAACTGGAACCGGCGTTCTATGACTTTACCGAGGGCGATCACGCCAATATCTATTCGGCAGCCAACACCTATTTCGGCTTTGAGCAAGCGCCGCTGCGCGACATCGTGCAAGCTCTTCGCGACACCTACTGCGGCACGATCGGTGCCGAATTCATGTACATCAGTGATCCGGCGCAAAAGCGCTGGTTGCAGGAGCGGCTCGAGAGCACGCGCTCCAAACCCAGCTTCACCCCGGAGCAGCGCAAGCGAATCCTGGAGCGGGTGACAGCGGCAGAAGGTCTCGAGAAATATTTGCATACCAAGTACGTCGGGCAAAAGCGTTTCTCGCTCGAAGGTGGTGAGAGTTTCATCGCTGCGATGGATGCGCTGATCCAGCGTGCCGGCTCCCAGGGCGTACAGGAAATCGTCATCGGCATGGCGCATCGCGGTCGCCTGAACGTGCTGGTCAATACGCTTGGCAAGATGCCGGGAGACCTGTTCGCCGAATTTGAGGGCAAGCACGCAGACGAGCTTCCGTCGGGTGACGTTAAGTATCACCAGGGGTTTTCATCGGACATCGCCACGCCGGGCGGTCCGGTTCACCTGTCGCTGGCGTTCAATCCTTCCCACCTTGAGATTGTCAATCCGGTGGTTGAAGGGTCCTGCAAGGCCCGGATGGACCGCCGTGGCGACAAGGATGGCAGCGAGGTGTTGCCAGTCATCGTGCATGGCGATGCGGCCTTTGCCGGGCAGGGTGTGGTCATGGAAACGCTGAACATGGCGCAAACCCGTGGCTACGGCACATTTGGCACAGTACACATCGTCATCAATAACCAGATCGGATTTACCACGTCCGATCCGCGTGACACGCGCTCGACGAGCTATTGCTCAGACGTCGTCAAGATGATCGAGGCGCCGGTGCTGCACGTGAACGGCGACGACCCGGATGCGGTCGTCTTTGCCACGCAGCTTGCATTTGATTTCCGGCACGAGTTCCGCAAGGACGTCGTCGTCGATATCGTCTGCTTCCGCAAGCTTGGGCATAACGAGCAGGACACGCCAGCGGTCACACAACCGTTGATGTACAAAAAGATTTCGCAGCATCCGGGCACTCGCAAGGTGTATGCAGATCGACTTGTGACGCAAGGCCTGATCACTGCTGAATATGGCGACGAGCTGGTCGCGAAGTTTCGCTCGGCCATGGATGAAGGCCGCCATTCGGCGGACCCGGTTCTGTCTAACTACAAGAGCAAGTTCGCGGTTGACTGGCTGCCGTTTCTTAACCGTAAATGGACCGACGCTGCCGACACGTCTGTGCCGAGGGCTGAACTCAGGCGGATCGCGCAGCGCATCACCGCAATCCCGGACGACCTGAAGCTGCATCCGCTGGTCGAGAAAGTGATCGCCGACCGACGGGCGATGGCTGCGGGAGACCTGCCGCTTGACTGGGGCATGGGCGAGCATCTGGCGTTTGCAACGCTGGTCTCCTCCGGGTATGGGGTGCGCTTGTCCGGTCAGGATTCCGGGCGCGGTACCTTCACGCACCGGCATTCGGTGCTGCATGACCAGAAGCGCGAGAAATGGGACGGCGGCACCTATATCCCGCTGCAGAACGTCTCGGACAATCAGGGGCCGTTTACGGTCATCGACTCGGTGCTGTCCGAAGAAGCAGTGCTTGGCTTCGAATATGGATACGCGACTGCCGAGCCGAATACCCTGGTGATCTGGGAGGCGCAGTTCGGCGACTTCGTCAATGGAGCGCAGGTCGTCATTGATCAGTTCATCAGTTCGGGCGAGACCAAGTGGGGGCGGGCCTGCGGGGTGACGATGATGCTGCCACATGGGTACGAAGGCCAGGGCCCGGAGCATTCATCTGCCCGGCCGGAGCGCTTCTTGCAGTTATGCGCGGAGCACAACATGCAGGTCTGCCAGCCGACGACGCCGGCGCAGATCTTTCATCTGTTGCGGCGCCAGATGATTCGCCTGTTCCGCAAGCCCTTGGTGATCCTGACGCCGAAGTCGCTGCTTCGGAACAAGGAGGCGGTCTCGTCGCTGGATGAACTCTCCAAGGGTGCGTTCCAGACCGTGATTGGCGAGATCGACGCGAAGGTCGATCCGCGCAAGGTCAAGCGGGTCGTGGTCTGTACCGGCAAGGTCTACTACGATCTCGTCCTCGCAAGGCGCGAGCGCGATGCGGACGATGTCGCACTAGTCCGCGTCGAGCAGCTTTACCCGTTTGCGCACAAAGCTTTCGAGAACGAACTCAAGAAGTTCCCGAACGCCTCGCAAATCGTCTGGTGCCAGGACGAGCCGCAGAACCAGGGAGCGTGGTTCTACATGCAGCATCATCTGAGCGAGGCGCTGCGAGATGGCCAGAAGCTGAGCTACGCGGGCCGTCCGGCCTCGGCATCACCGGCTGTCGGGTACTACGACAAGCACTACGCGCAGCAAAAGGAACTGATTGCAGCCGCATTCGGCGAGGCGCGCGCGCGCACCAAGAAGTCCTGATCCGGCGCAGGCATGCGGGCTGTGAATAGCCCGTATGCCCGCTGACCGCCGGGTTTACCAGACGATCGACGATTCAACAGGTGCATGTCTGTTCGCCAGCACAGTGGACGACGCGCATTCACGATCCCGCCAGCGCGGGTTGGAGCAAATGAGATGGCACTGATCGAAGTCAAAGTTCCGCAGCTTTCCGAATCCGTCGCCGAGGCGACGCTGCTGCAGTGGCACAAGAAGCCGGGTGACTCGGTCGCCCGCGACGAAAACATGATCGACATCGAGACCGACAAGGTGGTTCTCGAGTTGCCGGCGCCGTCGGCTGGAGTGATTGTGCGAGTCGTCAAACCCGATGGCGCGACAGTTGTCGCCGGTGAGGTCATTGCCGTGATCGACACCGAGGCGAAAGCTGGGGCGCTCGCCGCTCCGGCCAAGGATACTCAGGGCGCTGCGACTGCAACCACTGAGGCGCCTGCGCCCGGTTCACTCGCGCAGCCGGCCCCTGCGGCGGCGGGCCTGAAGGGGGATGTGGCGATGCCAGCCGCCGCCAAATTGATGGCCGAGAGCAATCTTGGCAGCGGGCAGGTACAGGGAACTGGTCGTGACGGGCGCATCACGAAGGGCGATGTGCTGGCTGCAGTGGCGGCCGGCGCTACTGCGCCAGCGGTAATTGCACCGGCTGCACCGATCCCGACTGGCGTGCCGACCAGCGCATTGCCGCAGGTCAAGGCACCGATCGATACCGCCAAGTTACTTGAGGGCCGACCCGAGCAGCGCGTGCCGATGTCGCGCCTACGCCAGCGGGTTGCCGAGCGCTTGCTTCAGTCGCAGGCAACCAACGCGATCCTGACTACATTCAATGAGGTCAACATGCAGCCGGTGATGGACCTGCGCAAGCGCTATCAGGATCGCTTCGAAAAGGAGCATGGCGCGCGGCTTGGCTTCATGTCGTTCTTCGTCAAGGCTGCGGTGCATGCATTGAAGAAGTATCCGGTCGTCAATGCCTCGGTCGATGGCAATGACATCGTCTACCACGGGTACTTCGACATTGGTGTCGCAGTGGGCTCACCGCGTGGTCTGGTGGTGCCAGTGGTGCGCAACGCCGATCAGCTGAACTTTGCCCAGATCGAAAAGCAGATTGGCGAATACGGCAAGCGAGCCGGCGAAGGCAAGCTCGGTATCGAGGAGCTCACCGGCGGGACGTTTTCGATCTCCAATGGCGGGGTGTTTGGCTCGATGCTGTCGACACCGATCATCAATCCTCCGCAGTCGGCCATCCTCGGCATTCATGCGACCAAGGACCGTCCGGTCGTCGAGAACGGCCAGATCGTGATCCGGCCGATGAACTATCTGGCGCTTTCCTATGACCATCGAATCATCGACGGTCGCGAAGCGGTGCTGTTTCTGGTCTCGATCAAGGAGGCGCTCGAAGATCCCGCGCGCCTGCTGCTCGACCTGTGACCGGACGGAGACACAAACATGGCTGAACGTTTCGACGTCATTGTCCTGGGGGCCGGTCCGGCTGGCTACATTGCGGCGGTGCGTGCCGCACAACTCGGCTTCAAGGTGGCCTGCGTCGAAGGATGGCGCAATCCGAAGGGGGAACTTGCGCTCGGAGGCACTTGCCTGAATGTTGGTTGCATCCCCTCGAAGGCGCTACTGGCCTCTTCCGAGCAGTACGAAAACGCTGCGCATCATCTGGTTGATCACGGTATCAGTGTCAAGGGTGTTTCGGTCGATGTCGCGAAGATGGTCGGCCGCAAGGACGGCATTGTCACGAAGATGACCAAGGGAATCGAGTTCCTGTTTCGCAAGAACAAGATCACCTGGTTAAAGGGTTTTGGCAAGCTGTCTGGCTCGGCTGATGGCTACTATCGCGTGGAAGTTGCTGCGGATGGCTCGGCGCAGCTTAGCGAGGCCAAAAATGTGATCATCGCCACGGGTTCGAAGGCGCGTCACCTGCCGGGAATCACGGTCGATAACACGCTCATTTGCGACAACGAAGGTGCCCTTGCCTTTGATTCAGTGCCGGCCAGGCTTGGCGTCATCGGTGCTGGCGTCATTGGCCTGGAACTCGGTTCGGTTTGGCGCAGGCTCGGCTCCGAGGTCACGGTTCTGGAGGCGATGCCCACATTTCTGGCGGCCTGTGACGAAGCGGTTTCCAAGGAATGCTGGAAGCTGTTTACCAAGCAGGGGCTAAAGATCGAGCTTGGAGTGCAGCTGGGCAAGGTATCTGCCGGCAAAAAGAGCGTCAAGCTGAGCTATACCGACGCCAAGGGGGTCGAGCATCAGCAGGAATTCGACCGTTTGATCGTCTCGGTGGGGCGTGTGCCAAACGCCGGTGATCTCGGTCTGGAGTCGGTGGGGCTCGCCGTCAATGAACGCGGATTCATTGATGTTGACGGTCAATGCCGGACCGCCGCCGCCGGCATCTACGCGATCGGTGACGTGGTTCGGGGCCCGATGCTCGCCCACAAGGGAGAAGACGAAGGCGTGATGGTCGCCGAGTTGATTGCCGGCCAAAAGCCGCATATCGACTACAACTGCATTCCTTGGGTTATCTACACCTCCCCGGAAATCGCCTGGGTCGGCAAGACAGAGCAGCAATTGAAGGCCGAGGGCCGCGCGTACAAGGCGGGACAGTTCCCGTTCGCGGTCAACGGGCGTGCGCTGGGCACTGGTGACAGCGATGGTTTCGTCAAGGTACTGGCGGATGCAGACACCGACGAGTTGCTCGGCGTGCACGTCATCGCGTCATCCGCGTCGGACTTGATTTCCGAGGCTGCGGTTGCGATGGAGTTCAAGGCGTCGGCTGAAGACATCGCGCGCATCTGCCATCCGCATCCCTCAATGTCGGAGGTGATGCGCGAAGCCGCGCTGGCGGTCGACAAGCGCGCACTGAACATGTGATGTCCGACCCCGGGTTCTGATCAATGGCAATTCGCGAGGCATACCGCGAGGCGCTCTCGACACGCGGTTTCACTGCTGACGAGGCTCAAAGCGCTGCACTTGAGCGTTTGCAGCATTTGCATGACGCATTCCTTGTATTCAAGGCTAGGCGCTCGAACCGGCTCAAGAAATTGTTGAACCGTCCTGAAGTGCCGCGCGGAGTCTGGCTTTACGGCGGCGTCGGTCGGGGGAAAAGCTTTCTGATGGACTGCTTTTACGGGGCAGTCACCGTGCAGCGCAAGACGCGAATCCATTTTCATGAATTCATGCGGGGCGTGCATCGTGATTTGGACGAACTCAAGGGCATGGCCAATCCGCTCGATGAAGTGGCTCGACGCATTGCCAGGCGCTTTCGGCTGATCTGCTTCGATGAGTTCCATGTCTCCGACATCGCGGACGCGATGATTCTCGAGAGGTTGATGCGAGCGCTGTTCGACAATGGCGTCACCTTTGTGATCACGTCAAACTACGAGCCGGACAGGCTGTATCCGGACGGCCTGCATCGTGACCGGATTCTTCCGGCAATCGCGCTGCTGAAGAAAAATCTCGATCTGCTGTGTGTCGATGCCGGGGTCGACTACCGCAGGCGTTCTATGCAGCAGGTTCAGGCCTATCACTCGCCGCTCGGCGCCGCAGCGGATTCGGCGTTGCGCGACGCCTTCCATGCGTTGGCTGAGCCTCACGATGAGGAACCGGTGCTGCGGATCGAGAATCGCGAGATCCGGGCACTGCGTCGATCTGGCGGTGTGGTCTGGTTTGATTTCAAGACGCTGTGCGGCGGGCCGCGATCGCAGAACGACTACCTGGAGATCGCCAGTCAGTTTCACACCGTGATTCTGTCCGAGGTACCGCGCATGAGCGCGGCGATGTCGTCAGAGGCACGTCGCTTCGTCTGGTTGATTGATGTCCTTTACGACCAGAAAGTCAAGCTGATTGTGTCGGCAGAATGCCAACCGGAGGAGTTGTATACCGCAGGGGCGATGGCCGGGGAGTTTCACCGCACCGTCAGTCGCATCGTCGAGATGCAGTCGCGCGAATACCTGGAGTCTCCGCGACGCGGTCTGGCGGTCGGGCTCACCTGACGCTTCGGGCCCGCGGCCGTCGACAGGTCGGCGTGTTCGGGTTCACCAGTTGCAGCGATGCCCATCGCCTGGCGTAACATTGCCTCATGCAAAAAGCCCCCTCTCGGGAGAAGATCGCCGCGGCAATCGCGCATGTCGCGCAAGGTCTTGTCGAGCGCGATGCGCATTCCCGTTTGCTCGTCCTCGCGGCCTTGTGCGGTGAGCATCTTCTGTTCATCGGCCCTCCTGGTACCGCCAAAAGCGAGCTTGCGCGCAGACTTAATGCGGTCGTTGGAGGGCGCTTCTTTGAACGCCTTCTGACTCGGTTTACGGTTCCCGAGGAGTTATTCGGTCCGTTGTCGCTTGCAGCGCTCGACGAAGGACGCTACGAACGAGACACCGACGGTTACTTGCCGACTGCTTCGGTCGCATTTCTCGATGAGGTGTTCAAGGCCAATTCGGCGATTCTGAACGCGTTGCTGGGCCTTTTGAACGAGCGCCGGTTCGACCAGGGCGCAGACAGGATCGACGTGCCACTGGTGAGCCTCGTTGGAGCCAGCAATGAAACTCCCACCGAGGAGGCCTTACAAGCCTTCCATGACCGCTTTCTGTTCCGTTGTCTGGTGAGTCCGGTTTCAGACCAGGGTTTTGCTCAACTGTTGGACACCGATCTTGGCCAGATCGATCCGGCTCCGCATCTTTCTGCGGCGAGCCTTGTCGAGGCACAGTCCGCGGCTGGCGCAATTGAACTTCCCGAGGATGTGCGTCTGGCCTTATTCCAGTTACGCGAGTTTGCGCGTGGGCGTGGCATCGAGATATCGGATCGGCGCTGGGTCAGAATCGTTCGCGCCCTGCGGATCGCGGCCGCCTGTGATGGGCGCCGAAAGGTTGAACTGTCCGACCTTCACTTGCTGCAGTTTCTTGTTGGCGAACATGCCGAGCAACAGCAACAGGTCGTTGAATGGTGTCTTGGTGTGCTCGGTGCCGCGCATATGGTCGATTCGCAGCGTCTTGCGCGAGTCGTCGATGCCTTCGATAAGCAAATCGATCTGGAGGCCGCAGCAACTGAGCTTGCCTTTGACGACTCTGGAAAGTTGTCGCTGATGCAGGGACTCGCAGGCGCTAGTGAAGAGCAACTCGCCGCGGCAGCACCGAGGATGTCTGCATTCAGTCGTCGCAAGCGATTCAGTGCGTCTCACATTGGTGCTCGCGTGGGCCAGATCGATGCGGTGCTCGACGAGATGCGCAGCCATCTCGTGCAGGGTGCAAGTCATCGCGAGACGATTCTCGGCCAGCTCAGGGCGAGCTTGTGGGTATCACCGGACTTGATCGATCGGATCGCGGCAACGCTGGATGAGAGTCACGCCCGAGTTGTCGCACAGTGCCGGCGTCTCGAAGAGGTTCGTGCCGCCTATGCGGACTTGCCTCTTGCAGAGCAGGATGATGGGCGGGTTCCTGAACCAGTCGGTGCACAGGCATGAGATCGATATCAAGCGTGACCAGCCGCTTCGATCCGATGCGGCTCGAACGCGAGCTTGGTGCGCTCGATGCGCTGTCGCGCCGACTGTGGCTGCCGGCAATCATCAATAGCGAAGGTTCTGTGTTCACCCGGCTCGGCGTGCTTGCCAAAGCGCATGAGCGCCTGCTCAGTGGTTGTGATCCGCTCAAGCCTGGTGACTGCTGGCCGCAAGCAGACATTATCGCGGCCTTCATTGCGGTCTTTGCGAAGCTGCGCCTCGGACAACTCACTCGCTCCAGCGCAGAGCTGGCCGATCAGGTCTTGCGTACCTTGCTGTGGCATGTCGACAGGGTGGCCTCGCATGCCAGTGTCCTGGGGCGCGAGCAGGCTGCTGCGAACTGCGCGCAGGCATTCTTCGAGGAATGGGAACAACGTGCCGCCGAATATCGGGAAGTTCTACGGGTTACTGAGACGCTGGACGGGATCGCGAGTTTTGCGCGCTGGTCTGAAGTGCGAGGTTACCTGCGATCGCAGCAATGGCAGCAAGTTCTTGACGCGCGCGATCGCATTGAACGGATGCCCAGACTTGCGGCACTGATTCGCAGCATCGGCCGCCGAGAAGCCGCACAGCGTGAAGTCATCACCCAAGTCGCCGTCCAGATGCCCAGCTTGGAACATCCCCGGTGGGTCCGCAAGCGGCGCCAGACCGCTTTGCCAGGAGCGCCATTGGAGACATCTGGCGTACGGCGTAGTGGCGACTTCACCCGCATGCTTGCCAGTGAGGCGTTGCTGCTTCGTCGGCGCCGTCGCTTGCTTGCGGCCAGAATTGCGGAGCAGACTTTGCTTGCCTATCAGCATCGCGATCTCGGGTCCGAGATTCGGTGGGAGAGAGCCCATGGGCAGGTCAAGTCGCAAACGCCACAAAAGCGGTTCGACACAGAGCGCGGGCCGATGATCCTGTGTGTCGATACCTCGGCTTCGATGCAAGGCGCCGCCGAGCAGGTTGCCAAGGCTGTGGTGCTCGAGGCGATGCGAGCCGCAGCGGCGGGCGGGCGCCAATGTCTAGTCTTTGCGTTTAGCGGGCCGGATGAGTTGTCTGAATGGCGCTTGTCTGCGGATTTTGAGGGCCTGCGCACGGTCGGTGATTTTTTGAGCCGGAGTTTTCATGGCGGAACAGATATTTGCGGACCGCTGGAACGGATCGTCGGCGAGCTCGAGCTAGGACGCTGGAGCGATGCGGATCTGCTGGTCGCCTCCGACGGGCAGTTCGGCACACCGGAGCCGTTGCTGCAGCGATTCTCGAGCCTGCGGATTGCAAAGGGACTCAAAGTCAACGGCGTGCTGATCGGCGATCGCGAGACGATCGGAATGCGCAAGCTTTGCGACCAGATCTTTTGGGTGCGCGACTGGCGCAGATATGCGGCTGACGGCCAGAAGGAGTCGCCGGTGCACACCAGCGATCTGACGCACCGATATTTCCCTGGCGCGTTCGCGCCAGCGGCTAGCCATGGGGCCGGACGATGACGCCAGTTGGCGGATCTCCCGGAATCAGACATCGGCTGTGTGCTGGCGCAGGTGTCTTGGGCGCGGTCTTGTTGCTGCATGGCTGTGCTTCGACTCCGGGCGCTAGCGCGATGAAGGTGCCAGAGCCCGCGGCAATCCATGATCGTGATCAGGCGCAAGCTGCGCTAGCCGTGGTAGCGGCCTCGCGTGCCGAGTTGGTTCCACAGTGGCGACGGCGCGAGCGCGACTGTTATGCCCGTTTTTTCGTGACAACCTGCCTGGACAAGCTTGGGGTAGAGCGCCGCGAGGCTGAGTATCAACTGCGGCGCGCTGAGATTCGAGCGCGAACCGTGTTGCGTGAAGCGCAGATCCAGATCGAAGTCCGTGACGAGGCGCAGCGGCTTGATTCGGAAAACCGGCCTTAGGACTGGCCAAATGGCCGAGCGGATACACCGGTCGGCAGTCGGAAGCTATCATGAGCGCTTGCCGCCCTGCGGCGCGACAAGACGTCGAATCTGCTGGCGAATTACCGGACCATGAAAGACGTGGAAGCGATCAAGCGACGCATCGCGGAACTGCAGCTGGAGCATCGCGGCCTTGACTCAATGATCGAGGCCGTGGGCACCCAGAGCCGACTGGACGAATTGCAATTGCGCAGGCTCAAGAAACGCAAGTTGCAGATCAAGGACACCATCCT
>Ga0255220_1000952_pt1 | contig 10711 bp, 12 predicted proteins | sample Miss_Colum_RepB__FD_188423 | JGI IMG/M metagenome (GOLD analysis project Ga0255220, IMG submission 188423) | Freshwater microbial communities from Mississippi River, Louisiana, United States - Miss_Colum_RepB_8d | ecosystem: Environmental > Aquatic > Freshwater > River | place: USA: Louisiana...
GTGTGACTGATTGCATCGTTGGTCTGCATTGGTGTATGTCTTGTTTTTGTATTGGCAATAAATATTTGAACAAAAATGGAATCAATTTTAGCTTAAAAAAAGGAACCAGGTATATTATTTATTTTTGAATTTCTCTCATATTGAATGTTGTAAGAATGAAATTATGTGTATATTATCTATGAACCGGATGTAAAATGTGTCCATATGTCGTGATGTGTTGTAAAATTAACAGTAATTTGTCCAAAAAATTGAAAGTTAATAAAACGTAATAAATATGAAGACAGCGAAATAATCAAGCGATGAGAACAACCGACGTGACAATGCATATCAACATGGGATTCTTGAATGGACCTGAAGAGAGAAAAATGACGAATGAAGAAATTGAAAAAAACATAGATGATCTGAAAACACATATATGTGTTGTGTTGCCCAAACCCGAATTGTTGGGTCAGGAAGACAAAATACAGAGAATTGAATTCAAAGCATTGGAAATCGGAGAATGGACCAGTACCGAACACGGCGTATGGGGTTCATTGACCCAACAACCACAAGTGACATATAATATGCAGTTGACAGTGTCAATTAAGCACAAACATCCTCTATCTTACGGAACAGTGGCAATGGTGATCAATGGTATCCATGACAGCGGTGAATTGTATCCTATCACAATTGAGGAAAACGCGAATCACTTCCTGTTCCCATTCAGCTGCAAAGTATCAGACATGGACGACGGTGTATGCCTGGGTCACTAGAAAGCCATAAAGACAATCGTTGAAAGATAAGTATTGTGTTTATGAAGCTAACACTTTTTTTTTTATCAATTACAAATATAATGGGAGCCAAAGGAGTTCATAATCACATGCATTGTGTATATTGGTCTGGATGAGGGGGTCATCCAGAAAGCAACATCTTAATATACCCATTACGCAATATGGGTTTCAAGCAGTTCGCAATGAACGCACACCCTTGGCTTAATGGTCAGATCACATGCCTAAAAGTCTGATGGTTGCAAGTTCAAATCCCACGAGTGCCACTGCAAGAAAAAACTAAAAACAAGTAATCATACCTTACAATACAAAATTAGGGGTAAATAAATTTAATATGGTAGACCCATGTCAAGCTGGACGTTAAACGTAGCAACATTATACCGGCATAGCTCAGAGGCAGAGCGTCCAAAACATCGTCGGTCGCATCATTAGACTTGCATAAGTCCGAATGACTGATGGTTATCGCCTTATAAGCGGAAGGTCACAGGATCGAAACCTGTCTCCGGTATTCAATCCATTCACCCAGTCTTTACAGAAGCGGGTTGTCATAGCTCAAGTGACATGAAACATGAGCACCTTATCACCGGAGTGGCACAGAGGTTAGCGCGCGGGGCTCATAACTCCGAGGACACAGGATCGAAACCTGTCTCCGGTATTCAATCCATTCACCCAGTCTTTACAGAAGCGGGTTGTCATAGCTCAAGTGACATGAAACATGAGCACATTATCACCGGAGTGGCGCAGAGGTTAGCGCGCGGGGCTCATAACTCCGAGGACACAGGATCGAAACCTGTCTCCGGTATCCTATTGCATCATTAACCTTGGGTTTGGAATAAAGCAGACTGATCACCTGCATGTGAGATCGAAACTCACCCTGAGGCTGTTCAACTTTTTTTAAAAAAAAAACATTAGATAAAAATTATGATCATTTTTTTGTGAATTTCTCTCATTTGTAATAATTGAAAAGAGAGAAAATAATAAAATAATCAATTACACCTGCAATGGAAGCCATATAAGACATTAAATTATGATAGACAACGTCGCAAAACTGGAAACAATATTATTCTGGATCATTGTAATTCATAAATAATTCATTACTCATAACATCACTCATTTCTCATAACATCACTCATTTCTCATAACATCACTCATTTCTCATAACATCACTCATTTCTCATAACATCACTCATTTCTCAACAAATATAATTAATAACCTTCATTTGGTTTCTGCCATTTATGCATATCATTTAATGTTTGTAGTGTATTTAGGGTTTAGGGTTTGTAGTGTATTTAGGGTTTAGGGTTTGTAGTGTATTTAGGGTTTAGGGTTTGTAGTGTATTTTTGATTAAATGGTTCCAAATTATTATACTTTTATTTGGTAATTATAGACCAATCTTTTTTCAATATAATGAAGCCGTTTGAAGAACTTTATTTTCCAACTTTATTTTCCAACTTTATTTTCCAACTTTCTTTTTCTACGAAATCGGATATGAAAGGGCTCTTTGACCACAGAACCAACCGACGAGCTCATGGATCAAATCCAAGAGGATAGTTTAGAAAAAATAAAATTTTCCACGACACACAAAAATCAGTCAAGATTTGCGCCCACAAGATTTGCGCCCACAAGTCCTTTTTGCGCACTTTGATTTGGTGCTTCCATCCGCTCCGCTTCCATCCGCTCCGCTTCCATCCATGATGTTATTTTTTCTGTTCAGTAATGATACTCTGGAACCTTCTAGTACGATCCATTTTCTTTATCTCTCTGCTTTTCCAGCATATTCAATTCGCAATCAATGGCATCAATCACAATGCCGCGAAGCACCCACCGCCACAAGTCATTCTCATTCATTTTCAGACGCATTGCATGGGCCTTGCGTTCTTGTTCTTGGTCCATCTGTCCACAGCAACAAAACAAAACAAAACAAAACAAAAATCAAATAAAAGTAATTCAATTTTTTCCAGAATAAAACCATATTTTCTCTCATTAAAGCATAACGCATTACATAAATCAATTAATTAATTAATTAATGCCGTACACGCTGCGGAAACAACCCCGCCGGGGCTACAAAGTGTGTAAAAAAGGCACGCGGAAGTGCTTCTCCAAGCGGGCTTTAACAAAGCGCATGGCCATCCGGCAAATGCGGGCGCTGTATTTGAACGAACACAATAACAAGAAGAAGCAAAGCGGTGGATGAGGCGGACCACTCCCTGTTCAATCTTAATAAAACGAAAAAAAAAAACGGGATTGAATTCCCTCAATGACGGCGTGTTCATAAATTGTTAATCGCAAAGGAACACAGTACCTGACCTTCCCCATTTTTTTTGTTTTTTTTTTCCACTTTTAAGAAATCCGCAAAGTAGGTGCTCTCCGTCATCCAACGATTGTAAGCCGTGCGCCTATTAACAGCGATAGACCGCACGCGCCGGAGAATGCCGATGTAAGCCCGGTGCGCGCCCATGTCTTCGTAATCCAGGAACCTGCGCGCGTACTCCTCGCGCAGCGCAATTGTGCGGTCCAGCGCGTCGTCTGCAAAAGTTTCCAGTGCCACCGCATTCGCAGCCTTGTATTCCATGTAGAGCGCATTGGCCTGCTGCATGTGTACGTCGCAGTACATGTGCCGGTTCTTTGACACCACGACCCATTCGCACGCACAGCCCGGCACCGTGCACCTAATATCCGATGAACCGCGACGAGGCATTTTAAACCAACTTAATTTAACTTAACTTTGAAACAAATGATCAAACATCAAATACTTAAAAAAAAATCAAATCAATTTTTTTTTATTTTGAATTATTTTTATTTTTTTGACAAAATGTGATTCTTGAAATTATAGCAAAATAAAAAAAATTGAATCCCATTTTAAAATACTTTTATACAAAACAGCGTCAAACGAATTACGAACTACGAACTACGAACAATGATTACCATCGTCAACAATGCCAACAGCACCAACAGCGTCAGCGTCATGCAAGACATGTACTGCAATGAAATGAAGCGCCGTCGCCTCAACAACAATGATGACTACTTGAAGGTGTGGTATTCCCATGTCAAACAAGAAGAAGACCCCCAAGAAAAAGAACAAGAAGAAGTCCAAGCGCCCGTCCAAGTCCAAGCGCCCGTCCAAGTCCAAGCGCCCGTCCAAGTCCAAGCGCCCGTCCAAGTCCAAGAACATTTGGCGCCACAACATTTGGCCCATTTGATTGGTCGCAATGTGAGCATTGAAACAACCAGTGAGCGCATTCATCATGGCCGAATTGTAAGTCTGTTTGATCTGAACGGAGAGCACGCCGTCCACATTGAGACGTGTGATGGCAACCACCACATCTTCACTTCTTCACAGATTTACGATGTGAAAGTGATGCACGAACACCAAGTGATGCACGAACACCAACACCAAGAAATGCTGTCGCATACTGCTGAAGAAGAAGTGATTGTGATTGACGACGATGCCGACGCCAACGCCGAAGTGGAACAACTTGCGCAAACCATTGAAGTCATTCAAATTGACAACGACAGCGATGAAGACAACGACAGCGATGAAGACAACGACAGCGATGAAGACAACGACTCTGATGTGACGACGCAACAACTTGAAGACCAAGACCAAGACGACTTCCCCGATGTGGAATTCCAGCCGGCCCGTCGTAATCAAGATCGTAATCAAGAGCAACAAGCCCAAGAACAACAAGACAATTGCTGCGCGATCTGCCTTGATGCAACCGACGCCGTTCGCAATTTCGTGAGCCTGGACTGCGGTCACCAGTTCCACTTCGCATGCATCATGAGCAACATGTCCAATGGCGGACAAAATCGGAATTGTTGCCCCCTGTGCCGTTGTGATATACTTCAAGAATATGATGTACACAACCTGGACGAAGTGACCAGATCGCGGATGGACGAAATGGTTGCACGTGCAGCAAGTCAAAACCAGCATCTGCAGGACGAGTTGGAACTGACGCGACAGCATCGCGAAGACCTGACTGCCGAGTACATTCGCGTCATGAGCATGAACATGCAAATCGGGTTGCGTCATCATGAAGAACGCGATGCGCGGGATGCTTTGGAACGCCGGGCCTACATCTGTGGATTGAATGAGCGCGTCGCTGCAGTTGTGACCAGCGCAGCGAACAATGACTTGCAACGAAACGGCACCATCGTGCATGTGGAGCGACAAATCCGCGACTTGTGCATCAGCTTCGGTATGATGGCATACGACGTGCAGTACGATGAAGAACAATACCAATATGAAGACGAAGCCATGGAAGTAGATTAATTGAGTTTATATATGTGTGTGTGTGTGTGTGTGTGTATACAAACCCAAAAAAAAAATAAAAAACTTTTTTTTAGATAATAAATAAATTGAATAAAATATTAACGTATTAATATACAATACCAAACCAATGTACGGAGGAAGTAAATGTTCAACCATCAAAGACAAGATTGATTGTGAATCCAATGGAGACTGCGTTTGGGGAAAAACCGGCAAATGCAGTCAGAAACGAAAGATTGCACTTGCATCGCCACTTGCATCGCCACTTGCATCGCCACTTGCATCATTGGCACCAGTCGCGCGTATTCCCTCCCCCATGTTAAAGAGTGTTAAGCAATCCAAGCAATCCAAGCAATCCAAGCAATCCAAGCAATCCAAAACCAAAAAAGTGATTTCCGAAGGCCCTATGTTCAGTTGGCTGGAAAAAATGGGCAGAGAAGCCGGACTGCACAATGAGCTGATTATTGCAAGAGACACCGAAATTGGACCATTGCGGGAGTTGATCATGATAGCAGAAGAACATCAAGGGAATTCTGAGACGGTTGCCCGATGCTATTTACAGTACCTTTCATCGGACGAAAAGCCGGGAGACTACAGCAGCCAGAAGTATTACTGCATAGAACTTGCGGCCAAAAAAATGTCGCCGGGTGAATACGTGTTGGTTCAAGCATGGGGACGAATTAGCGAAGACATTGGCAACAAGTACAAAATTGTGAATGTGAGCACGATTGAAGAAGGAGAAAAGGCATTCAAAAAAATTTTTGATGAAAAGCTCAAGAAGAAGTACAAATTGAAAGGATGGACCGTAAATAGACCACTTCAGAGGTCCCCTTCTGTGTCCCCTTCCGCATCCCTCGTGCTGTCACCCTTATCACAATCGCCGTTGCCTTTATCGCCTCAACCCGGCGCAACCCTGAAGAATGTGAGTCCCCAAGACCTGAAGGGGCGTAACTTGAAGGGCATTAAAATCCTGGGTGGAAACATGGTGAATGCGGATTTGAGGGGCGCTGATTTGAGCGGTGCAATCCTGGAGAACGTGATGTTCCACCACGCCAAACTGGATGGCGCGATCCTGACGGGAGCCACGATTCGGGGCTGCGGGTTTGAAGAAGCCAGTCTAAAAGATGCGCGTTTCAGCGGCGCCCACATCACGGAGTCAGACCTGACCAAATTGTCCAGTGCCGACAAGGCGCAATTCAACGACTGCATTCTGACCGACGTGCACTTCAGTGGGAGCAAATTCCGTGAAGCCAACTTTGCCAATGCGAAATTTGAAGGCGCCGAAACCCAACTGGGCAGCGCATCATTTGAAAAAGCGAACCTGAAAAATGCGTCATTCGGCGTTGGCATCATGCTGACGGATCCCGACATGGATCAAGGGCGCGCATACGATTTCATTAGCTTCAAAGGCGCCAACCTGCAGAACGTGAAATTCGCCTTCCCCACCAATCTGTCATACAACAACTTTGAAGGCGCCGACTTGTCGGGTCTCAATTTAGAAGAAGCGGACCTGCGACACTGCAAGTTCAAAGGCGCCAGTTTAGAAGACGCGAATCTGCACATGGCGGACCTTCGTGATGCCGAACTCAATGCCGCCAAATTGAAAAACGCCGACATTGACGGTGCCATTATCAACACCCTGGAATTCCACAACGGCATTCTGCGGTTCAAATAATGTCAAAAGTAAGACCCACCCAATCCCAAAAAAAAATATCATGATATATCAACATCATCAACATCAACATCAACATCAACATCATCAACATCATATTATCAACCTCGCCATATGAAGTGCTGCACAACCAGCTGCGGGATTGCCGCCACCTTGATCGCCGGCATGGCGTACTGCACCTACATGGGCAACCGGTCCCAGCTTGTAAACGACTACATGCGCACCCTGACCCCCGATCAGCAACAAGCATACGCCAAAATAACCAAAGAGCGGCGCGACATTTATTTACGCGGCTTCGGCCTGGGTCTGCTGCTGTCCGCAGTGATGCTGGGTATTCACCACCAGTACGCAACCATGTCGCGTTCAGCCCTGCTGTGCAGCGTGGCGGCCATCACGCTGGCCACCAACTACTTTTATTACGTGCTGTCGCCAAAAAGCGACTGGATGGTGCTGCATTTCAAAACCAACCCCAATAACCCCAATAACCCCAATAACGACGCGGCCAACTGGCTGCGCGTGTATCGCGGCATGCAAGTGAACTACCACGTGGGATTAATTTTGGGCATTGCCGGGACCGTGCTGCTGAGCAACGCCTTTTATTCCAAAAATTGAACGAACCAACGCAACACGCAACACGCAACACGCAACGCAACGCACACACAGACCATGAACCCGAACAGGACCATGTATGACGTGAAGTTCACGAGCAGCGCAAAGTTTACGGGCAGCGCATTTGAATCGCCCAGCGATGCTGCAACCGTGCTGTTTCAAATGGTGATACTGCTGCTAATCATGTTTGGCCTTATGCCTGAAAATCGTGTTTGATTGCCGTAATTAAAAAAAAAAATTGAACGACTCTCCAAACGCAATCAACACAATCAACGCAATCAACACAATCAACGCAATCAACAACAACAAATGCAAGAAATCATATCCGGAGCCTTTGTATTGAAACTGAAAACCTTGAAATGGCGCATATGTGTAGTGAAGCAAGTGCCCGAACAATCCTCATCCTGCTGGATGTTGTTCGGCCAAAACCGCAAAACCAAAACCACATTTCAAATGGAGTTCCAATCGTATCAAGAGACCACGCTGATCAACCATCTCACAGACCTGGTTGAACACGATGAAACCAATCTCCGCCTGGTGCTTGTAGGCGAACCGCCCGCTGTCTCATGCATTGCGTCGCTGTGGCCGCTGCAAAGACAAGAAATGTACCAGAAGCAACTGCGCACGGCAAGCTCGTTGAACAGTTCGCTGCACCAAGACCTGAACATGCTGCGCATTTCACCGCAAATCACGATCCAAAACCAACCAATCCACTCCCGGCATCCCATGCAGACCCGATCCAAAATGTTGAAACTGGATCCAAAATGTTGAAACTGGATCCAAACATAAATTTAAATGCAAACATATATAGGAAGCATGCATTTTTTTATGCTGGTTTGTGTGCAACATCATGCATTTTCAAAACACGAGCGTGACCATCCAGCACTTGCTGTTCAATTGGGACAACATTTGCGTTAAATTCCCACAAAAAATAGTATAAGCATACTATGTGTGAAGGACAGAAATCCCTCACACGCGCCTTGCTTCCCTAGCTCAGTTGGTAGAGCGTGTGGCTGTTAACCACAAGGTCATCGGTTCGAACCCGGTGGGGAGCGTTGATTTCATTTTTATTACTTGATTAACGTCAAAGTAATAAAAACTATAAAAACCCGACTTAAAATTATGTCAATCATGTTAATACTCCAAATCAATCCGAATGTGGTCCACGGGTTTCAATCTAAGAATTGCAAATTGTTAACAACTGAGGAGGTTCAATGAAATCATACATCATCATTAATGAATTTGTCACTGTATAAAAAAACAAGTTTAAATATATAAACAATACAACATAGAACCATCCAAGAAACAACATAAAATGACTAGTGCATGGAAACGATTCTTTGGGTGTTGCTGTTGTCCCAGAAGCAATAAACGGCGCAAATCAACTCCGTTGCATTTGGAAGTGTCGGCGCAAGAACCAGTCCAATCAGAACCAGTCCAATCAGAACCAGTCCAATCAGAACCAGTCCAACCAGAACCAGTCCAATCAACCACAGAACCAGTCCAATCAACCACAGAACCAGTCCAACCAACCACAGAACCAGTCCAATCAACCACAGAACCAGTCCAATCAACCACAGAACCAGTCCAATCAACCACAGAACCAGTCCAATCAACCACAGAACCAGTCCAATCAACCACAGAACCAGTCCAACCAGAACCAACGCAAATCCAACTCCAAGAATCCAAAGAGCATGTAGAAGCTGATGGAGAGGACTCCGACGAAGTGGAAGCAACAACAACGATTGCAATTGCAAGTGCAACCGTCGCAACCTCATCAAAAAAAAAGAAGAGACAACGAAAAAGGAAATCCATTGATTCGGCGGCTTTGCTGCCTCCGTCCAGTCCGGAATACGTGATGGTCAGCCCTAAAAGTGACCAAAGCAACCCATAAAAATAAATAAATTATCTGCGTTAAATGCATAACAACGTACATAAAGACAAATAATGCCAATCTTAAGAAGAAAATCCCAAACAAGACGACACAATAACAAGCGAAGCACAAGGCGCAACAACCCATACAGTCCCAACCACATAGTTGCCACGCTAACCGAAATGCTGCATGCCGTCAAGCTGTACCACTGGCGCACGCACAGTTACTCGGAACACAAAGCCACTGACAACCTGCACGAGGCGCTGTCGGAGCAGGTGGACAGCTTTGTGGAGAAGCTGCTGGGGTCCAAAAACACGCGGTCAAATTTGACCGAGCTGCACCTGCACGCGTACAACACGCTGCCCGCACTGAAGCGGCGCATGGAGCATTATAAGCGGTACTTGCGGGGCATGCCCGCATCGCTGGGCCCCGACCTGCTGAACATTCGGGACGAGCTGCTGGGCTCGCTGAACCAGTTCAGCTACTTGCTGAGCCTGCACTAAGCATAGCGAAAAGCATAGCGAAAAGCATAGCGAATAAGCTTACAAACAATAATTCAATTTTTGAAATACCCTAAAATTGAATTAAAACCCATCAATCCGAGTCCGAAGAACTATTCTGCTCTTCATCACCAAACCCCAACTTTCGTTTGGTGTCATTAAACTTTTGTTTGGCGTAATAAATCATTTCTTTGGCTCTTTTAACTGAATTGTATTTGCTTCTTGTTGCTGATTCACGCAACATGGCTTCATTATCATTCTTATACTTTGCAATTAGCTCATTCAGTTTTTTTATATTGTTTTCATCCTCAAGAGTTTTTTCAGTTTTAGCCAGCAAATTATTAAGTTCTTTCTGGTGTTTCTTAATCAATTTTTGATACATATTTTCTTTTCGTATTCCACGACTACTAAAGAATGACGACAATGGCGGAATTAGAGAGAATGTGCTTGGCTGATATTTTTTATTAAACACAAACCCGGCCTGTTCTGCAGTTGAGTCATATGGTAAATCACCACGGTCTACGTACGGAACGGGATCATGGGGGCCATATTTTACGCCTTTTATGGTGATTGTTTTTCCTCCACCCCTTCTAGATTTGGTCCTTCGGTTGCGGACCTTGTTGTTGCGTCGCCTAGTTTTTGCCATTTTTTTTGAATGTTATGAAATAGCCAGACATAAAAAATAAAAATAAAACTAAAAAGAAAAACAAGCTTAAAGCCGACCCGCATAATGCATATGTCTCCTCACAGCAAATAATAACGACCCCCTTCCCGGTTTAATAATAGCTATAAATCCATTACAGGAGACAGACCCTACACCCTAAAAAAAACACATAATGATCGTTATGATGTGTTTTAAAAATCCGTGTATTAATTAAAAAAATTGAATTGATTCAATAACTAATCCCATTTCATTCAGTGTTACCGAATACAAGTCATAAATGCACACAGTTGGATCAAACTACTCAGAAGTTTTTCAGACCCCAGTCACCATTTTCCAGAAGCAGCAACCCGAAGC
>Ga0255220_1000956_pt1 | contig 10655 bp, 9 predicted proteins | sample Miss_Colum_RepB__FD_188423 | JGI IMG/M metagenome (GOLD analysis project Ga0255220, IMG submission 188423) | Freshwater microbial communities from Mississippi River, Louisiana, United States - Miss_Colum_RepB_8d | ecosystem: Environmental > Aquatic > Freshwater > River | place: USA: Louisiana...
AGATCGGGCTGGTGGGAGCGGTGCCGTGGGGTTTTGTGGTGCTGGCGCTGCCGTTTATTCCGGTGCTGGTACAGCGCTATAATCCGCTCCATGCGTTTCATGCGGTGGGGTGGCTGGGTGTGCTGGGCAGTCTGCTGTTTCTGCTCTCTGACAATATATGGCTGTGGGGCGTGGCCTATGCGCTGATCGGTATTAAAGTGGCCGGGCGCTGGGTGATTACCGATACTCTTATTACAACCATACCGCCGCCCGAGCAGCGCGCCCGCTGGATGGGCCTGCACATGTTTACCATCAGCTTCATGCTGGTGATCGGCCCGCTGGTGGTGGCGTTTTTGGGCGCTGTGCATTCTACCTTCTGGGTGGCGCTGGCCTTGCTGCTGATCTCAACCTTGCTGGGGCATAGTGTGCGTATTCCGGCAGAGAAGCTGCAGCACGCGCATAGCGAGGCGCGCGGCTTCTCGCTGCTGTGGCAACATGCCAGCCTCATGGCCGGGCAACTGGTGGCGGCACTGGCGGTGGGCTGCGTGGAAGGGTCGGTCGGCAAGATGCTGCCGGTGCAGGCCTATGCGCTAGGTTATAGTGAGCATATCTCGGCCCTGGCGGCCGGGGTGAGTGGGGCAGGCAATATCTTCAGCCAGCTGCTGATTGCGTGGCTGCTGGCGCGCAGCTCCAGGCTGTGTCTGGTGCGCGGCCTGCTGGTGCTGATGCTGTTGGCCAGCGGGCTGAGTGCGGTGCTGGCTCACTTGCTGCCTGGTTATCTGGCCGCCATTTTTGTAATGGGCGGCTGTGCTGGCGCTATTTATACCCTCATCATTCTGGTGGCGACTGACCGCTGCAGCCCGGCAGACGGGGTGCACCGTATTTCGGCCTTGGCGCTGTGCTATACCTGCGGCGGCATGATCGGCCCGCTGCTCGCCGGTTTTGCCATGAATATGGATATGCGCTGGGGCTTTGCCGGTGTGATGAGCCTGTTCGCATTGGCCGCACTCTGGGCTATACACAGGCTGCCAATTATTAAAGGAGATTGTGCATGACGTCCGATCCAAGCCTCAGCCCGCTGCAGCAGCAAGCCAAGGACTGGTTTACCCGTCTGCGCGATGATATTTGCACGGCGTTTGAACAGCTGGAGGACGAGCTGGCCAGTGGCCCGCATGCTGATCTGCCCGCCGGGCGCTTTGTGCGTAAGCCTTGGCAGCGCAATGCCAATCTGCAGCCGCCACAATGGAACGAGAAGCTGCCGCCCGCCCAGCAGGTGGCGCAGGCCGGGCCGTTCAAGGATGGCGGCGGCGGCGAAGTCAGCCTGATGCATGGCCGCGTGTTTGAGAAGGTGGGGGTGAATATCTCGACCGTCCATGGCGTTTTTGCGCCGGAGCTGCGCGCGCGTATTCCCGGCGCGGCGGCAGATGGCCGCTTCTGGGCATCGGGCATTTCGCTGGTGGCGCATCTGCGCTCGCCCAAGGTGCCGGCAGTGCATATGAATACGCGCATGCTGATGACGAGCGAGAGCTGGTTTGGCGGCGGCGCTGACCTGACCCCCATGCTGCCCAATGAGCAGGACACACAGGACTTTCACGCCGCGCTCAAAGCCGCGTGTGATGAAAGCGACCCCGCTTATTATCCGCGCTTCAAGGAATGGTGCGATAATTACTTCTTCCTGCCGCACCGGGCCGAGCCGCGCGGCGTGGGCGGTATTTTCTTTGACCAGCTCAATACTGGCGACGTGGAGAAGGACTTTGCCTTTACCCGCCGCGTCGGGCAGGCGTTTTTGGATATTTACCCGCAGCTGGTGCGCCGCCACATGCAGGAGAGCTGGACGGCCGAGGAGCGCGAGATCCAGCTGGTTAAACGTGGCCGCTATGTGGAGTTCAATCTGCTCTATGATCGTGGCACCATGTTTGGCCTTAAAACCGGCGGTAATGTGGACGGCATCCTCATGAGCATGCCGCCTGAAGTCAAATGGCCGTAAGCCAGAAGTGAAATGATCGTCAGCGGGGAGGGCTGCGAGTCGGCATTTACTTTTAAGCTGTGGATTAACCATAGATTCGGGTTTCGCTTGTATGCGCCGTTTGCTACCACTGTGCCAACAACAGCTGGAGGCAAACCATGGGCACTCATCAGCAACAGGCGCAGCAAACTCAAACCGCGCCGCAGGCCGATAAGCCGCGCATTGTGATTGATACCAATGTGATGGTGGGCGCCATGGTGGCTATTCTCGCCCCTGACGATGCCAAGCCCTGCCAGCATGTTGACCGCCGCCTGTTTGAGTATGCTTGCAAGAATTTTGAGGTGGTGTTCTCGCGCGCAACCATGACCGAGCTGCGCAATGTCGCGGTTGATGTGAATGATAAAACCCGTGATCTGGGGCCCACCCGCTTGTTCAACCGCTTGCAGTTTGTAGATTCGCTGCAAACCCAGTTTAAGCCCAGCGAGCCGGGACGTTCGTCCTCTATCTGCCGTGATAAAAATGACCAGATGTTTCTGGATCTGGCCGCCGGTACCAAGGCGCAGTTCATTGTCACGCGTGATCATGACCTGCTGGTGTTAGGGCGCGATGGGCCGTGCCGGATTTTGCATTCCAAAGATTTTCAGCGCGAGATCATGCAGCCGCGCATTGAAGCTGCGCACGCTGCCGCCAAAGCAGCCAAGCCCGCAGATAAATCAGCGAGTAAACCGTGGCGCGCCAATCAGGGCAGCAAGGCCAAGTCGGCGCAGGCCGGGTTCATGATGATTGCGGCTGGCGAGCCGGGCTCGGCCCGGCCCCATAAATCCCGCCGTCAGGATAAGCAAAGCCTGATGCAGCAAGGGCAGGCCGCGCTCAAGCTCATCAAAAAATGGGGTATGTGATGCGCGCATGGCTCGCGCCATGTTTTGCATCCAGATCACGAATAGTTGTAATTTTATTACAATTTTAAAAAGACGGTTAAGGAAGTTTGAATCTATGCTTGCACGAGGTGCGACAAATTAGTACCTCTTGGACATACAAGAATAATCAAAAAGGCCAGTTGAACAGGGTGCAAAAAAAATATCTGGGACAGCCGCCGAGGAGAAAAATGCCAGGCCGGTTGAACAGGGAGGTAAATCGGGCGGTTCGCTGCAGATGACACATACTCCCCGCCTGGGGTAGTCCTCCTACAACACGCACCTGCATTGTCCACATTCAGTCCCCGTTACACAGCCAGATCGTCACATGATAGGGCATTCTCCATGCAGGTGACGGAGTCTGCATTATCTGGTACGATATATGCATGTCTGTGTCCCAAAGCCTTCAGCTCAAGCAGGGTCAAAGCCTTGTCATGACGCCGCAATTGCAGCAAGCCATCAAGCTGCTGCAATTGAGCAATCTGGAGCTGGCCGAATATATCGACCGCGAGATTGAGCAGAACCCGCTGCTCGACCGGGGCGATGGCGCGCGTGAGGAGCCAGCTGAACCGACCAAAAGCAATGACGAAGCCCCCCAAACCAGCGAAAACTGGGAGCAGGGGAACGAGCAGTTTGCCGATTGGGGCAAGAGCGGCGGCTCGTTCAACGATGACGCCTACAGTCTTGAAAATGTCCTGACCAAAGAGACCACGCTGCGCGAGCATCTGATCGAGCAGCTCAATGTGGAAGTGGAGGACGAAACCGCCCGCTTGATCGGCTTGTTCCTGATCGATCATCTGGATGAAGCGGGTTATCTGAAAGAAGACAGCGAGACAGTGGCCACCCTGCTGGGCTGTGAAGTATGGCAGGTGGAAGAAGTGCGCCTGTTGCTGCTGCGCTTTGATCCGATCGGCATTGGCGCGCGCAATCTCGCCGATTGTCTGGCCGCGCAGCTGCGCGAGAAAGACCGGCTGGATCCGGCCATGCAGAAGCTGCTGCAAAATCTGGAGCTGCTGGGCGCGCGTGACTACAAGCAGCTGATGAAGATCTGCGAGGTGGATGCTGAAGACCTCAAAGACATGGTGGGGGAAATTCAGGCGCTCAATCCGCGCCCGTCCACCGGCTTTGGCACCGGCCCGTCTGTGACGGTGCTGCCAGATGTGCTGATGCGTCCCAATCCCGCTGGCGGTTTTATTGTTGAGCTGAACCCGGCCACGCTGCCGCGCGTGCTGGTGAACGAGAGCTATTATTCAAAGGTCATCAGCGAGGCCAAGGTCAAGCTGGATAAGGAGTATCTGGCCGATCGTTTCAATCAGGCCAATTGGCTGGTCAAGGCGCTGCACCAGCGCGCGCAGACCATCTTAAAGGTGGCGACCGAGATTGTGCGCCGCCAGCATGACTTTTTCACCAAAGGCATTCATCACCTCAAGCCGCTGATCCTCAAGGATATCGCTGAAGCGATCGAGATGCATGAATCTACCGTCAGCCGCGTGACCGCTAACAAGTTCATCGCCACGCCGCGCGGTTTGTTTGAGCTCAAATACTTCTTCACCACAGCGGTGGGCGGCGATGGCGGTGAGGGCGCGCATTCGGCTGAGGCTGTGCGCCACCGCATTAAAGAGCTGATCGCGGCGGAAGATCCCAAGGCTATCCTGTCGGATGATACGCTGGTCGATATCCTGCAGAAGGATGGCATCAACATTGCCCGCCGCACGGTGGCCAAATACCGCGAGGCTATGAATATCCCGTCCTCCGTGCAGCGCCGCCGGGAAAAAGCCGGAATCGTCTGATCGTTTGAACGTGTTTTTGCCCCACATATATGTGCCTTGGCCCCTTTCGGCTAAAGCCGAAAGGGGCGGCACCTTGCGTTAGGGGGCAGCTGTCTGCATTTGCTGCGGGCAGACGGCACTGAGTGAGTTTTTGGATGAGCCATCGACCAGCCGGTCTGACCAGGTGAGATAGGTCCAGCAGCCGCTGGGCTTGTCATAATGGCGGGTGATGTGCAGCTCTTTGAACAGGATCGAGCGCTTTTCCGAGAATACTTCCGTACCAGTGGCCGAGGGTGTCAGCGCGGCTGGCTTGAGGACCTTGATCGGCCCGGTTTGACGGCAGGCGACACTGGCTTCTGACTTATCCTCTGCAATATTCAAAGCGCCACCAATCCCACCTTTGACCGAACGGCTGATAAAGCAGGTTACCCCCTGAATATCGGGATCGGCAAAGCCCATGATTTTGACTTTATCGTTGGCTCCAATCATGTTCCAGCTGGTGCTGACCTCGCCGATATCACGGCTGTCTGCCGGGGGTGCTGCTTGCGTGAAGGTCGGATTGATAGCGAGAGCAGTGGTAGCTAAAGCGGTTGTCAGTACGCGTTTCATGTCGTGAAAACTCCTCACGGTTGGGTTGGCATGTGCGTTGGTACGCAGCGCGACTGTATCAACAAAAATGGGAAAAAACCGGCGGTGGGGTAAATGTCATGAAAGCTTCACACGGCAATATTGCTGCGCGGCAGCTGATGACGTGCCCGTTTCATTGACGTAAACCGGATTTTTTTTGGTCAATTTTAACAAAAAAATTAACGGTGGATATTAGCCGTTTGTTAGCACGAACAACGGTTTAATATAAAAAAGGGACATGCCTTATCAAAAATTATTAAAATCAACGCGTTAGCACGATTGACAGATGGGCCGACACATCTCTATTTTCCCCGCCACAAGGAGAACACCATGAACGTCACCGTTAAAGGTAAGCAAATTGATGTGGGCGATGCCCTGCGCGCGTATGTGAACGAGAATCTCGGCCAGACCGTGCAGAAGTATTTTGCCAACCCGGTTGATGGTCAGGTGGTGTTTGCCAAGGACGCGCATCTGTTTACCGCTGACGTGCAGCTGCATGTAGGGCGCGGTATGGTGGTGCAGTGCCATGGCCAGGCGGGCGAGCCCTATCCGGCCTTTGATGATTGCATGCAAAAGCTGGCGCGCCAGCTGCAGCGCCACAAGAAGCGCCTGCAGGACGAGCATCACCGCAAGGATGCGCTGGACGAGGCGATGGCCGTCTCCAGCTTCGTGCTCGACGCGCAGGATGACGAGGGCGTGGCCAACGACCAGCCGCTGGTTGTGGCTGAAATGACCACGCACATTGCCACGCTCACCGTGAGTGAAGCGGTGATGCGTCTGGATCTGGGTGACCTGCCAGCGCTGATGTTCAAGAACAGCGCGCATGGCGGCCTGAACATGATTTACCGCCGTGCAGACGGCAATATCGGCTGGGTTGACCCCGCCAATCCCGCCAAGATCAAGGGTTAATCACATGACTGACACACACAACACCGTAACACTGGCCCATCCTGACCGCGTGGTGGCTAACCTGCGCGTGGGCAGCAAGAAGCAGGCGCTGGCTGACCTGTCCAAGCTGGTGGCCGAGATGGCGGGCCTGCATGAGCGTCAGGTGTTTGACGTGCTGGTGGAGCGTGAGCGTCTGGGCAGCACCGGCATTGGCAATGGCATTGCCATTCCGCATGGCCGTATCACCGGGCTGGACCGCGTCTATGAAGTGTTTGCCCGCCTTGAAAAGCCGGTTGATTTTGAATCGCTGGACAGCAAGCCGGTCGATCTCATTTATCTGCTGCTGGCCCCGGCTGATGCTGGCGCTGATCATCTCAAGGCGTTGGCGCGCGTGTCGCGTCTGCTGCGTGATGCGCCGACCTGCGCCAAGCTGCGCGGTTCGGATAGCGATGCAGCTCTGATGTCGGTTCTGACCGCTCCCTATCCGGCCTCGCACGCAGCTTAACCCCCTCATTTGATGGGGGCGTTGCGCAGGCATATGCGGGTAGGCTGGCATTTAAGGCGTCAGTAAAGCGGTATCGGCACACTATTTACACTCTGCAGGGGTGTGTTCAGTGCATTTATGGCCAATTGTCGCGTTTGATCTGCTCTACATGAACACAGACTGGCTGTGGGAAGTGGATGCGCACGGCAATCTGAGCAAGTGGATTTCAACCCGCGATATTAAAAATGGCATGAAGTCACGTCTGCAGGGGGATCCCAAGCCGTGGCGGGATTATTTGCGCTGCGATCAAACCTGCCGTGAGGGGCTGGCCAGTCTGCTGCGGGCCGTTAAAAACTCCACCCCGTTTGAATGTCTGCGAGTGGCGTGCCATCTCCCCCATGCCAATGTGAATGGCTGGCTGCAGCTGACCGGTGTACCGTTTACTGACGAGCATGGCACCTTTATGGGCTATCGCGGCGCGGCCAAGAACATTACCGGCCAGCTGATGACCGAGCGCAAGCTGGCCCGCATCGACCATATCTATAAAGGCCTGATGACGGCGATTGATTGCAGCGCCAGCATGATCTTTCTGGCGGATCCGGACGATCAGCCGGATATGCGCATTCAGTATGCTAACCCGGCTTTTGCTAAAGTGTCGGGTTATGCCAAGGAAGATGTGGTGGGCAAACCTACCATGTTCCTGTTTGGCGAGAAGACTGACAAGAATGCCGCCAGCATGCTGCGCGAAAATGTACGGCGCAACGGGCAGGCCAGCGCCAAGCTGCAATTGCATCGGCGGGATGGATCTACTTTCTGGGCGCTGATTACGCTGGTCCTGGGCGGCAATGAGGGGCGGCGCGTCCTGGTTGGCACCATTCGCGACATCTCGGCCGAAATGAATTTTGAAGCGGCAGAAGAACAGCGCGGCCGCCTTGAAGCAATTGGCCGTCTGGCAGGCGGCATGGCGCATGAGATCAATAACCTGCTGCAGCCATTACAGCTCAATGCCGAAATCATCGGGGATGAGTTGGCCAGTCACCCGGACCTGCTGCCGTTTGTGGAAGATATTAAAGCGTCGCTCAACCAGATCAGTTTTATTGTGCGCAATACGCTGCAATTCTCGCGCAAGAATGAGCAGGTCAAATCGCATCAGCCGCAGCCTTTTATTGAGTTGATGGAAGATCGCATTCGCTTTTTGCGCAATCTCATTCCCTCGACCGTTGCCATCATGCATGACTGGCAGATCAAGCCGACGGATATGGTTGATATCAACCAAACCGAGCTGACCCAGGTGCTGACTAATCTGGGCACCAATGCCTCCCATGCCATGAAGGGGCATGGCACGCTGACCTTCCGCCTGCGCCATTGCCAGATTGACGGCGTGCGCGAGTCATCCCGGGGTCTGCCCTTGGGTAATTATTTCGAATTGTTTGTGTCGGATACAGGGTGTGGCATGACGCCCGAGCTGCTGGCCCGTGTGTTTGAGCCGTTTTTTACAACCAAGCCGGTCGGTGAAGGAACCGGGCTTGGCTTGTCTGTGGTGTACGGTTTGGTGGCTGGGTGGGGCGGACATATTGAAGTGTCCTCCATTCCCGGTGAGGGGACAACATTCAGCATCCTGATCCCGCAGGTAACAAACAACAAAGAAGGAGACTGACATGAGCAAAAAAGTACTACTGGTTGATGATATGGGCGGTATTCGTCGTTCGGTTGCTCACCTGCTCAAGCAGGCCGGTCTTGAGGTGACAGAAGCCGAGAACGGTAAGCAGGCGCTTGATCATCTCAAGAATGGCAAGTTCTCGCTCGTCATTACCGATATTCTGATGCCGGAGGTTGACGGCGGTGCCGTGATTACCTGGCTGAACGATCAGCCCAGCCGTCCGAAAATCATCGCCATGAGTGGCGGCGGTAGCCAGTCCACCGCAGATCAGGCGCTGACCGAAGCGCGCAATATGGCTGACGCCGTCCTGCTCAAGCCGTTTGCCCGGCAGGATTTAATGGAGCTGGTCAACCGTTACGTGGCCTAAAGCCGGTAAAAGCGAGACAATATCGACACTGGATTGGCGCTGCCAATCCGCTAAGATAGAGGGCATGAACCGCATATTCTTGCCCTCGCTTTTTTTGTGCCTTTTTGCAGGAGCTGGGTTGGCTGCTGCGCAGATGGTCTCGGTGCCGCTGGAGGAGCAAAGCGCAGATCAGCCCAAAGACCCGAGTACGGGCTACAATCTGCCGGCGCCAGCGCCCGGTGCTGCACCGCGGCCGCCGGTCGTCAATTGGGATCCGCCGCCGCTTAATATCCCGGATTATAGCTTTACGCGGGGTCTGTCAGCGCGTCAGCGTGCGTATAGCCGCGCTACTGCTGCTGCTTGTGGCCGCACCTATATGAGTGTGGAAATCGACCGCGATAGTTTTAAGGGGCAGAGTGCGGCACAGGAAAATCTTGAAGGTTATCTGGCCAGGGTGCCGGTGAGCCTGACCAATATTTGCGAAGATGACCGGACGCGCATGTATGTGGGAAAGTTGTTTTCCATCCTGCGGGTGGTGCATGACGCATCCCGCAAAGACCCGCTGGTGATGGGCGAGGGCTATACCTTGACGCTGTCCTATAACTTTGCCAGCCCCAAGCCGATGAACCAACGCGATTTGACAGTGGCATTGGTGACGGGAATCAATCAGCTGGTGAGCCAGTATATGGCCCGCACCAGCTATATGGATCCCAAGCAAGGGGCGCAAAAGGATGATGATGAGCCGTAAGCTGTTTGGTACCGATGGTGTGCGCGGTCTGGCCAATAGTGAGCCGATGACGGCTGAAACCTGTCTGAAACTGGCGCAGGCCACCGCCTTGCAGTTTCGGCGCGGCACACACCGCCATACCGCCGTCATTGGTAAGGATACACGCCTGTCCGGCTACCTGCTGGAACCGGCCTTGACCGCTGGCTTTATCGGCATGGGTATGGATGTAATCCTGCTCGGCCCGGTGCCGACCCCGGCAGTGGCCATGCTCACCCGTTCACTGCGGGCCGATGTGGGCGTGATGATTTCAGCCTCGCATAATCCGTATGAAGATAACGGCATCAAGCTGTTTGGCCCTGATGGCTACAAACTATCAGACGCTACAGAAGCCGCCATTGAAGCGCGCATGCAGCAGCCTTTTGCCGCCGATCTGGCAGGCAGTGCCGAGCTTGGCCGTGCCCAGCGTCTGGATGATGCGGTGGGCCGTTATATTGAACATGCCAAGCGCAGCTTTCCGCGCGGGGTGCGGCTGGACGGGTTGCGGATTGTGGTCGATTGCGCCAATGGCGCCGCCTATAAGGTCGCCCCGCGTATTTTCTGGGAGCTGGGGGCTGAGGTGATCCCGTTTGCGGTTGCGCCTGACGGCAAGAACATCAACCGTGATTGCGGCGCGCTGCATACGCAAAACCTGCAGGCAGAAGTGATTGTCCGGCAGGCGCATTTGGGCATTGCGCTCGATGGCGATGCCGACCGCCTGATTGTGGTGGATGAGCGCGGTCAGGTGGTTGATGGCGATCAGCTATTGGCCCTGATTGCCCACGCAGCGCAGCGCGATGGCTGGCTGAAGGGGCAGGTGGTTGCCACCGTCATGTCCAATCTGGGGCTGGAGCGCTATCTGCAGGCGCAGGGCTTGCAGTTGGCCCGTACCGCCGTGGGCGACCGCTATGTGGTAGAAAAAATGCGCGCGGAAGGCTGGAATGTGGGTGGTGAAGCCTCTGGCCATCTGGTGCTGTCAGGCCATGGCACCACCGGAGATGGTATTGTGGCAGCCCTGCAGGTGTTGGCCGAGCTGGTGCAGCAGGGCAAACCCGCTAGTGAGGTGTGCCGCATGTTTGAGCCGGTGCCGCAGATCCTCAAAAATATTCGCTATGCGCCGGGGCAGCAGCCACTGGAGCAAGAGGCGGTCAAACAGGTGATTGCTGCGGTTGAGCAGGAGCTGACCGGGCAGGGCCGCGTGCTGGTGCGCAAATCCGGCACGGAGCCGCTCATTCGGGTGATGGTGGAGGCGGATGAGG
>Ga0255220_1000957_pt1 | contig 10653 bp, 12 predicted proteins | sample Miss_Colum_RepB__FD_188423 | JGI IMG/M metagenome (GOLD analysis project Ga0255220, IMG submission 188423) | Freshwater microbial communities from Mississippi River, Louisiana, United States - Miss_Colum_RepB_8d | ecosystem: Environmental > Aquatic > Freshwater > River | place: USA: Louisiana...
AAGCTCACACCGCAGCGGTCGAACACCTCCACCATGCGTGCGAAGTCGGCGAGCGAACGGCTGAACCTGTCGATCTTGTAGACCACCACGATATCGATGCGGCCAACTTCGATGTCGGCCAGCAGCCGTTTCAGAGCAGGCCGCTCCATGTTGCCGCCGGAGAACCCGCCGTCATCGAAATCGTCCGCCACCGCGATCCAGCCCTCGTGGGTCTGGCTCTTGATGAAGGCGTGGCCGGGTTCCTTCTGCGCATCGATGGAGTTGAAGGACTGGTCGAGGCGTTCATCGCTGGAAACGCGGCAATACACCGCGCAGCGCTTGGGTGAGGCCAGGATGGCACTGTTCATCGTTTGCCTCCCTTGCCCGCTTTGAGCCCGAAGAACTTCGGCCCCGACCGTTGCGTGCCGGTGATGTGGCGCGCCGCCGCCGACAGGCTTTTGAAGCGCTGGCCGTTGAGCTCGTAGCGACCGTCTGCGGTCACGGTCACTCGGTACTCGCGCTCGTCCCATTCGCGCACCAGCACCGTGCCGGGCATCAGATGGCATTCGGTGCCGCGCCCGGCCTGCTTGATCTTCGAGAACTGCGCGCCGCGCTCCACAAGATAGCGGCGCACGCCTGCCGGCAGCGGCCCGTAGGCCTGCTCCTGCAGCCGGTAGGCCAGGCGCGATTCCATGTAGTGGCGGTTGGTGTGGGCGGGACGGCGCGGGAAGTGCGCATCCCACAGCGTCCACAGCTCGGACATCTTCATGTTGGCCAGGTCGGCCACGCGGGCAGACACGGCGTCTTGGGGCTCGTTCATCACGACTCCTGTTGAGAAGGGGTTGTATGAACGCTCTGCCCGGGCAGGAAGCCAAGTCCAACGTCAGTGTCCGCAACGTCAGACGGACACTGGCTGCGCACGATGGCGGCCGCAAGGATGGCGACGATTTCCGCGGCGCCGCCAAGACCAAGCCCGTCATCGGCGTGGCCAACAGCCTGAGTGCCAGCGCCGGCTACTGGCTGATGAGCCAATGCTCCAAGGCCTACGTCACCCCCGGCGGCGAAGTCGGCTCGATCGGCGTGTGGATGGCCCACGAGGACTGGTCCAAGGCCATGTCCGACTCCGGCGTGGTCACCACGATGGTCTCCGCGGGCAAGTTCACGGTCGAAGGCAACCCCTACGAGCCCCTGGGCGAGGACGCCCGGGCCTTCATGCAGTCCCGTGTGGACGACTACTACGGCGCCTTCGTGCGCGCCGTGGCCCGCGGCCGCGGAGTGGGTGTGCAGCAAGTGCGCGATGGCATGTGCCAGGGCCGGGTCCTGGGCGCCGACGAGGCGCTCGCACAGGGCATGGTCGACGGCGTGGCCCCGGTGACCGAGATCGTGCGGCGCATGCAGCGCCAGATGAAGGCGTCGTCCCGTCTGGCTCGCAGCGCTGGCCGCCATCGCGCGGCGCGAACTCGAACTGCTGGCCTGAACCCGGAGCAAGCGATGACCGACAAGTTGACCTAAGTCTTCACCGGTGAGCCCAGCGCGACCTTCAAGCGGCTGCGCGACATGGGTGACGGCACCTTCGCCGAAGTGGTGGCCGGCGGGGGCAACTTCGCGGGCAAGTTCCGCGACGCCTTCGAGAGCTACACCCCTGGCCAGCGCTGGACCCAGGCCAAGGCCTCGGGTGACCTCATCCATGTGGACGGCAACGCGGTGGCTGCCAGCTACCTCGTCATCTCCAAGAGCCCGCTGCAGCAGGCCAAGCGGGCAGCAAGCGCCTTCAGAACCATTGCGAACTTCATCGCAATCGCCTACCTGCGGATGTCCAAGCTCAAGCATCCGCCGGCCAGCCCGTTCGCAACAGCGGCCGCCCAATGATCACGCCGCGTTCCACACCAAACGGCATAGAGCCCGGGCGTTGGGCCCATCTCGCCGTGGCGTTGTCGGACGAACGCACCCAGCTCCTCACCGCCAAGCTGGTCCAGGTATAGACACGCTTTGAATTAGGGCTGGCCTGACGGAACGGCTCGTTCAGTAGTGATAACGACCTTGCAGAAATTCCACTCGGTCGACCTTGACCAGATAGACGCAGCGGTGCTCCTGGGTAATCCGGCGGGACCATACACCCGGCCCCAAGTATTTCAGCGGTTCGGGCTTGCCAATCCCGTCAAAAGGGTCGCGCAGCGTGGCTCGGACCAATTCGAGTAAGCGTTTGGCGGTGCGCCGATCGGTTTCCACCCAGTGCTGCAAGTCCTCGATAAATTCCGGGTGGCAGACCGCGACACGGTCTCCGTCACGCATCAAAACCCACCTGTTTCTGGAGATCAGAAACCGGTGTGGCAGGCAGGGAGTCGGAGCGAGCCCTCGCCAGTGCGGTCAGCAAACGCTCGGCGTTTTTCGCTGATCGCAGCAGGTGAGCCGTCTCGACCAAGCTCTCCAACTCGTCAGCGGCAATCATGGCGACATCGCCACCAGAGCGCCGGCGAACCACGATGACCTCCCGATCGTCCACTGCACGGTCCATAAGCGACTTCAGTTGCTCGCGGGCCTGGCTGTAAGTGGTTTCGATGGTCATGGCGAAGTTCCTTTAATTGGACAGAAACATTGTACAACAGTATGGCATCGAACTGGTTGGTAGACAAGCCGTATTCTCCGCATGCGCAAGCTATTCGCCGCACAATGTGCGGCGATAGAGCGGCCTTTTCGCCGCACCTTGACTGGTGCGGACGCGGGTTCAATTCCGCGAATGGGAATTGAACTGACCGTATCCTCGGCAGAGTTGAGTTGCCGACATTGGCAGCCAGTCCGGCATCAAAACCGCTTGAACGTCCGCGCCCCGGAGGGGGAATTCGCTTGTTTCCGAAGGAGTTCGCGCCAGCCCGCAGGGTTTGCATTGCGTACTTTCGACCCGGTTTGGGACCGGGTACCATCCCACCACCATATGCAAGGGCTCGGATAATCTCCGGGCCCTTTTTGCCTTCGGCGAAACTTCGTTTTCTTGCCTGAAATCCCCGCGCCACGCGGGGTTCCTGCCACCTGTGCTGCGGGTGGTCAGCTTCCGAAACGACCGGAATCGGCCACTTTCTCGGCCGGAGTCCTGGTGGCCGACCGGGCACTTCAGTTCGCCACGACTGGGCAGTTCGCGCAGGATGAGGACGGTTTCGATGGTCTTGCCCAGCCCCACCTCGTCGGCAATCAGATAACGTCGGGGCGACGCAGCCCTCCATGCCCGCCACCACCAGCGTATTGCCGCCATCGCAGGGCAGATTTCATTTGGATGGCTGTACCGAAGGTCCGCCGAAACTGCCGTGTAACCGGCTCGGCATTCACCGGCGGCGGTTCCTTTCCTTTTCCCTTATCGGCGTCTTCATCGATGCGCTGGGTGTCGATTTGGAAGGGAGGCACACTAACATTTCCCGTTCGGGAAATATCAAACCAATCCATCGCTTGATCACACATAATTTCCCGATCGGGAAACATCGCTTGCACATAGTCCGGTTGTGACTGAAAATTTCCCGAACGGGAAATTTAGCAAGCCATGACATCCATTCGATCACCTCAACAACTCGGCGACGCACTGCGCGCCGCTCGCAAGCAGCTCGGGCTGACTCAGCCCCAGCTGGCGCTGGCGGCTGGGGTGGGTGTGCGCTTCATTGTCGATCTTGAAGCAGGCAAACCCACCTTGCGGCTGGAAAACGTACTGCGGGTTATTGATGCCCTGGGTGGTGTGGTCCAGTTGAGCGGGTTGTCATCATCCGCAGCCAACGATCAGCGCGAGGGTGGCAACCATGGCGCATGAGCTGGAAGTCTGGCTTTTCGCCGATCGTGTCGGTACGTTGGCACTGGTCGATGGGCGGCTAAACTTTTGCTACGCACCCGATTGGCTGTCACGCAAAGACGTCATTGCCTTGTCCGCCTCGCTCCCTCAGCAAGCAGGGCCGTTCGACGATCGCAAAACGCGCCCGTTCTTTGCGGGTCTTCTACCCGAAGGGCAGATGCGCCGCCTGATTGCGCAGCAGTTCCAGGTCTCGGACCAGAACGACTTCGCGCTGCTAGACCACATCGGGGGCGAATGCGCTGGGGCCGTGACAATGGCTCGCCGAGCACCCACATCCTGAAACCGCCCATCCATGCTGTTGAAGACAGCGTGATCAACGAAGGATTTTGCATGGCACTGGCTGATGCCATGCAGCTCAAACCGGCAAAGTCAAAAGTTCACCTTGTGCAGGATCGCTCTTTCCTGCTGGTCGAGCGCTACGACCGACTGATCGATGCCCCGGGCTACCGGCAACGCCTTCATCAAGAGGATTTCTGCCAGGCGCTGGGCGTGGTACCGGAAATGAAATACCAAAATGAAGGTGGTCCGGATCTGGCCCAGTGCTTCGATCTGGTACGCCGTGCGACGCGCCCCAGTGCGCCGCAAGTCCTGCGATTGCTCGACTACGTGATCTTCAATGCACTAATCGGCAATCATGATGCGCACGCCAAGAATTTCTCGCTGCTGTACTCAGCCAAGGCTCCCGTTCTGGCACCGTTTTACGACACGCTCTCGACGGCGGTGTATCCAACACTGACGCAGAATTTGGCAATGAAAATCGGCAGCAAGTACAAGTTCAGCGAAGTCCAGGCGCGGCACTGGGAGCAGTTCGCCGAAGGCGTCGGCTTTACCAAGGCGCAGGCCAAACGGCGCATTCTGGAGTTGGCAAAGTTACTGCCAGCGACGGCGCGCAAGCTCCAGTCTGACCCCGGACAAAGTTTTGCTGGCAACGCCATGGTTGAGCAAATCAATGCCTTGATTGAACAACGCTGCGCCCTGACGATGCGGCGGCTCAACGATCCTGCCACCGAAAATGACGCAGCCGCCGAACCCTCGATCTGAACAACCATGCGGACGCAGGTTCGATTCGGGTTTGGGAATTGAACTGGCACTGGAACGCAGACGGGTTTGATGCCCGCTCCCGGCCACCAGCATGGCTGGAAAACCATCGTGCCTGCCGCAGCGGCTCTCGACCCAGGTGGCAACTCGCTGCCTGACCGGCACGGGCGCGGAGCATCGCAGGACCTGAGCCGTTGCCTGCGCACTGGCGAATGCCAAAGGTGCGCGCAGGGCTTGCAAGCTCGCCGCCGGGAGATCCTCGCCTATGTCGACCTACGCCACGGCGCCTTCCTGCCGTGCTCGATAGGCATCGTTTACCATCAGTAAGGGAGTAAGCCTCTGGATGACCCCATAGTGGATCTGATAAAAGCCGCTGAAACGACATGGAACGGGCAACAAACCTTGGGTAGACAGGCGCTGCAGACCGTTGTCATCGCGGTTGCCTATTTCGTGTTTGCCAAGCTGGGCTTTGTGTTTGCCCTTTCCCCAGGCAATGTCACTCCGGTATGGATTCCCTCGGGTATTGCGCTGGCAGCGATGGCATTTGCCCCGGGCGTTGGCGCGGCGGGCGTTTGGCTGGGCTCACTCACGGCGAATTTGCACCAGATGGGCATTGCTCCGACAGCGCTCTTCGTGGCCGCAATAATCGCTTTGGGCTCGACCGTCCAGGCTGGCGTGGCTGGGTATCTGCTGCGCCGCTACGTTCTGCGCGCGTCTCCGGATACGCCGCAACCGGAGCCGCTGGGGGTGGCGCGTCGCTCCCTGGCAGCGGTGGTTCCGGCCACCATTCTCGCGCCGTTGGTCGGGGTCGGTGCCCTGTTCGCCGGTGGCTTGATCACCGGGGAAAACCTTGATGCATTGGTGCTGACCTGGTGGGCAGGAGATTTGGCTGGAATGCTGGTGGTCGGCTTGCCGCTGCTCGCATGGCCACAACTTACCAGGCGGCTCGGCGCTGTGCCCGTTCCATTGTCTTGCGCGCTCGCACTTGCCATGATCGGCGCCGGGCTTGTGAGCTACACCGTGATTGCCCACCAAGACAGGCAGGAATTTCGCGCCCTTCTGGCCCAGGAAGCCCGGCAACTCGCCGATCAGGTGAGTGAAGATTTGCAGGTCCAGATGCTCTATGGCAAGGCGGTGGCCGCGCTCTTCTCGTTGGGCAATCCTGTAAGCGAGCGCCAATTTGCGGAGTTTGGCGACAGTTTGCTGGGTGGCATGTCGGCCACTTTGTCGTTTGTACCGCGGGTGAGCGCCGCACAGCGGGCTGCGCATGAACAGGTCGCACGGGATAAGGGGCAGATTCAATACGAGATCTGGGAGCGCGCAACCGGCGGCACTCGGGTGCGGGCAGGGCAACGCGAGGAATATTTCCCGGTCAGATACATCTACCCCTTTGAGCCCAACCGCAACGCGATAGGCCTTGACCTTGCCTCGGTCCACAACCGACGGGCTGCGCTTGAGGGAGCGCTAAAGACAAACCTGCCCGCGAGCACCGAACCACTGGCCCTGGTGCAGGAGCCGAACGCGGGGAAAGCGATTCTGGTTGTGGCCCCAGCGTGGCGCGGCGGGGCTGAGTGGGGCAAACCTCGCGCCAGCACGGAGGATTTTCTCGGGTACTCGTCCATAGTGATCCGCCTGAACAGAATTTTCGGGCAATCGATGAAGTCGCAGGGGTTTAGAGGCCGCGATGCAGCACTTTTTTATCTATCCAGGTCCCCCGATGCCCCGCAGCTAGTGGCTTCATCAAGCGCAGAGTCAGCACCGCAGACTGAGCAGGGATGGTTAGCGCAGCGACGCGGACAATCGGATTTTTCCTTTGCCGGGGCAAACTGGCGTGTGACCATCCTACCGAGCGGAGTCGGTGCGGGGATTTCTGCAGGTCGGCTCCTCCCCTGGTTGATCCTGTTGTTCTCTGTCTTGCTGGGCTCGGCCGTGCTGTTGCATGCGCGGACCGTGCACAACCAGCAGCGCGAACTGGAGGAATCCGAAAAAAAATTCCGTCATCTGGTGGAAGCATCACCTGCTGGACTGCTGCTGGTGGACAGCGCGGGCAGGATTGTTCTTTCCAACGCGCAGTTTGAGAGAGACAGCGGCTACGACAGTGGCGAGTTGGCGGGTCAACTGGTCGAGCTTCTCGTGCCCTCGCGCTCAGCCAAGGCACATGCAGGGTACCGCCGGGATTTCGCTGCCGAGCCGACCACTCAGCCAATGCTTGCGCGACCCGATCTGACGGTGCGTCGCAAAGATGGAAGCGAGTTCTATGCCCAAATCGGGTTGAGCCCGGTGCAGACCGGCTTGGAGCGCCAGATACTGGTGTCGGTTAGCAACCTTTCCGAGCGCAAGCGGTTTGAGGAGCACTTTCGCGAATCACAGAAACTCGAGGCGCTTGGGCAGCTGACCGGGGGACTGGCACACGACTTCAACAATCTGCTGGGCATCGTGATCGGAAATCTGGACTTGATTCGCGAGCAGCTACCTGAGAGTAACGAAAAGCTCCTGGAACGCCACCGCACGGCACTGGAGGCGGCGCTGCGCGGTGCGGAGGTGACACGCTCACTGCTGGCGGTGGCGCGTCGTCAGCCACTCAAGGTTCAGGTACTGGACCTGAACGCACTGATCAGCGAAATGCTGGCACTGCTGAGCAGTTCGGCAGGGGCAACGGTGACGGTGCGCTTGGAGCTATGCGAGGAGGTTTTAAACACAAAGGTGGACGCGGCGGGACTGTCCAGCGCCTTGCTCAATTTGGTGATTAACGCGCGCGATGCGATGGAGGATATGCGTGGCGAGCGCACTTTGGTGCTTCGCACGCGCCGTGCCCAAGGCAAGGAAGCGCAGCTCGAAACGGGGGAGTACGCGGTGCTGGAACTCGCCGATAACGGTCCCGGGATGAGCCAGGAGGTGAAGGACCGAGCCTTCGAACCGTTTTTCACCACCAAGGCCCTGGGACGCGGCACCGGGCTTGGGCTATCGATGGTGCGCGGCTTTTGCGAGCAACTCGGCGGAACCGCGAGGATCGACAGCGAACTCGGCCGCGGCACTACAGTGCGCCTGTACCTGCCGGTGCAAGCTAGGGCGGACACATAAAACCGCATTCTCCGGACAGAGTTGGCAGTCTTTAGGTGCGCCTGACCAGGTAAGCCAGATCACGCACCTTTCGATTGCTCATATTTGCGACGCTTGCCGGCGTGGCCCCGATCGGGCTGCAGTCCCGCCGTCGCTCGGCCTTCTTCTTCGCGCCGCCGCAGGAGCTGGCCTGGGCACATTGGCCACTGGTGCTGTCGCTTGCCGAAGACTGGTATTTCAAACCCGATGCGGGTGTGTTGCTCGGGTCGCCGGCAAACGCCGATCCTTCCGAGCCCCGGGACGTTCAGCCCGAGGAGCTGGACATCGCCCTCGGAGTGCATCGCCTGACGCAGGCCACGACCCTGGACATCCGCCGACCGCAACGTCCCTGGGCCGGGCTGCGCAGCTTCGTCGACGATGGTGGACTCGTCGGCGGCGTCAACGCGCAAGCACCGAGCTTCGTCTGGGTGGCCGCGCAGGGCGGTTACGGTGGCAGACCTCTCCGGCGATGGGAGAGTCTTGCGCGGCACTGGCCCGGGGGCTTGCCCTTCCGGCGCACGCGGCGGCCGAGGGCTTGGATGCTCACAGCCTGGGCCTGCGCACCTGCCCAGGTCAGCAAGCCTTGCCGGTTGATGTGGTGCTGCTCGGCAGGCACGGCGCGATGGCCGCCGATGGCCACGACTACTGCGAGGGCGACCTGGTCATCCTGATGCGCGTGTAATTCGAAAAGCCGCGAGCCACCCTGGGCTGGAAGGTCTACATCCACAACCTGGTCAGCTGGGGCGCCATCGGCGCGCGCACCACCCAAAGCCAGAGCCATCGCCAGCTGGCAAGCGGCCTGTCGTGCCCGGTGGGCTTCAAGAATGGAGCGGACCGATGGGCGCAGGTTGCCGCAGACGCGGTGGTTGCCGCGCGCCCCGCGCAGCGCCTCGACCCAGACCTGCCGGTCGCTGCAGCCGTCGATCAACCCGGCAGCAATGCGCGCCCGGTGTGCCGAGCGGCGCACGCTGCTCCTACATCGACTTCCAGTCTGCGGACTGCTCGAACGCATAACCGGCGCGATACAGCATGGCCTCGTCGTAGTGCTTGCCGATCAGCATCATCCCGACGGGCAGCCCGGCGCTGGTCCCGCACGGCAATTGCAAGGCGGGGTGACCGGTGGCGTCCATCGGGCAGGTGTTCGGCAGCATCTCGAATGCACGCTGTACGATAAGCTCGCGCGGGGCACCCGCGGGCGGCAACGGCGTTGCCTTCACGGGAAGCGTCGGCATCAGCAGCACGTCGTATCTGGACAGCGCCGCGTCATAGGCGGCCCGCAGCTTGCGAGCGAGGTTTTGGGCCTTGGCATAAAAACGGCCGCGCCCCGTCTGGATGAACCACTCGCCGACCAGCATGGTTAGCTTCAGCGTGTCGGATAGTTCGCCGGCACGGTTTCGCCACTGCGAGTGCGCATCGATCAGGCTGGTGACGTACAGGCCCTTCCAATTGAAGCCATGCCCGTTGTCCTTCATCATCTGCTGCGTGGCGCCTTCGCAGGCGATCGGCGTCCAGATAACCGGGCCAATCGAGTGCATCGGCACCGACACTTCCTCGACCGTGGCACCGAGCCTGCGGAACCGCTCGGCGGCTGCCAGCACCTTCGCGTCGACATCGGCTTCCGAGTTGGCCAAGCCAAAGCCCTCCTTGACCACACCGATGCGCAGGCCGGCGACACCCTTGCCCAGCGCCTCGGTATAGGCCACTGCGTTCGAGCCGGCCTGACCCTGGCGCGGGTCGAGTCCGTCGGGCCCAGCGATCACCTCGAGCATCAGGGCATTGTCAGCGATGTTGGCGGTCATCGGTCCGGTGTGATCCAGCGTCAGCTCGATCGGCATCACACCGGTGTAGGGCACCAACCCCCAGGTCGGCTTCAGACCGACGATGCCACAGTACGAGGCAGGCATACGGATCGAGCCCCCCTGGTCGCCGCCGATCGCCAGATCGACCTCGCCAGCGGCCACCAGCGCGGCACTGCCCGAAGACGAGCCGCCAGCCGAGTAGCCCATCTTGCGGGGATTGTGGACCGGGCCCAGTGCGCCGGTGTGCGAGCCACCGGAGAAGCAGTAGTACTCGCAGTGCGCCTTGCCTGCGATCGTCGCGCCAGCGTCCAGCAGGCGGGTCACCACCGTCGCATCGACGTCCGGTGTATAGCCCTCGAGAATGGACGCACCGTTCATCATCGGCATGCCTGCGACGCACACATTGTCCTTGACCGCGACCGTCTTGCCCGCAAGCTTGCCGCCCGGGGCGCCCTTGATCTCGCTTTTCACGTACCACGCGTTGTACCGGTTCTCTTCACCCTCGGGGCGATATCCTGGGGTACGCGGGTATTTCACCTGCGGTACGTAATCGGCCATCAGATCGATCGCCTCGTAGGCAGCGACGTTGCCTTGCATCAGTGCGAGGTACGAAGCGAGCTCTGCGTCGGACATCGACATGCCAAGCCCTTCGGCAACGACGCGCAGCTGTTCGAGATTGGGTGACTTCACTGCCATGTGATCTCTCCTAGGTGGTCAGGTCGGCAACACTCGCGATGCTTGCTGCGGGCCGCTTCGCCGCGGGACCGCAGCACTGTTAAGACTATCGGGCAGAACAATTTCCCATGCAACTATCTGAACCAACGTTCCGCGCGTTGCGAGTGCGCCGGCGGCGCGCCATCGCGGGCAACGGATCGCTACGCCATCTGGGCTGGGGGGCTGGGGCTGGGG
>Ga0255220_1000962_pt1 | contig 10622 bp, 2 predicted proteins | sample Miss_Colum_RepB__FD_188423 | JGI IMG/M metagenome (GOLD analysis project Ga0255220, IMG submission 188423) | Freshwater microbial communities from Mississippi River, Louisiana, United States - Miss_Colum_RepB_8d | ecosystem: Environmental > Aquatic > Freshwater > River | place: USA: Louisiana...
TGACGAGACCGCCATCCGCGACAGGCCCGACAGCCTCCGCGAGGTCAGCCTGTGCGCGGAATCAGGGCTCATGGCGGGCGCCGCCTGCCCGGCCCGCATTCGCGAACACCTGCCCCACGACGCCGGCGACCTCACCTGCACGTGGCACCACGCCACCGACCGCGGCGTCCTGACGGTCTACCCGGCCGAATACCGGGGGTGGGCCGCACCTGGCACCCAGCACTCAGCACCCGCCTCCGCCAGGGCTTCGGAGGGCAAGCCCCGCACCACGTTCTCCATCACCTCCCCTCCCTCCGGCGCGACGTATCTCATCGACCCCACCCTTCGCCAGGAATTCCAGTCCGTGCCACTACGAGCGCAGGGCGGAATTGGCCGCGTGGACTGGTCCAGTAACGGTCGGCCCATCGGCACCACACTGGGAGACCGCCCCCTTCCCTGGCCGCTCACCCGAGGCACGCACACACTCACCGCCGTGGATGCGAACGGCCGGAAAGTGCAGTCAGTTGTCGTCATCAAGTGAGCGTTTGGGGACATAATTTCACCGGGCATGGACGACGACGTCACACGATCGGACGATGCACCCACCATTGGCGGGGACGAGACCCGTCTGTCTGACGAGACTCGGCTGAGTGACACGCCAACGGTCCATCCGCGCAGCGTCGCGCACCTGAACGCCGGCGACGAGTTCGGCACGCGCTACCGCATCATCAAACCACTCGGTGTCGGCGGCATGGGGGTGGTCTATCAAGCCTGGGACACGACCCTGAACGTGGTCGTCGCGCTGAAAGTCATCCGGCCGGACGCCAAGGCCGATCCGTTCCAGACGGCCGACATCGAGCGGCGGTTCAAGCAGGAACTGCTGCTCGCGCGACAAGTCACGCATCGCAACGTCGTGCGCATCCACGACCTCGGTGACATCGACGGCACGAAATACATCACGATGTCGTTCATCGAGGGCGAAGACCTCTCGACGGTGCTCAAGCGCGAAGAGAAGCTGCCCATCGAACGGGTCCTCCCGCTGGCACGCCAGATTGCGTCAGGCCTCGAAGCCGCGCATGAAGCCGGCGTGGTGCATCGCGATCTCAAGCCGGCCAACATCATGGTGGACGCCGAGGGCCATGCGCTCATCATGGACTTCGGCATCGCGGTGCAGGGGTCGAAAGCCTCCGACACGGACGGCGTGATCATCGGCACGGTTGAATACATGTCGCCCGAGCAGTCGAAGGGCGAGCAAGTCGACCATCGCACCGACATCTACGCGTTCGGCCTGATTCTCGCCGACCTGCTGCTGGGACGGCGCAAGGCCAAGCCTGGTGAGTCTGCCTGGCAGTCACTGACAGACCGCATCTCCCATCCCCCGGAGCCGCTCGCGACGCGCGACCCGAATGTGCCTGCGGACGTCGACGCGGTCATCACCAGGTGTCTGCAACTCAGCCCGGACGACCGGTATCTGGCGACGGGCGACCTGGTCAGGGCGCTCGACCGGCTCGATGACGCCGGCCACCTGATTCCTGAAGCCCGCAAACTGACGCCGCGCATGATGGCCGCTGCGGCTGTCGTCGTCGCGGGATTGCTGGGCGGCACGTGGTGGTTTGCGCGCGGCCCCGCCGTGCAGCCGACCGAGCCGGTGTCGGTCCTCATCGCGGACTTCTCCAACCAGACCAACGACCCGGTGTTCACCGGACTGGTCGAACAGGCCATGGCGGTCGGCGTTGAAGGCGCCTCGTTCATCTCCGCGTATCCCCGGCGCGACGCGCTGCGTCTGGCCTCGACCCTGCAGCCGGGGGCATCGCTGGACCCGGCCGTCGCGAAGCTGGTGTCGATGCGCGAGGGCCTCGACGTCATCGTGGGCGGCGCCATCTCCGCCTCCGGTGACAGGATCGCGTTGCGGGTCACCGCCACGCGCACGGAGAGCGACGAGGTCCTGCTCGACTGGACCACGACCGCAGATCGCAAGGATCAGGTCCTCGAAGCGGTCGGCCGAGCGGCGGCGCAGGTCCGCGAGACGCTGGGTGATACGAAGACCGAAAACGCCGTGAGCGACGCGGAGACGTTTACGGCCGCGTCGCTCGAGGCCGCGAAGGCGTATGCGGAGGCGCAGGAATTCGGGTGGGCCGGCAAGCAGGAGGAAGCCCTCGGCGCGTATCAGCGCGCGCTGGCGATCGACCCGGACTTCGGGCGCGCGCACGCCGGCCTGGCAGCCACGTACGCCAACCTGCGGCGGCCCGCAGAAGCCGAGGCCAGCTACCTGGAAGCCCTGTCGCACCTCGAACGCATGACCGAGCGCGAGAAATTCCGCACGCGCGGCGGCTATTACCTCTTCAAGCGGAACTCGGACAAGGCGCTTGAGGAATTTGAAGCGTTGGCCGCGCAGTTCCCCGCCGACTCGGCTGGCCTCGCCAATCTCGCCTTCGCCCAGTTTCAGCGGCGCGAGTTGGCCAAGGCGCTCGAGACCGGCCTGCGCGCGTCCGAGATTTATCCGACGAACGTCATCCGGCGGAACAACGCTGCGCTGTTTGCGATGTACGCCGGCAACTTCGATCAGGCCATCGCGCTCTCCAATGACGCGCTCCAGATCAACCCGGAGCGGGTCAAGGCGTATGTGGCGCTGGGACTCTCCCACCTGGCCCTGGGTCACTCGGCGGACGCCGCAGCGGCCTGGGATCGGCTCGCCGCGCTCACGTCGGCAGACGCCAAGGCGGATGCGGCGAGCGGCCGCATCGACCTGGACCTGTTCGAGGGGCGCACCGCCGAGGCGCTTGTGATGCTGGATGCCGCCATTGCCCGTGACCGGGAGGCCAAGAACCTCGTGTCGGTGGGACGCCGGTTGGCGATAAAGGCCGAGGTGCTGCTGGCCCAGGGGAACAAGTCCGCAGCCCTGCGCGCGGCTCGCGAGGCGGTGGCGGTCGGCCGTGAGGACGGGATTCTCTACACGGCGGCAAAGGTCATGATTGGCGCCGGCCAGGCGGCCGCGGCAGACGAGATTGCCGTCGAGATGGATAACCGGCTTGAGAATGACCCCCGCATCTACGCCGCACTCCTCAAGGGCGAGGCGGCCTTGGCGGCGGGCCGCTCACGAGAGGCGCTGACACACTTCGAAGCGGCCCAGAAACTGGCGGACACCTGGCTGGGTCGTCTGAGTCTGGGCCGCGCGTATCTGGCGTTAGGCGCCTACCCGGAAGCGGCGTCGGAATTCGATCGCTGCCTCGCACGCAAAGGCGAGGCGACGGCGGTGTTCCTCGATGACCTGCCGAGCTACCGCCTGATGCGCCCGCTCGACGATCTCCTGAAGCGCGCCCGCACCGGCCTCAAGTAGGGCGTCGGCTCGTCGGGCGCGGGCTTTAGCCCCGCCGGATAGGCGGACGCGTTTAACGCGTCAGGGGCGGCACCGAGCTGCCGCTCGGCGGCGCTGCGACCTGAATCGTCACCGGGGCGCTGAACGCACTCGCGCCCTGACGAATGCGCACGTCGATCGGTCCAGGTGCGGCGCCACCTGGCACGTTGACCTGCACGATCAACCCAATCACGCCGTTGGACAACGCGACACCTGCGCCGACATCCCAGGTAGTCGCGCCCTGCGTGAAGCGCACCACCGCGCCAGTGGTGTCGGTGCCGTACGCCCCGACATAGATCGTACTGCCCGCCGCGACCGGCGCGGCAACCACGTTGAGGCTCCCGTCACGAATCGCCGTGATCTGCGGCGTGCCAGGCACGGCGGTGATGGTGATCGGGAAGGCGTTGGTCACAACCGTGCCGGCGTTATTGCGCAGCCGAACCGTGGCGGCCCCGAGCGGCATCGCGGGCAGTCGCACATACCCGGCGGTCGCCGACGACGGCCCGCCGAACCAGAAGCCGTTCGCTGTTGCGACCCCGTTGGTCACCTCGGCGACGACATCACCGGGGGTGGCCGGCAGGTTCGTGCCCTGGAGCACCATGAAGCCGTCGTTTGCCGCGCCGTTGGCGGGAGTCGCGGAGTTGATCGTCGCTCCCGACACCACCTGCACGCACTGCGAGAACTCCGACGTGTTGCCGTTCCCGTCGGTGGCCGTCGCCGTCAGGAACTGACCGGCCGGCACCAACTCGTTCAGCACCGCTCCGACCACAACCATGTCACCCGCGCCGTCACTGATCTGCTGGAACGAGCCGACGAGGCGCTCGCCCTCGCCGTTGCCGGACACGTCACACACGCTGTTGGCAAACACCTGAATCGTGTGCAGCGCATTGATCTGCAGACTGTCGAGCGTGTAGTTGAACGTGGTGGCTACGCCCGCGTTGGACACGTGGCTCAAAACCGGGAAGTTCTGCCGGTTGTTGGGTCCCCCATCGCCATCACCGGCATCGTTCACCGTAATAAAGTCCGCGCCCAGATCAATCGCCAGACTGCTGTTGCTGTAGATCCGGTTGCTGAGCAATTGGTTTCTGACGTCGCCGGCGGCCGCGTTGTAGCCCACCTGGATGCCGATGCCGTTGTTCCGGATCAGATTGCCGTTGACCGCTGTGCCGCCCACCGTCGCGCCCACGGTGCCTTCGACCAACCAGACCCCGGCCGTGATGTTGTGCGCGATGGTGTTGCGCTCCACGCGCGTGCCGGACTGGTCACCGTAGAGCCCGATGCCGATGCCGTTTGCAACAGCCCCCGCCAGCGACCGGGTGATACCCACGAAGTTGCCGGTGATGACGTTGGGCGCCTCGCCCAACGTGCCACCCGACCGGATGCCCGGGGATTGACTGTGCGTGCTGCTGCCGCCCACGACGTTGTCGCGCACGATGTTGTTCGGGGCGTCGACGAAGAGGCCGGTCATACAGCAGCCGATCTCCGGCGTCCCACCCTGCGGCATCCAGGCATTCCCCAGTGCCGCGTTGCCCGCGGCATTCACACCCACGAGGTTGTTCTCGATCGTCGTGTTGCCGTTGGCAAAGATGCCATCACCGAGATTGCCGGAGATCACGTTCTCCTTGCCCTCGCCGGGCTCACCGATCACGGCGCTCGACCCCACCACTTCAATGCCGCGCCGGTTGCCGCGCTCGGCGGTGCCGGCCGCGTTGGTGCCGATCCGGTTGCCGAGCACCCGGACCGCAGCCCCCACCGGTCCGGTGATGTGAATGCCCGCACCCGTGTTGCCGGACACCGTGTTACCAGAGGCGGTGTCGTTACCGATGATCGTGCCCGTGCCCCGCACCACCCGGATGCCGCCGCCGGTGTTGCCCCGGTTAACCGGACCGCCGTTGACCACCGCACCGGGGCCCAGCCAGTTCGGGCCGCCGCGGCTGATCAGATTGCCTGACGCGTCCAGACCGATGATGTTGTTCGTGATGACGGTATTGGTCACATCCGCCAGCCCACCAGACTGCTGGATGTCGATGCCGTAGCCATTCGGCTGACCGACGGTGCCGTTGCCGGAGATCAGGTTGCCGTCAATGATGGTCGCAGTCGCGCCGTCGTAGAGCGTGATGCCGTTGTCGAGGTTGGGCATGGCCGTCAGCCCGTCCGCGCTCATGCCGATGCGGTTTCCGGTAATCAGCGTGCCCGACCCGCCGACGATCAGGATGCCGGACGTCTGTGACGAGGAAATCACGTTGCGCGCAATCACGTGATTGGTGCTGTAGTTCAGCTGCACGCCAACGTTGTTGGCCGGCCACGTCATCACACCGACGCGTCCGGCGCCGATGGCGTTGTCTTCCACGCGCACGTTGTTGGTGCCGTTGTTGACATACACGCCGGGTCCCGGGAAGCGGTTGATGCCAAGACCACGGATGGTCACGTCCGAGGCAGCCACTTCGAACCCGGGCGCCAGGCCGAGATTGGTGCCTGGCTGGTCGTCGTTATTGTTCGAGACGAGGTTCAGCATGAACCGGCCGTCAAGGTTGATCATCGGCGCCATAGAGACCGTGCCCGGCTGCGACAAGCCGTCGATGATGACCGGATTCGAGATGACCGGCAGCGGTGTGGCTGGGGCGATGTGGTGGACCCACGCCCCAGGAATCGCAAAGGTAATCGTGTTCAGATCTGCCGCCGCGTTCGCCGCAATCACCGCCGCGCGCAGCGACCCTGGACCGCCGTCCGACGCATTGGTAACCACGAACGGACTCGGATCCGTCGCGCCATTGACGACCGCGGTGAAGGTACCCTCGAGGGCATAGGTACTATCATAATGGCTGCCGGCGAGCCGGAAGCCGTAGGTATCGCCGGGCTGCACGACCACCGACGTCACGCCGGCGAAGGCAAAACCTGCGCTTGGGTTGTTCAAGCCGACACAGGTGTCGGCGTACTGCACCAACGGCGCCGTGAAGACATCAAGTCCGCCGCGGTTGACGAACGACTGCAGCTGGACGGTGGACAAACAGTAGGAGTGGAAACCGGTCCACTCCCAGTCAAGCCGCACCGCGCCGGCTCCGCCGGCGACGCTCGACAAGCTCCAGGCGCCGTTGAAGTTCGGGATGCCGTTGCGCTGATAGGTCATCCGCGGTGTCCCGCTGACGAGGCCGTTGTCGACGAGCGCGACGATGCCGTCACCCGTGGCCGACCAGGCGGCCGGCGGCGGTGGTGGTGGCACCACCGCGCCAACACCGAACGCGTCTGACAGGATGGGCATTGCCTGCGCCGCCGCGGCGGACGCCGACAGCCGATAACCCGCGCCATCCCGATCGATCGAGAGGCCGCCAAATGTCGCCAGGCCGGCGGCATCAGTCAGCACCGTGACGACGCCATCGAGTTTGCCGCCAGACGGATTAATCGCAATCGCGATCGTCACCTGCACCCCGGGGGCCGGGTTGCCACCGGTCACCGCACGCACGACGACATCAGGAATCGGGCCACCCGCCAGCGTATTGGCCGGCTGGGTGACGAACGACAACACCGTCGTGGTCGGCGACGGCGGGGCCGGCGGATCGGTCGGCAGCGGCGTCGCGGGCGGATTGGGCATCGGGTCATTCAGGTCCGGTGTATTCACCGCGAGCGACTGAATGACCGGGGTCACGTCCGTCACCGGATTGATCCCGATGTTGTCGGTGGGATTGGGATCGACGATACGCAGCGTGATCTTGCCTTCACCGCCGGGCTCGAGCCACAACGTGGTGTTCGAAATGTCGGGATTCGCGGGATCAAACGTCGTGTCATCCCCGGCCGTCAGGAACGTCGGGTTCAGCACGTTCGCCACGAGCACGGTCTGGGTCTGTGACTTCAGCACGCAGCCATCCGACACGGGCGTCTTGTACGTCTTGTGCACGACGAGCTGGGTCTTGATCCCGCCGGCCGTCGCCGCCTGATTGGCGATGAACAGGTTCACATTGAAGCTGGCCGTGGTGTTGCCGTCGTTCCGAATCGTCCACGTCACATCGGTCAGCGAGCCGTTGGAAATGTCGGGATTCGAGATGTCGGGATTCGAGATATCCGGGTTCGAGATATCGGGATTCGAAATGTCCGGATTGGAAATATCAGGATTCGAAATATCCGGATTCGCAATGCGGACGTTTGAGATGTCGGGATTGGAAATATCCGGGTTCGAAATATCCGGGTTCGAGATGTCCGGGTTGGAGATATCGGGATTCGAGATGTCGGGGTTGTAGACCTCCGCATTCGAAATATCGGGATTCGAAATGTCCGGGTTGGAGATATCCGGGTTGGAGATGTCGGGATTCGAGATATCCGGGTTCGAAATATCCGGATTCAGGATAACCGTCGTCGCCAATCCCCCGCTGATCGGGAGGAAGTCGGCCAGGCCGACTTCAGTCACCGAGACCCGCACCTGTTCCTTCGCGTTGGTGGACGTCGCGTAGACCGTGCGCGTGACCATCGACCTCGGCGCGACCTTCACATCGACCGACAGCAACAGCGGCTCGGGCGTGGCCAGGCCGAGCTGGTTGAACGACGCACTGCCGCCGACCGGCTGATTCTCAATCGTGAGGCGGTAGGCCTTCGTCTGATACGTCAGGTTCTGCGCGAACACCACGAAGCCGCGCGGCGTGTCCGTGCTGAGCGGCTTGGTGTTGCCGGGCGAACCCGCGATCAACCCCATCGTGATGCGGGCGGAATACACGTTCTGATTCCGCATGCCGGTCTGGCCGTCGGCACAGCCGATCCCGCCCGGGGGGGTGTAGTTCTGCCAGTTGCCGTCCTTGGGCTTCTGGACGTCGCGATTGTCTGTCCACACCGCGTGAAACACCGGCGCGGAGGTATTCGCGGTGTTGTGGATCCAGGTGCCGCCCGCGTTCTGCACAAACGCCGGCGCGGGCGCCACGTCGATGTAGTCGCCCATGAACGGCACGGTGCCCAACTGGAACAGCGGCAGGTTCGGCGCGTTGAACTGCAACTGCTGCGCTGAGGCCCCGGCGGCACCGCGCAGGTTGCCTATCAGGTACTGCGACACCATCGTCGACGCACCGAACACCGGCACGTCGCCCTTCGGCGCCTGTACAGCGCGCACGTCGATAGTGTGGCGCCGGTCGGCCACCGCGATCGCATCCCGCTCGGACACAAACGGACCGAACACCCGCGAGACGTCCTGACGCAGGTCGTAATAGACGATGAGGAGTCGACCGCCCGAATAAGACATCGACGGCATCATCTGGTGTCCGGGCAGGTCGGTGCCGTCGGGCTTCGAGTCCACCGCACGCGGCGTGGTCCACACGCCCGGGATCTTCGAGGTGGCGAGCACCACGCGGGCATCGCCAATGAGCGGATCGGATCGCGCCCCGGCGTAGCCGCGTTCGGTCCACGCCAGATAGACGCGGCTTTCGTCGTCAATCGCGATCGTGGGATACGCGTTGGTGCGGAACCGATCTTCTCCGGTGCCGGAGTCGAACGGCCGAATCGAGACCAACTGATGCACGTCGCCGTGGCGATGGGCGCGCTGCAGTTTCGGCTGAATCGCGTCGGCCTTCGGGCCGGGCTTGAACTCGTGCACCTTCACGGGCTTCTTCGCGACCTTGGCGCTGATGTCGGGCGACACCGTCATGATCGCGTCGGGCGCAGTGGCCGTCAGGCCGAACTGGCGCCATGCCACATGCACGGCGCCCGTGCTGGGATCCACCGCGATGGTCGCGCCCTGATTGACCTTGTGCGCCGGGTCGCTGATCTGGACCGGCGTGGTCCACGTCGCGCCGCAATCGGCCGAGCGCGAGAACATGATGCGCGACTCGATGTCCGACGCGCCGGTCGCGAGGGTCGTCGTCGTGATCTGGGCGTACGCGACATACATCGCGCCCGCCAGCACCTGCTGCGAGATGGTCTTCGCAATCCCGGGAGTCGGCAACACGGTCGGCGTGCCCTTCGCGGTACGCGTCTCCGTGATTGTCTGCGCGGCGGTAGACACGGCGCGGCCATCGGCCCCCTTGCCGGTCGGCGTCACACCCGCGACCGCCCCCGCGACCTGCGGCGCCGGTTGCTGCGTGGTGATGCGGCACACTTTGGCGCCGGCGCGCGGCACGTCCACGGCCATCCACGGCTTGTCGAGGAAGGCCGCCCCCGTCGAACTGGCCACGATCGATGTGGAGACGTACGCGATCGGGTCGCCGTTCTCCTTGTTGTTGTTGTCCACAAACCGCGACACGAAAATCGCGCTCGCGCCACCTTCGCCGCGGTTAAACGCCAGACCCGCGTAATACAGCAGACCGTTGGTGCCGGGCCGCACGACCGGGTCCGCACCGGCGTGATACGCCTTCAGCGGAGACGCCATGCCTTCCGCGGAGGTGTCCTGCGGATAGCCGGGCAGGAGCGTGCTCTGCCACCGTTCGCCGCCGTCAAATGACTTGAAGACGCCGAGCCACGCGTCGCCCGTCTCCCCGTCGTCGAAGTTACCGGGGATGTCCACAGTCCGGTAATCGTTGGCGCCAGCCAGCAGGTGCAGCGGGTTGCGCGTCGAGGCTGCCACCGACGGCTCATTCTGACGCTGCAGATACGGGTCGCCGTTGGGCAATGTCTGCCCCGACACCATATTCACGTTGAGACCGACGACCAGGTCCAATCCGGGGTCCGCCACCTGAGCCGATGGCCACACGGCCCCGAGCACCAAGGCACCGCCTAGCGCGACAAGACCGGCCAAGGAACGTACGCGGGTGCCTGAAGGCTGAACACTTCGGCGTCTGTTTTGTGACATAATTGTAATCCTTGTACAAGGAACAGACTGATTATGCACATAAAACTCTCAGGGTGCCAGTAGTTCCGCCGCTCTCGAACTGCTCAGGAGTCCTGGAGTACGATTCCGCATGGCTTCGCAACCGTCCTTCGACATCACCTCAAAAGTCGACCTCCAGGAGGTCGATAACGCCATCAATCAGGCCAAAAAGGAGCTGGCCCAGCGCTTCGACTTCAAAGGATCCAAGTCGACGATTGAGCTAAAAGCCAAGGAAAACCAGGTCGAGCTGGTCGCCGACGACAACTTCAAGATGGACGCCGTCTGGGAAATCGTGCAGACGCGCCTGCACCGCCGGGGTGTGCCGACCAAGAACCTGAAGCTTGGAGACCTGGAGCCGATCGGCGGGGGCATGGTGAAACGGAAGGTCGAATTGCAGCAGGGTGTCAGCGCAGATGCAGCCCGCGACATCATCAAGTTCGTAAAAGACCAGAAATTGAAGAAGGTGCAGGTCACCATTCAGGGCAACCAGCTCAGGGTCACCTCCGGCTC
>Ga0255220_1000967_pt1 | contig 10572 bp, 9 predicted proteins | sample Miss_Colum_RepB__FD_188423 | JGI IMG/M metagenome (GOLD analysis project Ga0255220, IMG submission 188423) | Freshwater microbial communities from Mississippi River, Louisiana, United States - Miss_Colum_RepB_8d | ecosystem: Environmental > Aquatic > Freshwater > River | place: USA: Louisiana...
CTCCAAAATCAACTTTGTAACCGAACCAAGCTGCAGGTAACGCTCAAACAGATAACGGACAAAGGGAATTTCGTCTTCTTTCGGTAGCAGCTCTTTATTCACGCGGTGATAGCCAACCGGATTATTGCCACCCATCCACATGCCCTTCTTCTTGCTAGCCGCAATCTTGTCGCGCACACGCTCACCAATCACTTCACGTTCGAACTGGGCGAAAGACAGTAGCACGTTCAAAGTCAGCCGTCCCATCGAAGTAGTGGTATTGAATGACTGGGTGATGCTGACGAAAGTCACGCCATACTGGTCAAAAACTTCAACCAGCTTCGAGAAATCCATCAACGATCTGGTCAGCCGATCAATCTTGTACACTACCACGATATTGACCTTGCCTGCCTTGATATCGGCAATCAGCTGCTGCAGTGCTGGGCGGTTCAGGTTGCCGCCTGAATAGCCGCCATCATCATAGTTATCAGGTAGCGCCACCCAGCCTTCGGCTTTCTGGCTGGTGATGAAGGCGAGGCAGCCCTCTCGTTGTGCATCCAGGGTGTTGAACTCTTGTTCCAGACCTTCTTCGGTCGATTTGCGGGTATAGACTGCGCAGTATTTGACGGGCGGCTTCATGCGACATCACCTGAACGGTCCGGCGCAGGCTTCTTGACACCAAAGAAAGTCCAGCCATTCCAGCGCGTGCCAGCTATCTCGCTGGCGATGGCAGACAGGCTTTTGTAGGTTTTATCGTTATATTCAAACACACCACCCTGAACCGTCACAACATGACGTGTACCGCCATATTCTCTGATGAATCGCGTGCCGGATTTGATGCTGAACTGCCGCTTGCTGCCCTCGGCCCGGCTGCGCTTGTAGGCCCTGACCAACTGGTCGAGTTTCGTCTGCTGGTCATAACTCAGCCCCATACCTCGGGCTTCGCGGATTTTGAATTGTAGACTGCGGATTAGCGTTTTTCGGCTTATATGCGGGTGAGGCTTTGTTTTCCACGCCTGCGCCCAGTATTCGCGCAGATCCACTAATTCCAGACCCTCAACTTCCAGCCCATTTAATTGCTCAAAACTCTGCTCCATATGCACGCTCCTTCGCGTACACACACGCTCTTCTATAGCAATAAGTCCAGTAAATTGAGCATAATTTCCTATTCTTAGTATTCTGGGCTAAGTATCCGGCATAATAAAAACTGGAATATATTTGCTGTATTTAGCAGTGTTCACCGAATATCCGCGCCACCTATTGCTTCAACCAGCTTGAGCGCTGACGTCATGCGGGTCTGTCTTTCTGTTGTCTGGGACGTGTTGCCACCATCAGCGGCTTCATGCAGATCATTTGTCGCGCTGATAGCTTGATCCAGCGCTGCATGAAAGCGGATGCGCCGTGCCTCGCTCATACCGGTCGTTACAGCTTTCAGCTCAGTCAGAAGACCCACGAGCTTTTCTGTAGGTTCATGCATTCCTTCAGGCCTGGTAGTGGTCAAGTTAACCTGAAGAGCTACAATTTTCTGCCACAGGCCTTTAACATCCTGCGCCGTAGACACCGTATGCTGTTCTCCTGCCGCATGCTCTCCATTATGAGCAAAAGTGGGATCTGCGACCAGAATGGCCGTAATAGAAAGGACAATAAGTGTTTTCATCATATTAAGCTTCCTTTGCAACATGGTTGATGTGAGACATGGCGGGGTTACGGCCGAATTGCCAGAAGACAAGCGGACGCAGCAGCAGATCAAGTAGTGTCGAGCTGAACAAGCCACTAAAGATAACAACAGCTACCGGATAAAGAATTTCCCGTCCGGGCAATTCAGGCGACATTAATAATGGCACCAGCCCAAGAGAGGCGGTTAGCGCGGTCATGAGAACTGGAATAATGCGCTCAGCTGTACCACGATAGATCATCTCTTTGGTAAAGCCTTCACCTTCATGCTTCATTAGATGCAGATAATGCGCAATCATCATGATGCCATTGCGAGCAGCAATCCCTGTGAGGGAAACAAAACCCACAAGGCTGGCAATGGAGAAAACACCGCCCGTCATCCACAATCCGGCAATAGCACCTACAAAGGCGAGCGGAATTGAAAGCATCACCTGCAAAGCAAGGTTTACACTGCGAAAATGCAGATATAGCACCAGTAGCATGCCCGCAAGCGAGAGAAGGCTGAGTAAAGCAATTAACCTTGCGGCACTTGCCTGACTCTCGAATTGCCCGCCATATGACAGGAAGTAGCCAGCAGGAAGCTCGACCTGGGCTGCCACTGCCTGCTGAATATCAGCTACGGCACCCACCAAATCCCGTCCCGCGATGTTGGCCTGAATCACAATCCGGCGCTGGGCATTCTCGCGGCTGATGATATTGGGCCCTTTGGCATCTTCGATACGAGCAACGGCACTTAGCGGTACAATACCACCTGAGCCGGCATCAATCGGAATACGGCTGATGGCATCAACGTCCTGCCGCGAGCTATCAGAGAGGCGCAGAATGACTGCATAGGTGCGCTGGCCGTCAAGAACTTCGGTAACGATCTCGCCTTGCATGGCCAGCTGGGCATATTGTGCAACTTCACCAGCCATGAGGCCATAGCGGGCGGCCCGCTCACGATCGACCAAGACATGCAGCTGCGGAATCATGACCTGCCGCTCCACAAAGAGATCAACTACACCTGGAACTTTGGCCATCGTCTGCCGGATTTCCTCAGCCTTGAGTCTGAGCATATCAAGGTCCGAGCCAAATAACTTAACGGCGACCTGCGCCCGCACGCCAGACATCATGTGATCAATGCGGTGTGAGATGGGCTGCCCGATATTTACGGCGATGCCGGGAATTTGGTCCAGCCGCTGGCGAATATCAGCCAGAACTTCGTGGCGGCTGCGGCCTGACAGACCCAACTCTATCTCTATCTCGCTAGAATGGACGCCTTCTGCATGATCGTCTTGCTCAGCACGCCCGGTGCGTCGTCCGGTTTTAGTTGCTTCAGGAACTTCAAGAATGAGCCGCTCAGCCAGCGAGCCAATGCGGTTAGATTCTGCAAGGCTGGTGCCGGGCGGGCTGAGCAGATTTATGGTTACGGAGCCTTCGTTGAACTCAGGCAGGAATTCCTTACCGAGATAGGGATAGGTCGCCGCCGCACCCAGAAAGAGACACAGGATAATGCCATAAACCAGTTTCGTACGCGAGAACACCAAATCCAGCAGTCGGCGCTCAGTTGCCTTGATGGTACGGATCAGCCAGCCTTCGCGCCCCTCATGTGCTCCATTGAGGCTGGGCAACAGATAAGCGCACAGAGCCGGGCTGACCGTAACCGATACCAGCAGAGACGCGAGGATCGAAACAACGTAAGCAATGCCGAGTGGCATGAAAATCTTGCCCTCAATACCCTGCAAGGCAAAGAGCGGGATAAACACCAGGACGACAATGATGGTGGCAAAAACAATGGAATTGCGGATTTCGCTGGTTGCGGCACGAATAACGTCCAGCGCAGGTAGCGGCTTGTTTAGCTGGCGATTTTCATGAAGGCGGCGGAAAACATTTTCAACTCCCACAATGGCATCATCCACCAACTCACCGATGGCGATGGCGAGCCCCCCCAGGGTCATGGTGTTGATGGAAAGCCCCAACAGATGAAACACAACAAAGGTGATGACAAATGAAAGCGGTATGGCCGTTAGCGTGATAAAGGTTGTGCGGAAGTTCAGCAGAAACAGGAAGAGAATGATGGCCACAAAAATCGACCCATCACGCAACGCCTCTTCTACATTGCTGATTGCGCGCTCAATGAAGCTGCTCTGACGGAAAATATCGTCATGAATTGTAACGCCTTGGGGCAGGCTACTGCGTAGCGTTACAAGTTCGGCCTCAATACGCTTGGTCAGGTCAACAGTATCAGCACCCGGCTGTTTCTGAATCGAGAGAATAATGCCGGGCTGGCCATTAATGCTGGCATCGCCCCGTTTGGCCAGCGGCCCGGCATAGGTAACATTGGCGACATCGCCTATTGTGAGTGGCGCAACGCGACCATTTTGGCCCGGCAGCGGCGTTGCCGCAATATCCTCCGGTCTCGTGACCCGCGCGAGATTGCGGATCAGGCTTTCCTCGAAAGGTCCAAGCAGGAATCCACCTGTTGAGTTGACATTGGATTTTTCCACAGCCTCACGCACATCATGCAGGCTGTGGTTCTGCGCGCGCAGCTTGAGCGGATCGACCAGGACCTGATATTGCTTCTGCTCGCCGCCAATAACGGTAACTTGCGCAATGCCGGGAATGGCAAGCAGACGAGGCCTGATGGTCCAGTCCGCCAGAGCGCGTAGCTCAAGGGGCGGCATGTCTGTATTTTCGCCCGTGAGTCCGACCAGCATGATTTCGCCCATAATCGAGGCGATCGGCCCCATAACCGGTCTGGCACCTGCGGGGAGTGTTTCGCCCAATTGCTGTAGGCGTTCACTGACCGTCTGCCGTGCAACAAGCACATCTGTATCCCAGCCAAATTCGACCCAGACAATGGACAGACCGATGCCGGAGGCCGAGCGGACACGCTGGACGCCCTTGGCCCCATTAACGGCTGTCTCAATGGGAAAACTGATCAATGACTCGACTTCTTCAGGCGCCAGACCAGCTGCTTCGGTAAAAATTGTCACTGTTGGCCGGTTGAGATCAGGAAAGACATCGACCGGCATGCGCGTCAGCAGAAAGCCGCCATAAACCATGAGAAGAACAGCACAAACCACCACGAGCAAGCGGTTCTGCAGCGAAAATGCAATAATGCGGTCAAACATGCGTCGAATCAGTCCTTGGCCGCTGCATTAGCGGGGCTGGCATATTGCAGCTGGTAGTGCCCAAGCGTAACAACCTGTTCATCTGGCAGCACACCACTGATGATTTCACGATTGTTGCCACTGAGCAGGCCAAGTGACACAGTGCGGCGTTCGAAGCTTGAACCACTTTGGACAAACACAAAGGCGTTACCGTCATGACCCAGAACAGCCTGCGCCGGAATGATGACCGCGGGAGCGGAGGCCTCGGTCTGTATTGCCATATCGACCTGCATATGCCGTAGCAGCTTGCTGTTGCTGTTACCCACACGGGCATAAACCATGAGTGCACGAAGTTCGGGGTTAAGAGAGGGATCTATTCTCTCGAGAGTCCCGGTAAAGATCTCACCAGGATAAGACGGGCTGGTGATTGTCACTGACTGCCCGGTTTTGAGCGCAGATAACGCGCCGGTTTCATAAGCCTGTCCCTGAACCAGAACTTCACTCAGGTCCGCAATTTCAAACAACGTATCTGTTGTGGAAACAACCTGTCCTATAGCCGGAACGCTTCCCGTCAACTGACCATTGATTGGTGCTTTCAGGGCAACTGGCGCGCTCCCCAGCACCAACGGCTCCAGCATAGCCAGGATCTGCCCTTTCTGTACTGCCTGTCCGGGTTGGGCATTCACCTGAACGACATGGGCGGTAAAGCGGCTGGAAAGGCGGGCATAACGCTCTGGCATGGCGTCAACAACAGCGCTGAGTTTGAGCATTGGAGCAATCTCGGCCAATTGAGCAGCCTGCGTTGTAATACCGAGATTGTGGATGGTTGTTTCCGTCAAGGTAATGCTTGTCGCAAGCGCAGTGCCTGCTTGCTCGCCGGGTGCACTGGCATGTGCATGCCCTTCATGAGCCCGCACCTGACTTGGGCTGACAGCCAAAATTATAGCCAACACAGAAAACTGCAGAGATTTTATCATTTCACCCGCCTTGCTCAGGCAAAATATAAAATATCCGGGGATAAAAACGGCAGGAAGAAGTGTAACAAATTGTTTCCAGCGTATTATCTGTTTCCTGTTCTGACAGGATTGGTAAACTGAGCGTATGAACGTTCCGGATACTCCAGCAATGTCTGTCACAGGCCGCATCCTGATTGTGGATGACGATGCCGAAATCCGCACCCTGCTGGCCCGCTACCTGAAAGAAAACGGATTTGAGGTCAGCTCGGCGCAGGATGGCAGGGAAATGCGTGATCATCTTGCCAATACACACATTGATCTGGTCATTCTCGATGTCATGCTGCCCGGACTGTCCGGTTTCGACCTTTGCCGTGAAATCCGCAGTACCAGCCATATTCCTGTCATGATGCTGACAGCCCGCGGTGAAGAAACCGATCGCGTAGTCGGGCTGGAGCTGGGGGCAGATGATTATGTGCAAAAACCTTTCAGTCCACGTGAACTGACGGCCCGCATCCGTGCTGTATTGCGGCGTGCGAATCAGGGATCTGCACCGATTCAAAATTCTCCTTCTTCCACGGCTTACAATTTTGAAGGTTGGCGTATCGAGCTGGGGCCGCGGCAGGTTATTTCCCCGAATGGAAAAGTCCTTGAACTGAGTAGCGGCGAATATGATGTGCTGCTGGCACTGGCCGAACATCCGCGGCAGGTTTTAAGCCGGGACCGGATGCTGGATCTGGCGCGCCACCGCCTGCCCGGTACTTTTGACCGTAGCATGGATGTCCAGATCAGTCGCCTGCGCCGTAAACTTTCCCAAGCCGGTGGAGGCGGCCTTATCACAACCATTCGTGGGGTGGGCTATATGCTGACAGCGCAGGTAACACGGACATGACAAAGCTGGCTTTTGATACTCTTGCTGCTCGGCTGATCCTCCTGCTGCTTGTCAGTTTAGGCCTGTTTCATGTAGGCAGCATTTATATCTATCAGGCCGGGCTACGGTTTGCTGCAACCGCCGCCCGCGAGGAACAACTGGCAGAACGGTTTGTCTCGATCAGGAAGGCCGTTGCCGAACATCCTGATGTCCAACGTGAGGATGCTGCGCATGCATTATCAACCGCCGCGCTAGATATTCACTGGAGCCCGCGTAGCCTCATCAACGATGTGCGGTATGAGGATGCCGAGCTGGCAAGTTTTCGCCAGAAAATCATGATTGCCATCCCCGGCGAACTGAATGATTCCGATATCCGGCTGGGTTATGCCGATGAAGGTAATCAACATGCCGCGCATGACGCCACGCATCTCATACTGGCCTCCATCAGGATGCCTGATGGTAGCTGGATTAATTTTACAATAACCAGCCTGCCAGTGCCGGTATCGCATGACCATGGCACATATTCCTCACTCACAGTCATGCTGCTCGGCGTGATTATGGTTTCGTTTTTTGCGGTACGCCTGTTTACAGCTCCGCTGCGGCGCTTCTCGGCGGCGGCCGAGCGGCTCGGGCAAAACATACATGCTCCAGCCTTGCCGGAATCCGGTCCGCGCGAGGTCAGACGCGCTATTCAGGCATTCAATCAGATGCAAGGACGTATTCAGCACATGGTCAGTGAACGCACCCGTACACTTGCAGCCATCTCTCACGACCTGCGCACCCCCCTGACCCGGCTGAGATTGCGTAACGAATTTATTGCCGATGAAGCAATACGCGACAAAAACGAACTGGATGTCATTGAAATGCAGGCCCTGATTGACTCAGCGCTTGATTACCTGCGCGGTGAAACGGATGCCAGCGAGACAAGCGATTTTGATGTAGCTGAACTTGCCCGCGAAATTGTGGCTAGTTTTGCGGAAGGGGGGCATAAGGTATCATACTTGGGTATGAGTAACCTTTCTTTCACGGGAAATCGCCTGTCGATCCGGCGCGCCCTTTCCAATCTTGTCGATAATGCCATTAAATATGCAGGCTCTGCACAGGTCAGCCTATCAGCTGATATACACAATCTGCGGATTGAGGTACAGGACAACGGCCCTGGCATTCCCGAAACTGAACTTCACAAAGTTACCGAGCCATTTTATCGTCTCGATGCTGCGCGAACAAGCGCCGGTCCGAAGGGCATTGGATTAGGCTTGGCGATAGCTCAGTCCTGCGCCCAGCTTCATGAGGGTGCGTTGCATTTGGCTAACCAGTCAACTGGCGGTCTTAAGGCCACAATCGTTCTACCGTTTAAGAGCAGTAACCAGACATTCAGTACCTGATTACTCCTGAATGTTACAATTTGTAACCAAATCGCGCTGCGCCTGTGGCAATCGCAGGTCCATATTACTCCTGTAACCAAGGAGAATATGTCATGCATTCAGCTCTGTCCCGTCGTAGTTTCTTGCAGGTTTCAGGCGTAGCTGCCGTCGGAGCCATGGTATCTTCGGCAGCGCTTGCTTCAGGTCTTACCATAACCTCACCTCAGCAATTGCTCAAAATCACCAGCCGTACGCTGGACATAAACGGAAAGCCCGCAAAGGTATACGGCCTTATCGGGCCAGATGGGCGGCAGGGACTCTCCTTCATCAAAGGCGATCGCTTCAATGTACGCCTTCAGAACCAATGCGGCGAGCCGACCCTGATTCACTGGCATGGGCTCACACCGCCCTGGGCACAGGACGGCGTGCCGGGTGTTACGCAGGAATTGCTGCAGGATGGGAAATCTTACGATTATGATTTCATACTGAACCGTTCCGGCACCAACTGGATGCACGCTCATACACTACAGGAGCAGCGCCTTATGGCAGCTCCGCTGATCGTGCGTGACACGGCTCAGGCCAATGAGCAGGAACTCGTTATCCTGCTGCATGATTTTTCATTCAAGACGCCGGAGGAACTGCTAACCGGACTGCAGGGCGGCAGTAGCGGTCACCAGATGGACGGTATGCCGATGAACCATGCCATGATGGGGCATGACATGAGCCAGATGGGTGATATGTCCTCCATGCACAATAATATGATGCAGGGTATGGACACTACGGATGTGAATGACATTGAATACGATGCCTATCTGGCAAATGACCATACACTGGATGATCCTGAGATCACGCGCGTTGATTCTGGTTCAACCATCCGCCTGCGCATTATCAATGGCGCGACTTCAACCGGTTTTACGGTTGACCTAGGGGAACTCAGCGGACAGGCCATAGCTGCGGATGGCATGGATATTGTGCCGGTCTCAGGTCAGCTCTTCCCGATAACGATGGGACAGCGGCTTGACATCCGTATCGCTCTGCCAAACGAACAAAAGGCCTGGCCAATCTTGTTCCGTCGGGAAGGCAGGGTTGAACAAACAGGTGTTATTCTGGCAGCCCGCGGAGCCAGCATTAGCAGGATTGCCCCAACTGCAACAGCCAAAGGTCCGGTCCTTGACTGGTCGTTTGAGAAAAAGCTTCGGGCAGCTAAACCGCTGGATGTCCGTCCAGCCGACGTAAGTGCTGAATACGATCTGACAGGCAGTATGTCGCCCTATGTCTGGGCCATGAAGCAGCTGAATTCTGCTACCCCCAATCTCGCCGTTGCCTCAGGCCAGCGGGTTGAAGTCACCCTCAACAACCGCTCAATGATGGCGCACCCCATGCACTTGCATGGTCACCATTTTCAGGTACTTGCACTTAATGGCCAAAAACTGCCGGGTGCAGTGCGCGATACGCTGTTGATACCGCCTATGGCTAATGCCACAATCGCTTTTGATGCCGATAATCCTGGTGCCAAATGGGCTTTCCACTGCCATCATCTCTATCATATGGCAACCGGCATGATGTCTTTTGTTGAATATACGGATGCAGCCCATATTGAGCATCATCCGGGCAGCGTTGGAGACTGAAATGAAGCGCAATGATTTTGGAAGCGGAAACTGGCTCCATAGCCGGACGGCCGTGATTACCTGCTTGTTTTTAGCAACCATCGCTTTTCTCATGATGACCGGTCACACCGCGCATCTGCTAGGAGCTGTACCTTACCTGTTGCTGCTTGCCTGTCCGCTCATGCATCTGTTCATGCATGGCGGGCATGAACATCACCACCATGGGACGGACAAGCAGGACGCATCTATGCCAGCAGATGAGGGAAATGGAGAAAAAACGCACAAGCATTCAGGAGGGTGCCACTGATGGAACCTGTTATCGACGGTGTACCGGCTTATGGCCTGTGGGGACTTGTCATCCTGAACTCTACCGTATTCATCATGTTCGCATTCAGTTTCTTTAAGCCCCAGACAAAAACAGACTGGCGCAGTTTTGGCGCATTCTCGGCCTTTATCGTTGCCTTGTTTATTGAAATGTATGGCTTTCCCCTGACCATCTTCCTGTTTTCCGGCTGGTTGGGCAATCACTATCCGGGTGTAAATTTCTTCTCACATGATAACGGCCATCTCATTCATACGCTGCTGGGTATGCGTGGTGATCCGCATTTTGATCCGTTTCATATCCTGAGTAATCTTCTGATTTTTGGCGGATTTATCCTGCTATCAGGTGCCTGGCATGTGCTCTGGCGTGCGCAACGTTCGCATAGGCTGGCTAGTACAGGGATATATGCTCGCCTTCGCCATCCGCAGTATGTACCCTCCGCCGCTGCAGTCTCAGTTTCTGCAAAGGTCTTGCCGGTTGTGGCATGCACGGCATTCTGGCCGGTGTAGGCCTGCCAACGCCGGACGGCCACATCGACATAATGCGGGTCCAGATCCATGCCATAGGCAATGCGCCCCGTCTTTTCCGCGGCCATGATGGTGGTCCCGCTGCCCATAAAAGGGTCGAGGACGATATCATTGCGGTTCGAGCAGTCGCGCAGGATGTCGGAAATCATGATAACGGGCTTGCAGGTGGGGTGCATCGCCAAC
>Ga0255220_1000968_pt1 | contig 10555 bp, 5 predicted proteins | sample Miss_Colum_RepB__FD_188423 | JGI IMG/M metagenome (GOLD analysis project Ga0255220, IMG submission 188423) | Freshwater microbial communities from Mississippi River, Louisiana, United States - Miss_Colum_RepB_8d | ecosystem: Environmental > Aquatic > Freshwater > River | place: USA: Louisiana...
CAAGCGAATTGAAGACCCAGTTCGTGGCCACCGTCAGTCACGAGATTCGTACACCGCTCAATGCGGTCGTCGGGATGGCCGACCTGCTCGCGGAACTGCCACTGGGTGACCGACAACGCGAATACCTCAGTGTGATCCAGCAGTCGGCGGACCAGTTGCTGACTGTGATCAACGACGTGCTCGATCTGAGCAGCATTGAGTCTGGGTCGGTGCGTCTGGGGAATGCCGACTTTGCCGTGCATCATCTGATCGAGCGAGTGCTGCAGATCGTGCGTGGATTACCGCGGGCGTCGGGACTGGAAATCGACACAGAGGTCGACCCGGCGGTGCCGCAGTGGTTGCGTGGCGACGAGGCCAGGTTGTCTCAGGTGCTGATCAATCTGATGAGCAATGCAGTCAAGTTCACCGAACATGGCTCAGTTTTGCTAAGCGTGTCGGTCCAAACGCCTGTGCCCGCGTCGGATCCGGCGCAACCGCTGTGGATCTCCTTTTCGGTTAAGGACACCGGCATGGGTATCCCGGGTTCGATGCAAAGTGAGATCTTCGAACCCTATGTCCAGGTCGGCGGGCGCATGATCACTCCCCAGAAGGGGCACGGCCTGGGACTTGCAATTTGCCGGCAACTTGCCGCGATGATGAGGGGCGAACTCACATTGCAAAGCGAAGTGGGTGCCGGGGCGAATTTCACGTTGAACGTACCGCTGCTGCCCGGGCAGTCACCGGGACTGGCCTCTCAAGAGGCGATTGCCTCAGAGGGTCGAAGGCTCGATATCCTGGTTGCCGAAGACACGCCAGCCAGCCAGTTGGTGATTCGTCTGATGCTCGAACGCATGGGGCATCGAGTGACGGTAGTTGGCGACGGATTGCAGGCCGTCGAAAGCTTTCGCACGCAGCACTTTGATCTGATCTTGATGGACGTTCAGATGCCAGAAATGGATGGCTACGAGGCGGCGCGCGCGATCCGTCAGCTTGGACCGGGCGATGTGTCTGCGGGTGCGATCGCGGGGCATTCGGTGCCCATAGTCGGACTGAGCGCGTTTGCTCTTGCGTCCAACCAGGTTGCCGGTTTGCAAAGCGGAATGAATGCCTATCTGACCAAACCGGTACAGAGTGCATCACTTGAACGAATCATCGCCGAGGTGGTCAACTCACCGGCGCGGCGGCCCAGCCCAGGCTAGCGGCGTCGGCAGTTAGCCGCGGGCCCGGGTAGTCAGGACCCATGAATGCAGTCCGGTTGGGGGCGCTGCCGATCCCACGACGGTGCCTCAGGCGCGCGGAAACGCGATCCGTACTGTTGTGCCTAGTCCAGGCGCGCTTTCGATCGATGCAAGCGCTGAGTTGCGCTCCGCAAGATTGGCCACATCACTCAAGCCTAGCCCGGCACGGCCTGGGGCTTTCGTGGTGTAGAACGCCTCGAAAGCATTGCTGACCGTGTGCACAGACATGCCCACACCCTGGTCCCGGATCTCAAGCAGCACGTTGCCCACATCGGAGCGGGCGTCAGCAGAATCAGCAGACAGCACCTTGACCAGGATGCGTCCTCCGGGCGCGGATGCCTCGGCGGCATTCTCGATCGTGCGCATCAGCATGGCGAGCAAGTCGTTCGGATCGATCTGGATTGACAGGGAAGGATCTGCAATTTCGCGCTCCAGCGCGATCGAATTCGGCACGAGATTGCGTAGAACCGGCCAATACTGCTCCAGAAGTGCTGAGACGGAGTAAACCCCGGGGTCACCGCGTGATCGCTGCTCAGCCGATCCTCTCAGGCTGCGGGAGATCGTTGCAGCGCGCAGAGCGGCTTCGTTCGCACGGCTCAGGTGCGCCGCGATCGCAGGGTCCTTGTTTAAGTCGGTCGCCATATCAATTCTGCCAATTACCACGCCGAGCAGATTGTTGAATTCATGCGCGATTCCACTGGCGAGTACGTCGATCTTCTCGTGTAACTGGGCGTCATTGCGTGAGCGCTCGCTGCGTATCCGTACGCTGATGTCCTCGATTCCGAACCACAAGACGCGCGATTGATGCCCGGGCATGTCCCGTCCGATCAGTCGAACCGGCAGCCGCGCGCCGGTCGCCGACGTCATCGCAGTCTCAAACGGGCCGATACGACCACCTCGACTATGGGTGCGGATCGCCTGGTCGATGATTGAAAAGAACGCGGGATCGAAAAGGTCCTGTGCCAGCAGTCCTGGTTGCGGCGCCGTCGAGCGTCCCAGCCAGTGGGCGAGCGGCGGACTGATTGCCATCACTTGTCCGGTGAGGTCGCAGGTAATAAAACCGCTGGCGCTGTTGTGAGCCAGAGCACCATGTATCGCGCTGTTTTCGGCTCTTTGCCGCAGCATGGCCAGTTGTGCCGAAACGCGAGCGACGATCCTGGGTGTGCTCAGCGGCTTTTCGATGAAATCTATCGCTCCGGCGGTCAATCCCTCGACTTCGACCGCGACATCGTCGCTGGCCGAGATCAGCATGACGGTGCAATCGGACAGCTCGGGAACCGATTTGATCCGCCGGCACAGTTCGATTCCTGAGATTCCATCCATGCTGACGTCGGAGATGACCAGGTCTGGATGCCATCGACAGGCGATCTCGAAGGCCTTTTCCCCGCTCAGCGCAAATCTGAGCGCGCCCATGCCTTCGAGAGCCCTACACAACAGCCGTACGGTGACCGCCGCATCGTCAACGACCAGGATTCTGAATCCGTCCGGCGCAGGCGCGAGCGGATCACGATGGATATCCTGAGGGCGCAGCACTTGTAGTGCCGCCTCGAAGTCCAGTCCATCGAACTGCGAGCGGAACAGAGCCTGCTGGGCTTGATCGTAATGCGCTGGCAGGATGTGGCCGGTCGAGGGAAGCAGCGCAAGCGCCGAAGGATCGTTGACCGACATCAAAGACGTCAGAGTCGCAAGCGATGGGTCTTCGTCCTTAGTGGTCAAAGACGTAGGCGCTACTGCCCCGGTTTCCTGGATTCTCGATAGTGCAGGCAGATGTTGAATGCGCTGAAGGGTGGCGAACAATTCCTGGCGCAGGTTTGCGAGCTTGGCAGCCTGATGGGCGAATCTGCCACCAGAAGCAAGCACCATGGACCTGGCGAGCGGTGAAGAACCTGGAGTCAGTTCGGACAGAATGCTCAGCAGGTTGGCGACCAGTTCAACCATGCCAAGATTGAGCATCTCGCCACGCAGATTGTGAATCGTGGTGATCGCTGCAGTGAGATCGCCATTTCGCAGTTGCTCGATGGCCCGCTCGATCTGGAGCGCGCCGCCCGACTGGAACCCGAAGACAAGCTTGCGATATAGCGGAATGTCGCCGCCGCAGCGATCAATGGCGCCCTCGACATCGCAGCCCTGCAACTGCAGCCCAGGATTACGCTTTAACGAAGCGACGCTTGATGTGATGGGCGCTGGACTGCGATTGAGCGCCCTCGCAAGCAAGTCGGTGACTTGTTCAGCGCGATACGGTTTGCGCAGCGTCGCCGGATAGCCGCCAGCCTGACCACAGTCCCGTTCGATGTCGGGCGTGATCGAGGCGCTCATCGGAATCAGTGGCACTCTTGCGCCACCTTGCAGCCTGGATATATTCCGAATCGTCGTGACCCCGTCGACCTTCGTCATGACCAGGTCGATCAGCGCGATGTCAAAGGCAGCCGGATCTTTACGAGTGATCTCGATCGCTCGCTCGCCATCGTTGGCAGTGAGCACCTCAAATCCGATCCTCTCGAGGATCCGTTGAAGGATGTCGCGTGCCGCATCCGAGTCATCGACCACCAGCGCGCGAAGTCCCTTGAAGGGTTTGGCTTGTTCGAGGTCGCGCACGATCAGGAATTCTCCTGCATACGTGATACGGTTTCACGACTGGCGGCGACGACCCGAGTAATCGCACTCTCGGCGATATCAACCAAAGAGCGGATCGACCCGTCCAGAATCTCATCGGCGGACGATTCCGCTTCGGCGGCTACACGCGCTGCGCCGGGCGCACCAAATTGCAGGAACAAGCCTTTCAGGCGATGCGCAGCCTTGCGTAAACCGACTCGATCATTGCTGGCTATAAGTTCTGCCAGGCGCTCTAGCGTGGAGTTCGAATCTCGCTCGAAATGATTGACTGCGGCAAGAAAGCCGTCCGAGCCGAGCGCCTCGGCAAGTTCAGTCAGAGCGGGTTGATCGATCGTGATTTCACGCATGGCGGTTTTAGCTCCGTTGTGAAACGACACGTCGGCTGTCGGTGCGTCAGGTTTTCGCTCCAGCGCAGTGACGGTATCGCTTATATCGGTACCGGCCCGCCGGTGCGGCAGGTTCAGTGCCGGATCGGCAAGGAGACGTTCGATGTGCTCCGTCTTGACCGGCTTGGACAGATAGGACGTCATCCCTGAGTCGAGCGCAGCCTGTCGGTCGATCGGTTGCGCGAAGGCGCTGAGACCGACGATCGGGACAGCGGGCTGATCTTTCCCCGTCGCGCGTCGCTCCGCCTCGATAGCTCTGATCTCACGGGTTGCCGCATGTCCGTCCATGCCTGGCATCTGGATATCCATAAAGATCAGGTCGAACGCTTGGCGTTCGAACGCTTGGACCGCTGCTGCGCCATTTTCAACGATTGTGACCTTGTGCCCGAACTGTTCGAGGATCAGGCGGATAACGAACTGGCTGGCAGGCGTGTCCTCGGCCACGAGGATTTTCAACCCACCTTCGCCGCCACGTGGCATGTCGGGAGCGGCGGCTATTGCGGATCCGTTTGAGTGCTCAAGCCTGACGACGAAGCGGAACGTCGATCCGCGCCCCACGACGCTATCGACGGACAGGCGAGCACCCAGCGCGTTGGCGATTCGCCTGCAGATGGCGAGCCCCAGACCAGTACCGCGATGCGGCGAAAAGCGTCCCGCCGATGCCTGCTCGAATGGCTCGAAGATGGTTTCATACAACTGCTCGGGAATCCCAGGGCCGGTATCGGTGACGTCGAATGCGACGGTGTCACTGCGTTCGTCGCATCCGTCACGGTTGACTGTCAACGTGACTGACCCTTCCGAGGTGTATTTGACCGCATTGGACAGCAGATTCATCAATACGCGTGAGATGCGCTCGCGGTCACTGCGCACGAATTGCGGCACATCCGCGCTGACCCGCGTCTGCACCTTGATGCGCTCTGCGCCCGGCTGAGATCCGATCACCCTGATCGTGTCGTCGATCAGCGCCCGCAGGTCAAAATCACGCAGGTGCAGGATCTGTTTGCCCGATTCCAGTTGCGAGAAGTCGAGAACGTCGTTGACCGTTGCAAGCAGCAGATCGGCAGAGTCCGATGCGGTTTCGACCAGACGCCGTTGCTCCGGATCGAGCGGCGTGCGGCGCAGCAGGCTGATCAATCCGACTACGCCGTTCATCGGGGTGCGAATCTCGTGACTCATCGTTGCGATGAATTCGCTCTTGGCGACTGCAGCAACGTCAGCCCTGGCGCGGGCCTCTTCGAGTTCTCTGATTGCACGCAAGTTGCGCAGCAGCAGTGACCTGACCAACAAGGTCAGCGCGAGGATCATCGCCGAAAGCACCGACGCAATTGCCAGCGTCGAGGCCGTTTGACGTTGCCAGCTATCGAAGATCAGGTCATCGGATACCCGAACGCTGGCCACCAGCGGGTAGTTTGCGACCGTCGCTGGCGCGAGAATCCGCAATGCGGCGCTATTGGTCTCGAGCGCGCCGACCGTGCCTTTGTCGATGACCGCCGACTTGCGACCCGCATTCAGGATGTCGAACAGCTTGCTCGCAGAGAAATCCTTGCCAATCGGCGCGTTCTCGTCAGGCCAGCGCGCCAGCAACGATCCGTTAGAGTGGAACAGCGCGAGTGTTTTTCCGGGTACCCCGATGGCCCTGAAATACTTGTGGAAATACTCGCTTTCAATGCCGGCCAGCACGACGCCCAGCATCTCGCCGGATGGGCTTTTGATCTTTCGCGCCAGATAGAAGGTCCATGACCCGGTACCCTTGTTTTGGACCGCAGTTGACACAAAAAGATCCAGGTTTGGATCGGCCAGGTGCGCTTGGAAGTAGTCGCGCTCGCGCAAGTTGATCCGCTGGCCTGCAGCCGAGCGCGGTGGATAGTTACGGGTGAAGTTGACCATGTCTCCATTGACGTCGACGACCGACGCGACGCTGACCTGTGCCAGGCCGCTGCGACGATCCTTGAGCATCTCGTGCACGGCTTGTGTGCCGAGCACGTCGCGCATCTGCTCGACGTTTTGCACGCCGGCGCCATTGACCTCGTCGGATACCGAACGCAGTACCAGGTCTGCCGCCTGAAAGGCCTGCGCCGCGTTGGCCGCCAGCGCGCGCGCTTCTGCCTCGGCACTGGTCTGCCAAAGTTGGATACTGCGTTCGCGTTCAGCCCAGACCAGCCAGCCGGCTCCCACCATCGTGAGCAGCACCACGCCGATACCCAGCGACAGCACGAACCGGCCCTGTCTTGTCGCGGATCGAGACGGCTCCTGGGGTTGGTCGTCTGAGCTGGCGCTGGGTGCCGTCATCTACGCATCTCCTTGAGGGTCTGGCGCATCGCGTTTGTGTTGCAGCGTTTTTGCTCTGGCGACGCCAGGCCCCAGTTCGGGCGCGAGCGACTGCCTCTGAAATCATGGTACGACAGAACTGTCCTGGCTTGAACTCGCCATGGTCTGCGAGCTTAAAGTTTCGCACTGCCAGGCGGCGCCAAGGCCTCACTGAAGATCGCATGGACATGCGTTTGCAGGCGTATGATGGAAATGATGAAAACCAAGTGTCCGAGCAGCTCGTTCTGAAACCGATGGACACAACCTCACGACACGATTGCCCTCAACCTTGAACGCGTACAGTCCAATCGGGCGCAAGCTACTGGTTCTCGATGATGAACCGGAGATCTGTCAACTGGTCGAATCGGTGGCCAGCGCCTTTGGCTTTGAGACTGCATCAGCGGTCGACCCCACATTGGTTTCGGCCAGCCAGATCGCAGACGCAGGCGTACTGGTTCTCGATCTGATGATGCCCGGTACCGACGGGATCGAGATTCTGCGCAATCTGAACGATTCGACCCTGCGTCCGGATATCGTGCTGATCAGTGGTCTCGACAAGCGGGTGCTCGATAGTGCCAGCAATATGGCCAGAGTCCTGGGGCTGCGGGTGATCGGAGTGCTGCACAAGCCGTTTCGTGCGGGCGCTTTGCACCAGTTGCTTGAGACGTATGTGACGAGCGCTGATGCCCCTGTCGTGCCGGCTGTCGCCGGTGTCAGGCCACAATTTACGGCTCACGACATTGAGCAGGCACTCGCCCGCGACGAGTTTGTCGTCCACTTTCAGCCGCAGATCTCGCTGGTCGATGAATCCTGGGTCGGGGTCGAGGCGCTGGCCCGCTGGCAGCATCCGGTCTACGGTTTGCTGTATCCGAATGCCTTCATTGCGATTGCCGAAAGCGAGCCGCTCGCACTGTCGTTCACCGAACATGTGATCCGGATCGCGCTCAGGCAATACAGGCAACTATCCGAATCCTTGGGGTTTCATGGCACTTTGTCGGTGAATATGCCGCCAACGGCCCTCACCGACGTCCATTTTCCGGAGCGGCTGCTGCCCTTGCTGCGCGAGCAGAAAGTTCCGCCGGGCGCATTCATCCTCGAGATCACCGAAAACTCGCTGCCCGAAAGCGACAAGGTGGTGCTCGACATCACCACCAGGCTGAGCATGCGCGGTGTCCGGGTCTCGATCGATGATTTCGGCACCGGCACCTCCGGGCTCGAACGGCTGCACGACACCGCGTTCGATGAACTCAAAATCGACATGGTGTTTGTGCGCAACGCGCGAACCGGTTCCGCGCCCGCGGCCACGGCCATCGTGGAGTCCGCGGCTGCGCTTGGTCATCGTCTCAAGATGAACGTGGTCGCCGAGGGCGTCGAGACTCGATCAACCATTGAATGGCTTCGCTCGGTCGGCTGTGACGTTGCCCAGGGCTTCGAGGTCGGGCGCCCAATGCCGACCGAGGATCTGATCGCCTGGGCAAATGCGCGTCAGGCCAGCGCCGGCGTCGGCGCCGGACTGGCGCAGTGACCCCGCGTTTTCTCAGGCGGTTTTTCCCCGGTTGCCCGCCAGGATTTGCCGACCCTGGCCCAGGGGCTGATGTCCGGGCGAGGCGAGGCGTCCGGAGTGGCCTGGGCAGGTAAGTTGCTCGATGCTGCCGAGCCGCGTTCGCAGGAACTCCGACGCCGCTTGAACCTTGCACGTTCAAGGCGTATCCAGGCGATGACTGCGTCTGCGCCATCGAGTTCCAGCCAGCAAGGCCAGGTCTAGGGGGCGCACCCGTGCCCCGGCGGACCGCGTGAGGCTGGTTTTGCGCTTTGCGTGGATAATTCCGCGCTGGCATTCGGTGCACTGACTCGATGCACTTCACGCTCAACCCCATCTCAGAGGATATTGCCCATGGCTGGCCCGCTTTCTCATATCCGTGTCCTGGATCTTTCCCGCGTGCTCGCCGGACCATGGGCCGGTCAGAACCTCGCCGACCTTGGCGCCGAGGTGATCAAGGTCGAACGTCCGGGCAGCGGCGATGACTCGCGTGCCTTCGGCCCGCCCTGGATCAAGGATGCTCAGGGCAACGACACCCGGGATTCGGCTTACTTCACGTCGGCCAACCGCGGCAAGAAGTCGCTGACGCTGAACCTGTCCAAACCGGAGGGCCAGCAAATCGTGCGCGAACTGGCCGCGGTCAGCGATGTGCTGATCGAGAACTACAAGTTCGGGGATCTGGCGCGCTATGGGCTGGGGTATGAAGACCTTCGCAAGCTCAACCCGCGCCTGATTTACTGTTCGGTCACCGGTTTCGGGCAGACCGGTCCGTTCCGCGAGCGTCCGGGCTACGACTTCATGATCCAGGGCATGGGCGGCATGATGAGCGTCACCGGTGAGCCGGACGGCGCGCCTGGCGGCGGGCCGCAGCGCGCCGGAGTGCCGGTGGCCGACATCGTCACCGGCATGTACGCATCGATCGCCATTTGTGCGGCAATCGCGCATCGGGCGGAAAGCGGTGTTGGCCAGCACCTCGATCTGGCTCTGCTCGACTCGCAGATTGCGCTGCTCGCGTACCAGAACACCAACTACTTCTCCACGGGTGTGCCGCCGCGTCGCATCGGCAATCTGCATCCGAACATCGTGCCGTATCAGCCGTTTCGCACTTCCGACGGCAGCGTGATCGTGGCCTGCGGCAATGACAATCTGTACCGCAAGTTTTGCGAAGTCGCAGGTTGCCCGGAGCTCGCGCAGGATCCGCGCTTTGCCACCAACGGCAAGCGGGTCGAGAATCGCGACGAGCTGACCCGTCTGCTGCAGGAGGTGATGCAGCGTCGCACGACGCGCGAATGGGTGCAGGCGCTGGAGGCAGGGGGCGTGCCGAACGGTCCGATCAATGACCTGGCTCAGGTATACGAGGAGCCCCAGGTGCAGGCCCGCAACATCCGCGTCGAGATGGATCATCCGGTGGCCGGCAAGCTGTCGACAGTCGCCAGCCCGATGCGCTTTTCGCAGACGCCCGTGGAATACCGGCTCGCGCCGCCGACCGTCGGTCAGCACACCGACGCGGTGCTTCGTGGCGTGCTCGGCAAGGATGATGCGCAGATCGCAGCCTTGCGTGACGCAGGGGTGCTTTGATGTTTTTTTGTCTTGTGTCGATGAGTGAGGGTTTGCGTCCCGTGTGCTCGCCGGGGCAATTCCGATGAGCACGCGCATCGGGGTATTCGTTGACTTCGCCAATATCGCAATGAATGGTGGCTACGGGCTGCGTGCCGACCTGTTGCGTCGGTTCGCGGCTCGCGATGGCGGGATGATGGTGCGGATGAACGCCTATCTGCCCTACGACGCCACCCGGGCCGAGTCCGACGGTGCCTATCGCGCCGGGCAGATGCGGTTTCACGATGCACTGCGCGAGAACGGCTACAAAGTCATTCCGAAGACCGTGCGCTGGTTCGAGGATGCACAGGGCGTACGCCAGGCGAAGGCCGATTGCGATATGGACATCGCGATGGATGTGATCGAGCAGGCGGACCGGCTCGACACTGTGCTGCTTGCCAGTGGCGACGGTGATTTCGTCCGGGTTGTGGAACTGGCGCAAACGAAGGGGGCGAGGGTCGAGGTCATCGCCTTTCGCAATGTCTCGCGCCGCCTGCGGTCTGTGGCCGACAGTTTCACATCGGGTTATCTGGTGCCTGGTCTCGTGCCGCAGGATCGCGAGCGCCAATCGCGTGAGTGGGGTGTGCTCGGCGGCTATGCGCGCGGCGTGTGTTACCAGTTCGAAAACGGGTTTGGCTTCATCCGATTCATGCCCAGGATCGCTGGCAATCTGTGGGTCAGCGATTCGCGCGATCCGCAATCGCCCTGGCAGACTTGCTTCGTGCACGGCTCGCAGTTGCCGGCTGGGCTGAACGCCGAAGCGCTGCCCAGTCGTGACATCGTGCTCGAGTTCGACCTGGAGGAGGGCGATGCGCCGGGTCGTCTGAAGGCGGTCAACCTGTCGGTTCCCGGTCAACAGGTTTGAGCGTCTAGGCGCCGCGCTCGAGCATCCGGTC
>Ga0255220_1000972_pt1 | contig 10525 bp, 10 predicted proteins | sample Miss_Colum_RepB__FD_188423 | JGI IMG/M metagenome (GOLD analysis project Ga0255220, IMG submission 188423) | Freshwater microbial communities from Mississippi River, Louisiana, United States - Miss_Colum_RepB_8d | ecosystem: Environmental > Aquatic > Freshwater > River | place: USA: Louisiana...
GCACAAAACGGCAGCGGGTACTCGGCCTCTCCCGCGATCTCGTTGGGCGCGGCAGGTGCCACGTAGTAGCTGTGCACGAAGTAGAAATAGTCGTTGTCGGGAATACCCGACCACAGTGGATGCTCAAGGGTCTGTCTCACGCGGTTCCAACCCATGTGCGGCACTTTCAGCACGGCGCCCTGTGCATCGCGCGCGTGGTCGGCGAAACGCTTGACCTCGCCGGCAAACAGACCGATGCAGCCGACACCTCCGTTTTCCTCGCTGCGCTGCATGAGGGCCTGCATACCGACGCAGATGGCAAGCACCGGCTTCTCGCGTACCTGCTCGCGCAGGATTTCGTCGATGCAGAGGTGGCGGATTTCCGCCATGCAGTCTCGCATGGCACCTACGCCGGGAAACACCAGACGATCGGCAGCACGCAGCGTGTCCGGATCGGAGGTGACAGACACCTTGACCGCGGTGCCGGCCAGCTTGCCGACATGCTCCAGGGCCTTGGCAACTGAATGCAGGTTGCCCATGCCGTAATCGATGACTGCTACGTGGGTCATGCCGACGGTCAACCGCTCAGGGTGCCCTTGGTGGAGGGCACTGCGCCCTGCTGTCGCGGATCGGCTTCGATCGCCATGCGAACGGCACGACCGAAGGCCTTGAACACCGTCTCGATCTGGTGGTGGGCATTTTCGCCGCGCAGCGTATCCACGTGCAGGGTGACCTTGGCGTGATTGACGAAACCCTGAAAGAACTCGTGGAACAGGTCGACGTCGAAGTCTCCCACCGTGCCCCGCTTGAAGGGCACATGAAACTCGAGGCCGGGCCGTCCGGAAAAATCCACCACCACGCGCGACAGCGCCTCATCGAGTGGCACGTAGGCATGTCCGTAGCGGCGGATCCCGGCCTTGCTGAGCGCCTTGTCGACCGCCTGTCCCAGTGTGATGCCGATGTCCTCAACGGTGTGGTGGGCATCGATGTGCAGATCACCCTCGGCCGTGATGTCGAGATCGATCAGACCATGCCGTGCCACCTGCTCCAGCATATGCTCGAGGAAGGGCAGGCCGGATTGCATGCGGAACTTGCCGCTGCCATCGAGATCCACGGCAACCTTGATACGGGTTTCATTGGTATTGCGTTCGACGCTGGCCTGGCGCGGTGTCATGGGACGTCCGACGGCGGTGAGAAGAGCCGCGATTATACGGGCTCGGCGCCATTTGATCAGCGTCTGGATTACCATGCAGCACCTGTCTTTCGATGCCGACTGCGACTGCGCCGCCATGTCCACGGAATCCACACCGCTCAGCCGCGCCCTGCTGGACTGGTTCGACCTGTACGGACGCAAGCACCTGCCGTGGCAGCAGCAGCCGACGCCCTACCGGGTCTGGGTGAGCGAAATCATGCTCCAGCAGACGCAGGTCAACACGGTGATCCCCTATTACCAGCGCTTCATGCAACGGTTCCCGGATGTGCAGACACTGGCAGCTGCCGACATCGATGCGGTGCTGCATCTATGGACCGGCCTTGGCTACTACGCGCGCGCCCGCAACCTGCATAGGACGGCCCAGAGGATCGTGAGCGAACACGGAGGTCAGTTTCCGCGCACGGTGGACTCACTGAGTCGCCTGCCCGGTATCGGCCGTTCGACTGCCGGTGCCATCGTGGCACTTGCCCTACGACAGCGGGCCGTGATTCTGGATGGCAACGTCAAGCGGGTGCTGACGCGCCTGCATTGCGTAGAGGGCTGGCCCGATCAGGCTAAAGTCCAGCAACGTCTGTGGGCGCTTGCCGACCAGCACACACCGGAAGAACGCTGTGCCGACTACACGCAGGCGATCATGGATCTGGGCGCCACGCTCTGTGCGCGCAGGCGGCCGGCTTGCGGGCTGTGCCCGCTGCAAGACCGCTGTGAAGCCTTTCGTCAGCAGCGGACGGCAGAGTTTCCACAGCGCAAGCCGGGCAAGGAGCTGCCGGTGCGCTCGACCTTCATGCTCCTGTACTGGCAGCCCTCCGCGCGATGCGTCCTGCTGGAGAAGAGGCCGAGTCAGGGCCTGTGGGGCGGGCTGTGGAGCCTACCGGAGTGCAGTGACCTGTCCACTCTGGAACCAGGCTTGGATAATGGACTCATGGCCGAGCCCGGGTCACTGCAGCAATGGCACACGCTCCGCCACAGCTTCAGCCATTTCCATCTCGACATCGTGCCGGTGCTGATCCCGCTGGCCGCTGCCGACGTGCGAGTGATGGAGAGCGATCGTTACCATTGGTATTCTCTGCAGCAGCCCAGTGAGCGCGGACTGGCAGCCCCGGTGAAGCGGCTGCTCGACTTGCTGGCCCTGCAGTGATCGAGGTCGCCCATGCCAGCCAAGGTGTTTTGCCGCAAGTATCAGAAGGAGATGCAAGGTCTGGTAGTGCCGCCCTTTCCCGGGCCACGCGGGCTGGACATCTTCAACAACGTCTCGCAGCAGGCCTGGCAGGAGTGGCAGGCACATCAGGTGCGCCTCATCAACGAGAAGCAGCTGAGCATGATGAACGCCGACCACCGGAAATTCCTGCAAGAAGAAATGGACAAGTTCTTCAGCAATCAGGATTTCGCGAAGGCCAGCGGCTACGTGCCGGAAAGTCCGCCCGGTTGACCTCTGCGCTCGCAGCGCCCCGGAAAAATGCGGCTTGACCACTATCAGCCCTGCGGGTTTAATACGCGCCTTTCCGCCCGGGACCTGCCGGTCCCGTCGCTGATACAGACCGATGCCCAGATAGCTCAGTAGGTAGAGCAAGGGATTGAAAATCCCTGTGTCGGTGGTTCGATTCCGCCTCTGGGCACCACTTTTTTTTCAAGCGTCTCGCTTTACGGCTTTGCCGCCTTGCCGTCTTCCCGTCTTACCGCCTTGCGCCCTACCGATTTTTGAGTCTGAGCTCGCGTTTTTCTGATCGAGACTTTTGCCTGCTTACGCTTCGGCTCTCAGTTACTTGTCGAGATTCTTGATGGTCGCAGTGATGTCCCGCTCGGAGACGTCGACGTCCCAGAAGGTGTAGCTGTCACCGTCCTCGTCGACCAGTTTGATGTCGAAGATGGGGCTCTTGTAACCGGTGAGCGTCACACGACGTTCTTCACCGTCCCTCAGCACGTTGTCGCCCAGCACGTCTTCTTCCCAGGAATCCGAATTGTCCGGGCTCACATACATGTACATGATGGTGTAGCCGGTCTCGTTGGCGATATCGACGTAGAAATCGGCAGCGGTCGCCTGGAAGGGCAGCAGCGACAGGACAGAGAGAAGCGTCAGGAGGGCAGCTTTCATGGGATTCCTCATATTTTTTGTGGTAAAGAGCCTTTTTTACGTCATGCAAAAACCGACGGATCAGCGCCCATAACCCTACACTGTCCGTCGCCGTAGGCGAGCGCCGCTGGCCACGGGGCGTTCATATCGAAAACCGATTTTCAAATTGGTTTGGTCTCAGGTTTTCCTTATACTGCCGCGCGCTTTTCGTGCCCTCCCTGCGGTGCTGAACCCTATGTCGTTTTCGCCCCCGGCCCAGACCAGACGGACTTTTCTGGCGCGACTGACCACCGCCCTTGGTGCGCTGGTACTACCGCCGCCCAGCAGTGCCGCAGACGCAGCCCAGCCGCGCTTTTCACGCGAGGTCGTGCTCGAGGCCGCCCGCGCACTGGCCGCGCAGCCTTTCAGCCCTCCCATGCAGGTGCCCGACGCGCTGCTGCAACTCGACTACGACCAGTACCGGCAGATCCGCTACAACAAGGAAGCCGCCATCTGGGGCAAGACGCGCACCAAGTTTACCATCGAGATGTTCGCGCCCGGCAACATCTTCAACTACGGCATCGACATTTCCGTCATCGAAAACGGTGTGGCTGTGCCCATCGGTATCGAGGACAGCACGTTCAGCACGCCTGCTGACGAAATCGGGCAGTTGCTGGCAGAACTCGACAAGGTAGCCGGCTTCCGCCTGCACTACGCCTTGAACGCACCCAGCTATCAGGATGAGTTTCTGGTCTTCCAGGGGGCGAGCTACTTCCGGGCTGTCTCGCGCGACCAGAACTACGGGCTATCGGCCCGCGGCCTCGCCATCGACGTGGCCGAACCCGGCGGCGAGGAATTTCCAATCTTCCGTGCCTTCTGGGTGGAGCGGCCCTCGGCCCGCTCGGAGAACATCGTGGTGCACGGATTGCTCGACAGCCAGCGCGTAGCGGGCGCCTTCCGCTTCGGCGTGTTTCCCGGCGATCCAACGCGCCTCGATGTGGACGCCACCCTGTTCCCGCGCGAGCGCCTGACCCACGTCGGCATCGGCGCGCTCACGTCGATGTTCCTGTTTGGTGGCCTCGATGCGGCCGACACGCCCGACTACCGCAATGCCGTGCACGACTCCAGTGGCCTCGCCATGCAGAATGGCCGCGGCGAGTACCTCTGGCGGCCGCTGAACAATCCGCAAAACCTGCAGGTGAGCGCGTTCGTGGACGAAACGCCGGCCGGTTTCGGGTTGGTCCAGCGCGCACGCAACCTGCGTGACTTTGAGGATCTCGAGGCCAACTACCACAGGCGGCCCTCAGCCTGGATCACGCCGAAAGGAGACTGGGGCGCAGGCCAAGTCGTGCTGGTGGAGATCCCCACGCGGTCCGAGGCCAACGACAACATCGTGGCGTACTGGCGCCCCAAGGAAGCACTCGTGCCGGGGTCGCCGCTCGAGTTTTCCTATCAGCTCACCTGGCCCGACGACAGTCCGCTGCCGAACGGTTTGGGCCGCATCACCCGCACCGCGTATGGACTCAAGCTGTTCAGTGATCAGCCACAACTCGTGATCGACTACCAGGGTCTGCCGAGCAAACTCAGCATGGACGACGTCAGCCTCGAAGCGAGCATCAGTCAGGGCCAGATTCTGGAAACGCAGATCGAGCGCTATGGCGAGAGCGGCCTGCGGCTTTTCGTCACGTTCAATCCGCAAGGAGCGTCCATGGCCGAATTTCGTGTGCAGCCGCGCATGGCGGGCAAGCCGCTCGGTGAAACCATGCTATTCCGCTGGCTGGAACGTTGACTGTTACCAGTTCCGTCAGGCGACTTGCTGCCGGCCTTCCTCTTCGACGATTCCCTCTCCCGTGAGGTGCCGCTGCTGCGTAGAATCCCCGGCGGTTGCACCTTCTTGCTGACCAGGCCTTCATGACCCACTCTCCCCTGCTCGCCCTGCCCCCAGAACAGCCGCTGGCCATGCCACGCCAACCGCAACATGCGCGCGGGCTCAAGTCGCGGATTCCGCTGAGGGCGTGGCCGACGCTGAAAATCTGGGGCGCACGACTGCTGTTGCTGGTCGGCACCTGGCAGCTCGTCAGGCACGGCGTCGACGAAATGTACGCGGTCATGTCGGGCGAATTGACGCTGGTACAGTGGGTGTTCCTGGTGCTGTTCGCCATCAACTTCACCTGGATCAGCTTTGCGGGGCTGCAGGCGATACTGGGCTTCCTGCTGCTGGTCAAGCAGGATCTGTTTGGCGTTCGCCGCCTCCATGACCGCCTCCCGGGTATCCGGACTGCCATTCTCGCGCCGGTCTACAGCGAGGATCCGGCGCGCGTGGCGGCGGGACTCAAGGCGATGAGCGGTGAACTGGCGGCCGAGGCCCCGGGCTGCTTTGCCGTTTTCATCCTGAGCGACACCACCAACCCGAATGCCTGGCTGCGTGAAGAGCACACCTTCCGCAAGCTGCTCGCCGAGGCCTCGCCGGACTGTCCGATCTACTACCGGCACCGCCGCAAGAACAGCGAGCGCAAGGCCGGCAACATTGCCGACTGGGTCATGCGCTGGGGCGGGGGCTACGAAGGCATGCTGGTGCTCGATGCCGACAGCATCATGAGCGGCGCCACCATGATCGAGATGGCGCGGCGGCTGGAAGCGGAGCCCGGTCTGGGGCTGCTGCAGACCCTGCCCAACATCGTGCTGGGCGAAACGCTGTACGCGCGTCTGCAGCAATTTGCCAACCGTCTGTATGGACCCGTCTTCGCGAACGGGTTGGCAGCCTGGCACGGCTATGGCAGCAACTTCTGGGGCCATAACGCCATCATTCGTACCCGGGCTTTCGCCGAAGCGGCGCACTTGCCGGTGCTGAGCGGCACGCCGCCTTTTGGTGGCCACGTCATCAGCCACGACTTCGTGGAAGCCGCCCTGCTGCGCCGCGCGGGCTGGGGTGTGCGCTTCGACACCGATCTGCAGGAAACCTTCGAAGAGGCGCCGCCATCGATGAGCGACGTGCTGGTACGCGACCGCCGCTGGTGCCAGGGTAATCTGCAGCACGTGCGTTTCCTGTTTGCCCGTGGACTCGCCCTGACGAGTCGCCTGCACATCCTGTCGGGCATCATGGCCTACGCGAGTGCGTTGTTCTGGTTCATGCTGCTGCTGGTCGGTGTGGTCCTGACCATCCAGGCTGGCTTCACACCCACCGACTATTTCCCCGAGCCTTCGCTGTTTCCCACCTGGCCGGTATTCGACTCGGAACGTGCCATCACGCTGTTCGCCCTGTCGATGGGCATCGTGCTGCTGCCCAAGGCACTGGCCTTGCTCGGTGGCCTGCTGTCGCTGCGTCGCTGCATGGCCTACGGCGGTCCGGTCGTGCTCAGCCTGAGTGTTCTGACCGAAGTGCTGCTGTCGGCACTGTTCGCACCGGTGATGATGCTGGCGCAGAGCCAGATGGTGCGGGAGATCCTCACCGGCAGCGACAGCGGCTGGAAACCCCAGCGTCGCAACGATGGCAGCATCGCGCTCATCACGGCGCTCAACACCCACAAGTGGCACATGCTGATCGGCCTCAGCGCCGCCGGGCTGACCTGGTACACCCAGTCCGGTCTGTTCTATTGGCTGCTGCCGGTAACCTGCGGGCTCATGCTTTCCGGCGTACTTTCCTGGCTCAGCGGCATGATGGTCTGGGGCAAGGTCCTGCGCTTCTTCGGCATTCTCGGGACGCCGGAAGAGCGGCGCCAACCGGCCACCGTGCGCAAGGTGGTCGAACTCGAACCCCGCCTACAGGAAAACATCGGCCCCTCGCCGCTCACGACGCTCCTCACCGAGCCCGATTTCCGGCGCTGGCACAACGCGCAGATCACGGCACCGGCCGAGACCAGCGCGCGCCACAACTACGACGCCGACTTCCTGCTCGCCCAGGCCAAGGTCGAGCGCTGTGAGGACATCGTCAAGCTCGAAAAATGGTTCACGCCCCCCGAATTCATGGCCTTCCTGCACAGTCCGACGCTGATCGATGCAGCGGCCGCGCGGCATGCGCGATGAGTTGCAGCGGGAACTGCTGGGTGCCGGCGCCCTCGGTGCTGTTTGCCTCGTCGCCTGCGCTGCGCTGCTCGGTGCTCTCCAACCACAACTGCTGATTCTGCGCTGGCTTCCGCAGAGTCTGGCGTGCTGGGCGCTGGCCTTCGAACTCTGCTGGCAACTTCGTTCAGACAATCGCCGGCAGGTGGACACGCCGCTACTGCCGACGCTGGGTGCGGCAAACCGGTTGACCTTGCTGCGCGGCTGGCTGGTTGCAGCCACCGCAGGCTTTCTGGCGCAACCGCTCACCCAGGCGCTGCTGCTGGCGCCGGCGCTGCTCTACACCGCTGCCGCCCTGGCGGATCGCCTCGATGGCTGGTTGGCGCGCCGCCGTGACGGCGTGAGCCTGCTCGGCGCAGCGCTCGACACCCGCTACGACGCACTCGGACTGGTGGTGGCGCCGCTGCTCGCCGTGCAGGCAGAGCGGCTGCACGCGTCCTATCTCCTGGTCAGCGTGGCCTATTACCTGTTCGTGTTCGGGCAGTGGTGGCGCACTCGCCACGGCAGGCCGCTGCGGCCGCTGTTGCCCAGCCCGCTGCGGCGCACGTTGGCCGGCATGCAGATGGGCATCGTCGCCGCTGCGCTGTGGCCGCCACTGGACCCGGCGCTCACCCAGTTTGCCGGGTTCTGCTTCATGTTGCCCTTGCTGCTGGGCTTCGTGGTCGATTGGTGCGTGGTCAGCGACCGCATGCCGGCGGAAGGTGCGGTGGCGCAGTGGCTGTATCAGCGCCTGCCCCGGCTCGCCGCTGCGTGGGGCTTGCCGGCCCTGCGGGTTCTGCTTACGGCCCTGCTACCGCTGATGCTGCCGCTGCCGGTGCCGGCGGCGACTGTGCCACTGGCGTGGCTGGCACTGGCGCTGATGCTGACCGGCACCGCCGCCCGCAGTGGCGCCGCCCTGCTGCTGGGCCTGCTGTGCTGGCAGCCTCAGGTAGCGCCCCCCGAGCCAGGCACCCTGCTGCTGCTCACGATGACGACTGCCGTCCTGTTGCTCGGCAGCGGCCGAGCCAGCCTGTGGCGGGGCGATGAAGGCTGGCTGGCCGGCAAGGACGGTGCCTGATGCGGCGTGCGCGTTTCCTGCTGGTGCTGGTGTGGTTACTGGCCCTTAGCCTGACCGGCTGGACCCTGTCGCGGCTGCCGCTGGCCGAACTGGGGCAGTCGCTACAGCAGCTCACGCTGCCGCGTGCCCTGCAGTGGTGTGCCCTTAACGCTGCCATGCTGGTGGCCAGCAGTTTGCGCTGGTCCCTGCTATGCAGGGGTGTCGGCTGCGCACGCAGTTGGTTGCAGCTGCTGCCGCTGCGTCAGGCGGGCGCCACGGTCAGCTTTCTGACCCCCGGTCCCAATTTCGGCGGAGAGCCGCTGCAGCTCTACTGGCTGTGCAGCCGTCTCGGCCTGCGTCTGCCGGACGCGCTGCTGGCGCTCGGTCTCGACCGTCTGCTCGAAGTCGGCACCAATCTCGGCGTGGTACTGCTGGCCGTGCTCTGGTTGCTCGCTGGCGACTCTGCTGCCGGCGGCGTCGACTGGCGACGCGTGGCCCTGCTGTTGGCGCTGGTTGCACTGGCGCTCGGCAGTGCCCTCTGGCTGCTGCTGCAGCGACCAGAATGGCTGGCGGCGCGACTTGCGCAACTGCCGCAGCGCTGGCGCGGGCATCCGCGCCTGCAGAGCCTCGGCGCCCACTGGCAGGGTAGTGAGCAGCGCCTGCGCAGGCTGCTGACCGAGCAGCGGCAGTTATTGTGGCAGTGCTTGCTGCTCAGTCTCGCTGGCTGGGGACTGTTGTTGCTGGAGCTGCAGCTCTTGCTGCAGTGGTTGCAAACCAGCCTCGACCTGCAGTCCTTCGTGCTGTTGGTGGTTTCTATCCGACTGGCGATGCTGCTACCCACCCCGGGCGGACTGGGTAGCGTGGAAGCCGCGGTGGCGGCAGTGTTCCAGTGGCTCGCCCTGCCGGCCGCCGCGGCACTCGGGCTTATGGCGCTGATGCGACTGCGGGATGCGCTGCTGCTCTTGCTCGGGTCCGGCTGCTTCACGGCGCTACAATGGGCCGACCGCCCGCCACCGTCACCTCGCTAGCGCATGCTCTCCCTGCGTCCTGCCACCGCCACCGATATCCCGCTCATCCGCCGCCTTTGCTTCGCCGTCTGGCCGCAGACCTATGCGCCCATGCTGCCGGCTGCACAGATCGATTTCATGCTCGACTGGATGTACAGCCCGGCCGCGCTGGCTGCACAGCTGGCAGAGGGCGTGCAGTACGTCATCGTCAGCGAGGCCGCCGAGCCCGTGGGCTACACCGCATGGCGCTACAGCGGCGACGTCTGTCTGCTGGAAAAGCTCTACGTATTGCAGTCGCAGCAGGGCAAGGGCAGGGGACGCGCACTGGTCGCCCATGTGGTGGCCGCCGCTGCTGCCGCGGGCTGCACGGCAGTACGGCTGCAGGTCAACAAGCGCAATCCGGCACGCGTGTTCTATGAACGACTGGGCTTCGTGATCGCCGAGGAGAAAACCACCCTCATCGGCCCGGGTTTCGTGATGGACGATTACGTCATGCAGCTCACGCTGCTCCCAGCGCCGGCTCCTCAGAACGACTGACGGAAGGCCGCCCAGCAGCTATCGTTCTCCCAGAGCTTGACGTGAAAACTGCCATGACCGGGAGGCTTGATGCGGGCGAGCAGGCGCTCGCAGAGGATGCGACTGAAGTGCTCGATGCTGGGGTTCAGACCGGCGAACTCCGGCTTGTCGTTCAGCATGACATCGCGGAAGTAGGTAACCTGCTCGTCGAGGGCGGCCTCGATGGCCACGATGTCCACCAGATAGCCGTGCTGGTCCAGCTGCGTACCGTCGATGCTGAGCTCGAGCACGTAGTGGTGGGCATGCGGAAAATTCTCGTGACCCCAGTCGCCGCCAATCAGGAAGTGGTTGGCGATGAAGTCGCGGGTAACGGCAACGGTATGCATGATGGAGCCTCTGGGGTTGGAGTCAGGAAGGGGTGAGCGCCGCGTCGAATACCGCCTGCACGAGATCCGCGGCACCGACGTCGAGCTGCTGGTAAAGGGCAGGCGCAGCCTGCAGGGCGACCCGGTGCGTGATGAGCGGTGCGGTCTCGAGTGTGCGCAGCTGGGCCCAGACCTCGGTAAAGCGGCGCGCCTTGTTCCAGCGACCCAGCAGCAGCGGATCGATGCTGCTGACCTGGCTGGTCAGGATGCGCAGGCGATTGCGATGCGCTGCCCCACCGA
>Ga0255220_1000973_pt1 | contig 10520 bp, 8 predicted proteins | sample Miss_Colum_RepB__FD_188423 | JGI IMG/M metagenome (GOLD analysis project Ga0255220, IMG submission 188423) | Freshwater microbial communities from Mississippi River, Louisiana, United States - Miss_Colum_RepB_8d | ecosystem: Environmental > Aquatic > Freshwater > River | place: USA: Louisiana...
CCGTGAGCGAATCAAGGGGCAGGGCCTGCCACTGCCGGGGCATCAACTCGGGGGGCAGGGCCGGGGCCGCGTCGGGCGCATCGGTCCAGGCCAGCAGCACCCGGCCGGCCCCCGCATGCAAGGCCGCTTGCGCCGCCAGCACGGCCGCGCCTTGCATGCCTTGGCCGCGCCGCGCCAGGCCTTCGCCGCCCACCACCGCCACGTCCCCGTGCGTGCCCTTGTGGCTGGCGTGATGTCGCGCATGGGGGGCCGGCGCCGGGTTGAGCCGGGCGTCGGGCGCTTGCTCGGCCCAGGGGCTGGGGTCGACCAGTGGCGCGAGCCAGACCTGACCCGCGCAGTCGCGGCCCTGGCCCATCCACAGACCGGGTCGAACGGCCAGCATCGCAAGGGTGTGGGCCGCGTGCACCACGGGGCCCGACAGGTTTTGGGCGTCCTGCAGGGGCTGGCCGCTGTCGGGCGCCAGGCCGGTGGGCAGGTCCAGGGCCAACACCGGGGCAGGACTGCGGTTGAGCCGGGCCACCCAGTCGGCCATGCGCCCGGTGGGCGCACGCCGCGCGCCCACGCCCAGCAAGGCGTCGATGCAGAGGTCTTGCGGGCCCATCTGCGCCAGCACCTCGAGCGGGGCATCGGTCAGCACGGTCACCCCGGCGGCCTGCGCGCGGGCCAGCGCCCGCTGGGCGTCGGCCGGTCGCGCGCCTTGGGCCGGATCGAGCAGGCTCACCCAGACCTCGCGCCCCATCTGCCGCAGCTGCAGGGCCGCCTCCAGGCCGTCGCCGCCGTTGTTGCCGGGGCCGCAGGCGATCCAGAGGCGCTGCGCATGCGGCGCCAGCGCCAGCGCCAGCCGCGCCGCGGCCAGGCCAGCGCGGTCCATCAGGGGCTCGGTCGTGGTGGCTTGTGCCAGCCGCTCTTGTGCCGGCGCTTGCGCCGCGCGCCACAGCGGCCAGGCCGGGCCCGCCGCGATGCGCTGCACCGTGCTCATGCGCCGGGCGCCAGCGCGGCTTCCAGGCTGGCCGCCAGGCCCAGCAGGGCTACGTCCTGCATGGGGCCCAGCCAGGCCATCAGGCCCAGCGGCGGCTCGTCGGGGGTGTGGCAGGGCAGCGAGATGGCGCAGCCGTCCAGGGTGTTGACCGCGCTGGTGTTGCGCAGCAGCAGGCCGTTGACCCGGAAAAATTCGGCATCTCGCTCGGCGCCCGGGGCCACGCTGGCCAGCGCCGGGCCGGCGATGGGGGTGGTGGGCGAGATCACCGCGTCCACACCGTCGAGTTCCTGTTGCAGCAACTCGATCAGGCGCTGTCGGCCTTGCATCAGGGCAATGTACTCGTGCGCCGCCATGCGCGCGCCGCGCTCGATGCGCGCGGCCACGCGTGGGTCGTAACGACCGGCGTGCGTGGTCAGCAGCTCGCGGTGCCAGGCGTAGCTCTCAGGGGGGCTGAAGCCCCCGGTGGACAACAGGTCCGGCAGGCCGTCCAGGGCCTGCAGCGGGCGCTCGATCAGCGTGGCGCCCGCATCGCGCAGCTGGCGCAGGCTGCGCTCAAAGGCCCGGGCGGTGTCGGTGTCCAAGTCGCCCAGCATCCAGTTGCTGGCCACCAGCAGGCGGCTGCCCGCCAGCGTGCGGGGCAGGGCCGGTACCGCCTGGCCCGAGAGGATCTCGTGCGCCAACACCGCATCGCGCACGCTGCGGGTGATGGCACCCACCGTGTCCAGGGTGAAGGACAGGGGAATCGCGCCCTGGGTGGGCACAAAGCGGGCGGTGCTCTTAAAGCCCACCAGGCCGTTGAGGGCGGCGGGGATGCGGATCGAGCCGCCGGTGTCCGAACCCAGGCCCAGAAAGGCCGCGCCGGTGGCCACCGACACCGCCGCCCCGGAGCTGGAGCCACCGGGCACGCGGGCCGGTCCCACCGGGGCCCGGCCGTGGCGCGCGTCCCAGGCGGCGGGGGTGCCATGGTGCGGGTTCACCCCCACCCCCGAAAAAGCAAACTCCACCATCTGCGTGCGCCCCATCACCACGCCGCCGGCGGTGCGCAGGCGGGCCACCGCCGGGGCGTCCTCTTGCGCGGCGGGCCGCCCGGCCAGCACGGTCGAGCCGGCGCTGGTCACTTGTCCCCGCACATCAAACAGGTCCTTGACGCTGACCGGCAGACCCGCCAGCGGCCGGCTCAGGGCCGCCGGGTCGGGCTGCGACAGGGCCGCCTCGTCGAGTTGCAGGAACACATGCTGGCAGGCCCCGGAGCGCGCCGTGGCCAGGCTTTGCTGGTACACCTGCGACAGGTCCAGGCGGCCCTCGCGAAGGGCGCTGCGGGTGGCGATCAAATCGGGCAAGGCAGAGGTCATGGTGAGCGGCGGTGTGGGGGTCGGCAACAGACGGTCAGCCCCCATCATAGACAAGCCGCGCCGGCGTCGGCGTGCCTTGGGCCTGCCAGTGCTGACCGGGTGGGGGGGGGCAGCGGCGGGTGCTATAATCCGGCGGTTTTGCCTTTCAGGCCAGACGTTTTATCAATCGCAAACCCGTTCCCACAAGGTGACGCCGGCTGCCCAGCTGGTGTTCATGAACGGTGTTTCAGACCCAACCTTTGGAGCACAACATGTCCGTGACCATGCGCGAAATGCTGGAAGCCGGTGTCCACTTCGGCCACCAAACCCGCTTCTGGAACCCCAAGATGGCCCCCTTCATCTTCGGCCATCGCAACAAGATCCACATCATCAACCTCGAAAAGACGTTGCCGATGTACCAGGAGGCGATGAAGTTCGCCCGTCAACTCGCCGCCAACCGCGGCAACATCCTGATGGTCGGCACCAAGCGCCAGGCCCGTGAGCTGGTGGCTGCCGAAGCCCAGCGCGCTGGCGTGCCCTTTGTGGACCAGCGTTGGCTTGGCGGCATGCTGACCAACTTCAAGACGGTCAAGACCTCGATCAAGCGCCTCAAGGACATGAAGGCCCAGCAGGAAACCGGCCTGGACGCCATGAGCAAGAAAGAGCAGCTCATGTTCTCGCGTGAAATCGCCAAGCTCGAAAAAGACATCGGCGGTATCCAGGACATGAACACCCTGCCGGACGCCATCTTCGTGATCGACGTCGGCTACCACAAGATCGCTGTGGCCGAAGCCCGCAAGCTGGGCATTCCGCTGATCGGCGTGGTGGACTCCAACCATTCGCCCGAAGGCATCGACTATGTGATCCCCGGCAACGACGACTCGGCCAAGGCCGTGGCGCTGTACGCCCGTGGCATCGCCGACGCCATCCTCGAAGGCCGTGCCAATGCGGTGGCCGAAGTGGCCCGCGTGGCCAGCGAGGGTGACGACGAGTTCGTCGAAGTCGAAGACGCTTCGGCCTGATCGCCTCACGCACCTCAAAAGGGGCTCTCTGGCCCCTTTTTTTTAACCCGATACCCTGAACCGAACGGAGAAACACTCATGGCAGCGATTACCGCCAGCATGGTCGCCGAACTGCGCGCCAAGACCGACGCCCCGATGATGGAGTGCAAGAAAGCCCTGACCGAGGCCGATGGCGACATGGCCAAGGCCGAAGAACTCCTGCGTGTCAAGCTGGGCACCAAGGCCGGCAAGGCCGCTTCCCGCGTGACCGCCGAAGGCGTCGTGGCCAGCCACGTCAGCGGCAGCACCGGCGCCCTGATCGAGGTCAACTGCGAAACCGACTTCGTGACCAAGAACGACAGCTTCCTGGGCCTGGCCCAAGCCGCCGCCCGCCTGGTCGCCGAGCACAACCCCGCCGACATCGCCGCGCTGGGCGCCCTGGCCTACAGCCAGGACGGCTTTGGCCCCACGCTCGAAGACGTGCGCAAGGGCCTGATCGGCAAGATCGGCGAGAACATGACCTTCCGCCGCTTCAAGCGCTACAGCGACGGTGGCCACATCGCCGCCTACCTGCACGGCACCCGCATCGGCGTGCTGGTCGAGTTCAGCGGTGACGAGCTGGCCGCCAAGGACGTCGCCATGCACGTGGCCGCCATGAAGCCGGTCGCCCTGACCAGCGCCGACGTGCCGGCCGAGCTGATCGAGCGCGAGCGCTCGGTCGCCACAGCCAAGGCCGCCGAATCGGGCAAGCCCGCCGACATCGCGGCCAAGATGATCGAAGGCTCGGTGCAGAAGTACCTCAAGGAGGTCTCGCTGTTCAACCAGCCCTTCGTCAAGAACGACAAGCAGTCGGTCGAGCAGATGCTCAAGGAAAAGGCCACCAGCGTGAAGGGCTTCACCCTCTACGTCGTGGGCGAAGGCATCGAGAAGAAGGTCGACGACTTTGCCGCCGAAGTGGCTGCCCAGGTGGCCGCTGCCAAGGGCGCTGCCTGATCGCACGTCGCAGGCCGCAGCCATTACACTCTTGACCAGAACCGCCACCGGAGTTTCGCCCATGCCCGACCCCAAGCCCGTTCATCATCGCGTGTTGCTCAAGCTCTCGGGCGAAGCCCTGATGGGTGACGATGCCTTCGGCATCAACCGGGCAACCATTGTGCGCATGGTGGACGAGGTGGCCGAGATCACCCGCATGGGGGTGCAGGTGGCGGTGGTCATTGGCGGCGGCAACATCTTCCGCGGCGTGGCCGGTGGCTCGGTCGGCATGGACCGCGCCACCGCCGACTACATGGGCATGCTGGCCACCGTGATGAACGCGCTGGCGCTGGCCGACACCATGAACAAGGCGGGCCTGACGGCGCGCGTGATGTCGGCCATTGCCATCGACCAGGTGGTCGAGCCCTATGTGCGGCCCAAGGCCTTGCAGTACCTCGAAGAGGGCAAGGTGGTGATTTTTGCGGCCGGCACCGGCAACCCCTTCTTCACCACCGACACAGCGGCCGCTTTGCGTGGCGCCGAGATCGGTGCCGAGATGGTGCTCAAGGCCACCAAGGTTGACGGTGTCTACACCGCCGATCCCAAAAAAGACCCCCTGGCCACCCGCTACACCGAGCTGAGCTTTGACCAGGCGATGTCGCAAAATCTGGGCATCATGGACGCCACGGCCTTTGCGCTGTGCCGCGACCAGAAGCTGCCCATCAAGGTGTTTTCGATTTTCAAGAACGGCGCGCTCAAGCGTGTGGTCCTCGGCGAGGACGAGGGCACGCTGGTGCATGTCTGACGTCTGACCAGGAGTAACCATGACGATTGCCGACATCAGGAAAACCACCGAGTCCAAGATGGAAGCCTCCATCACGGCCTTCAAGAACAACCTGACCAAGATCCGCACCGGCCGCGCCAACCCGGCCCTGCTCGACACCGTGCATGTGGAGTACTACGGTTCGATGATGCCGCTGTCGCAGGTCGCCAACGTGGCCCTGCTCGACGCCCGCACCATCAGCGTTCAGCCCTGGGAAAAAGGCATGGGCGCGAAGATCGAGAAGGCCATCCGCGAGAGCGATCTGGGCCTGAACCCTGCCTCCATGGGCGACCTGATCCGCGTGCCGATGCCCCCCATGAGCGAGGAGCGTCGCCGCGAGATGACCAAGGTCGTGCGTGGCGAGGGCGAGAACGCCAAGGTCGCCATCCGCAACCTGCGCCGCGACGCCAACGAGGCGGTCAAGAAGCTGGTCAAGGACAAGCTGGCCTCCGAAGACGACCAGAAGCGCTCCGAAGCCGACATCCAGAAAATGACCGATCGCCGCATTGCCGAGATCGATCAGCTGGTGGCGGCCAAGGAACAGGACATCATGGCGGTCTGATGACCCCTTGCATGCGCCCAGCCCTTGCCTGTCCGGGCCGCCTTGTGCGGCCTTTTTTGCGCGGGTTCACCCCCTTTGATTGCCCATGCTCAAACAACGCATTCTGACCGCCCTGGTGCTGCTGGCCCTCTTCTTGCCGGCGCTCTTTGCGCAGGATGTGCGGCCCTTCATGGCGCTGACCCTGCTGCTGGTGGCGGCGGGGGCCTGGGAGTGGTCGCGCCTGATCCTGCCCGGCCAGCGCGGCCTGGCCTGGCTGAGCCCGCTGTTGTTGCTGGCCATCGGTGGCGCGTCCTGGCAGGCGGGCTGGACCACCGAGGCCCCGGCCTGGTTGTGGACGGCCACCGGTGCCCTGTGGGTCCTGGGCGCGGTCTGGACGGTGGGGCGCGGGGTGAGCGGCTGGTCGGCCGCGTCGCCGGCCCTGCGCTGGGCGCTGGGGCTGTTGCTGCTGGCGGTGGCCTGGGTGGCGATGGCGGCCGCGCGCACGCGCGGCATCAACTTCCTGCTGTCTTGCCTGGTGCTGGTGTGGGCGGCCGATGTGGTGGCCTACTTTGCCGGCCGGGCCTTGGGCCGGCGCTGGATTGCCCGCGGCCTGGCGCCGGGCATCAGCCCCAACAAAAGCTGGGAGGGCGCCATCGGCGGCCTGCTGGGCGTGTGGGCGGTGGCCGCCCTGTGGGTGCAGATTGACCGCTGGTTTCTGGTGGATTCGGTGAGCCTCTTCACCTGGCTGGCCGGACCGGGCCTTTGGCTGGCGGTGCCCGCGCTGGCCTTCATGACCGCCATGAGCGTGCTCGGCGACCTGGTCGAGTCGCTGGTCAAGCGCAGTGCCGGGGTCAAGGACAGCTCGGGGCTGCTGCCAGGGCACGGCGGTGTGCTCGATCGCCTGGACGCCTTGCTCCCCACCCTGCCTTTGGCCATGATGCTGGTCGGGGCCTTGCACGGCTGAGCCGGGCCCCATCCCACAAGGACAAACACGATGTCAATGCAACGGATCACGGTGCTGGGCGCCACCGGCTCGATCGGTCAGAACACGCTGGATGTGCTGGCGCGCCACCCCGGGCGTTTTGCGCTTTATGCCCTGGTGGCCGCCACCAGCACCGAGGCCATGCTGGCCCTGTGTGCCCAGCACCGACCGCAGGTGGCGGTGATGGCCGACGAGGCCGCAGGTCGTGTGCTGGCCGAGCGCGTGCGCGCCGAGGGCCTGCCGGTGCAGGTGCGCTGGGGCGCTGCGGCGATCGACGAGGTTTCGTCCTGCGATGAGGTGGACGCCGTCATGGCGGCCATCGTCGGCGCCGCGGGCCTCTCGCCCTGCCTGGCCGCCGCCCGCGCGGGCAAGCGCTTGCTGCTGGCCAACAAAGAAGCCCTGGTGGTGGGCGCCGAGGTGTTTTTGCAGGCCGTGCGCGAGGGCGGCGCCACCTTGCTGCCGATCGACTCCGAGCATTCGGCCATCTTCCAATCCCTGCCGGACGACCCGGCCACCTGGGCCGAGCGCATTGACCGCCTCATCCTGACCGCGTCGGGCGGGCCGTTTCGCACCCGCGACCCCGCCACCTTGCACGCGGTCACGCCCGAGGAGGCCTGCGCGCACCCGAACTGGATCATGGGACGCAAGATCTCGGTCGATTCGGCCACCATGATGAACAAGGCGCTGGAGGTGATCGAGGCGCGCTACCTGTTTGGCGTGGCGCCGCCGCAGATCGAGGTGGTGATCCATCCGCAAAGCATCATCCACTCGATGGTGCAGTACCGCGACAGCTCGGTGGTGGCGCAACTGGGCACGCCCGATATGCGCACCCCCATTGCCTACGGCCTCAGCTGGCCCGAGCGCATGGCCTCGGGCGCCGCAACGCTGGACTGGCGGGCCCTGCCGGCCATGACCTTCGAGGCCCTGGACCAGCACGGCCATGCGCAGCGCTTTCCGGGGCTTCGGCTGGCCTGGCAGACCTTGCAGGGCGCGCCCGGCAGTTGCGCCGTGCTCAACGCCGCCAACGAGATCGCCGTCGAGGCCTTTCTGGCGCGCCGCATCCGCTTTGACCAGATCCACGCGGTCAACGACGGCACCCTGCAAACCCTGTCCTGGACCGCGCCGGCCGAGCTGGCCGACCTGCTGGCCCTGGACCAGTCGGCGCGGGCGGCGGCGCGAGCGCGCGTGGCGGCGCTGGCCCCGTGACAAGCCCGCCAAAAAGGCCTTGCGGGGGGGTGACTTCCTGTATGATCTTGATGTAGGAAAAAGTCTGCAACATCGACGGGCCGAAGGCCTTTCGGTGACGCCTTCCGGATCAACCGCACATGACCACTCGCCAATCCCAAGCCTTGCTTCGCCCGCTCCTGACCGCACTGGTTCTGGGGGGGCTGATGTCCCTGCCGGCCTGGGCGGTGGATCCGTTCAAAGTGCGCGATATCCGCGTCGAAGGCCTCCAGCGGGTGGAAGCCGGCACGGTGTTTGCCACCCTGGGCCTGCAGGTGGGCGACACCTTCACCGACGACAAGGGCAGCGCCGCCATCCGCGCGCTGTTTGCGCTGGGCCTGTTCAAGGACGTGCGCCTGGAAACCCAGGGCGATGTGCTGGTGGTGGTGGTGCAAGAGCGTCCCAACATTGCCAAACTCGATTTCATTGGCCTCAAGGAATTTGACAAGGCGGTGGTGCTGCGCTCGCTGGCCGATGTGGGCTTGGCCGAGGGCCGACCGTTCGACAAATCAATTGCCGATCGGGCCGAGCAGGAACTCAAGCGCCAGTACATTGGCCGCAGCCTCTACGCCGCCCAAATCCAGATCACGGCCACGCCCATCGAGAACAACCGGGTGAACCTGAGCTTTACTGTCAGCGAAGGGGAGCCGGCGCGCATCCGCGACCTGCGGATCACGGGCAACAAGGCCTTCTCCGAGGCAGAGCTGACCGATCTGATGGCCCTGAACACCGGCAACTGGTTGAGCTGGTACACCAAGTCCGATCGTTATTCGCGCTCCAAGCTCAATGCCGACATCGAGGCCCTGCGTTCGTTTTACCTGTCGCAGGGGTTCATGGAGGTGCAGATCGAGTCGACCCAGGTCAGCATGTCGGCCGACCGGCAAGAGATCTCGATTGCCATTCAGATCAACGAGGGCGAGCGCTTCACAGTGTCTGGCGTTCGCCTCGAAGGCAATTACTTTGGCAAAGAAGCCGAGTTCCAGTCGCGGGTGTCGATTGCCGTGGCCAAGCCCTACAACGCCGAGACCGTGGGCCTGACGGTCAAGGATTTCACCGATCACTTTGGCCGCTTTGGTTACGCGTTTGCGCGCGTGGATGCGGTGCCTGTGGTGGATCGCCAGCGCCGCTTGGTCGAGCTGGTGCTGCGGGCCGAGCCGGGCCGCCGCGCCTATGTGCGCCGCATGGCCATCGAGGGCAACACCAAAACCCGCGACGAGGTGATTCGCCGCGAGTTCCGTCAATTCGAGGCCGCCTGGTACGACGGCGACAAGATCCGCCTGTCGCGCGACCGCATCGACCGCCTGGGCTATTTCACCGATGTGCAGGTCCAGACCCGTGATGTGCCAGGTGCGCCCGAACAGGTCGATCTGGTGTTCACCGTGGCGGAAAAACCCACGGGTGCGATCACGCTCGGCGCTGGGTTTTCGTCGGCCGACAAATTCTCGGTCAACTTTGGCATCCGGCAGGAAAACGCGTTCGGTTCGGGCAACTTCCTGGCCTTGGATGTCAACACCAGCAAGTACAACCGCAACATTGTGATCAGCTCGGTGGACCCTTACTTCACCGCCAGCGGCATCTCCCGCTCGCTCGATGTGTTCCAGCGGACCACCCGGCCCTATGCCCTCACGAACGACCTGACGGGTTACTCGATCATCAATTCTGGCTTGGGATTGCGTTTTGGCTTCCCGGTCACCGAGTTGGACACCATTTTTGTGGGCGCTCAAGCGGAACAAACCGAGCTGCGAGAAGCGTCTTCACTGAGCGGGCTGCAACTGCCCCAGATTTACAAGGATTACGCCAATCAATTTGGCTACATCAGCTCCGCGTTTCCGCTGACCCTGGGGTGGGCGCGTGATGGCCGAGACAGTGCCCTGGTGCCCACCAGCGGCCGCTACATGCGCGTCAATGCGGATGTGAGCATGGCCGGTGAGACGCGCTACGCCCGCACCAACATCCAGTTCCAGCAGTATTGGCCGCTTTCCCGCAAATGGACGCTGGCGTTCAACTCGGATCTGGGGTGGGGGCAGGGCCTTGAGGGCCGTCCGTACCCGCTGTTCAAGAACTTCTACGTGGGCGGCCAGGGTTCGGTTCGGGGGTTCCAGACCTCCAGCCTGGGCCCCAAGACCTTTGACAGCAACAACGCGCAGATTTATGTGGGGGGCGCCAAAAAGGTGGTGTTCAACACCGAACTGCTGGCCCCATTGCCTGGATCGGGCGCCGACAGAACCTTGCGCCTGGTCACCTTCCTCGATGTGGGCGCGGCCTTTGCCGAAAACCAGAACGTTGATTTGCAGCAACTGCGCGCAGGCGCCGGTTTCGGCATCAGCTGGATCTCTCCTTTGGGTCCGCTCAAACTTACCTATGCCCAACCTATCCGCAAGCTGTCCGAGGATAGAATTCAGCGACTCCAATTCCAGATCGGAACTTCTTTCTGATGAACAAGCTTCTCAAGACCCTTCTGGCCTCCGCCGTGATGGCCGCCCTCCTGGCCCCTCTGTCGGGCATGGCCCAGGAATTCAAGATGGGCATTGTCAACACCGACCGCATTTTCCGCGAGTCCAATGCTGCGCGCCAGGCACAGGCCAAGCTGGAGCAGGAGTTTGCCAAGCGCGACAAGGACATCATCGACGGCAGCAACAACCTCAAGCTTGCCACCGAGAAATTCGA
>Ga0255220_1000974_pt1 | contig 10489 bp, 11 predicted proteins | sample Miss_Colum_RepB__FD_188423 | JGI IMG/M metagenome (GOLD analysis project Ga0255220, IMG submission 188423) | Freshwater microbial communities from Mississippi River, Louisiana, United States - Miss_Colum_RepB_8d | ecosystem: Environmental > Aquatic > Freshwater > River | place: USA: Louisiana...
AAAACTTTCAAATACTGATGATGGATAGTCTTTCATTGATAAACTTTGTAGCATTGCAATAACAATATCTTTATCGTCAATATCAATTACAGGTCCTTGAATTTTTCCTACCTTTGCTGCCGGTAAAAATTGTTGAATTCTCTCAATCCATTGATTCATTAAAAACTCTTTATGAACTATCACTATTGTTTTTTTCTTTAATTGAGTTATTATATTTAAAGATGCTGATGTTTTGCCCCATGCACAGTATAATTCTAATAATCCACCACCGTATTGAACGTCTAAACAATGTTTAACAAATTTATTTACTACTGGTTCTTGATAATCGCGAAGTTGTCCGTTAAATTCTAAATTAATATTTAAACCTTCTGATATTTTGTATTGTTTAGGAGGACCAAATTGTTCAACTCCATAATAATGCGGAACATAAAATTTATTTGGTGACTCTCTATAAGCTGGAAATGTTTTTGTATCATTCAAAGGTGAGCCCATAACAAATGGTTTTATCATTAAATCATTTCTTATTTTAACTTGTTTTTCAATACTTAATTCACTTTTATTTATTGTATATCCTTTTTGTCCAAGATAGGTATTCATACTTATATTATTTAGAATATTGTTTTTATGTTGTTTTTCGACCTTTCTTAAAGATGGAAAAAATAAAATCTATAAATATGATATATGAATACTCTTACAGAACTTTTTAAAAAAGAGCATACTGGTGAATTTATTTTAATTATATTAATAATTATTTATTTAATATTAGGATTTAAGACACCAGAAATAATTGCTGTTATGATTGATAATGTTATTGGCAAAGTTGTTATTATTTTAATTGTTATATATCTTTTCATGCATGCTAATCCTATTTTAGCAGTATTAGCAGCTTTAGTCGCTTTTGATTTAATGCGTCGTTCTAATGATGTTACTGGTTTAGGAGCACTTGCTGCTTATGCTCCATCTGAAAAGAAGAAGATGTCACAATTTACAGCTTTCAATCAATTCCCCTATACTTTAGAACAAGAAGTTGTCGCTAAAATGGCTCCAATTGTTCGTTCTGGTTCATCATTGAATGCAGCTTCTTATAAACCATTACTTGATAATTTATATGATGCTGCACCATTAAATACTTCTAATTAATTACATTGCACAGATTTTTGGCTTATGTCATTTGCTCTGAAAGTATTGTAAAATAGTATTTTTTATATAATAAATTTATTTTGTAAATTTATTATTTAGGTATTTTTTTGTGATTCTAGTAACTTTTCAGAATTTGATGTCAAATACTCAAAAAATAAACTTATACCATAATATAATATTATGAATAATACAATTCCTATAATTGTGACAATTATTGATCTAAAAATAGGACTTTCAGATATATTTGAAAAATCATAAGATGTTGAGTTTGTATCATACTCTACTGCAGTTTCTTCTTCTGATGAACCTGTAGGTTGACATGAAATATAAATTCCATCACCTAATTGAAGACCTGATATTGGACCTTTAGAATTATAAAATAAATCTCCTCCTGGTGTTGGAATTGGAAATGCTTGTATTATTTGTTGTAATGTTGTTATTGTTGTTGAACTTAATGGAATAGCATCTAGTTCACCATAAACAATCCAATCAGTTTTTCCTTCAGAGTAAACAAAAAAGGGCTTTTTTGGAACTATTTGTTGTAAACTAAAACTCATATTTAAATTTGTAGAATTACCTTGGCTCGGAGCATTTGATGCTACTTTGTTTATTATGTCTGTTATTATTTGTGATGCACTTGATGACTCACTTGATGATGTAAATGGTATACATACTTTCAGTGAATTTCCGCCTTTTTGAGGGTTATGTGTTATTATTATCTCTCCAGGCATTGAATTATCATTAAATGTATGTATTGATGGTGATGTTATTGTTATCTTATCTACAATATATTTTTCCTTGTTATATATAACTGGAGGTATACTTGTTGAATCATATGTTAAGTTTATTAAAACACCATTATTTTTAGCAGTAGAATTGCTTTCTGAATATTTAAAAGCATATGAACATTTTCTGTCACATTTTCCTTTAACATTTGTAGGTGATATATTTATATTTTCAGTACTCATTAATATAATTATATAAATAAAAATATTAATTTATTTATATAGAATGAAATTAACTAAAGGTAAAATATCAAAATTGTACAATAAAAAAAGTCAAAGTTTAAAAAAATATAAAAAGCTCAAGTCATCTTATAAAAAGAGAACATTTAGAAATAAAAGAAAAGTTAATTTAGCTAGAAAATCATTAAAAAAATTACATTATAGAAAATATAGAGGTGGTGAAGGAGATGATAATGATACTCCTAAAGATAATACTAATGAAACTATTAATACTGTAACTGCTGATCAACCTATAAGTAATAATACTACAGAGAATCCTGTCACAGAAACTAGTGATAAATCTAATGAAGGTGTTTTAGATATTCCCATTCAACCAACTGAAAAAATATCCACTAGTGATGTTGTTGATGAAACAGATAAAGGAGACACAGAAACTAGCGATAATTCTGAAGGTGTTTTAGATATTCCGATCCAACCAACTGAAAAAGTAGCTGATACTGTTACTGAAGAACCTACTGATAATTCTACTGAAGGTGTTCTAGATGTTCCGATTCAACCAACTGAAAAAGTAGCTGATACTGTTACTGAGGAACCTACTGATAATTCTACTGAAGGTGTTCTAGATGTTCCGATTCAACCAACTGAAAAAGTAGCTGATACTGTTACTGAAGAACCTACTGATAATTCTACTGAAGGTGTTCTAGATGTTCCGATTCAACCAACTGAAAAAGTAGCTAATACTGTTACTGAAGAACCTACTGATAATTCTACTGAAGAACCTACTGATAATTCTACTGAAGGTGTTCTAGATGTTCCGATTCAACCAACTGAAAAAGTAGATGATACTGTTACTGAAGAACCAATAGATATTACAGAAAATGCTAATACTAATAAAGAGCCTACTAATACTACTGATCAGTCATCTCAAGAATTAACTCTTACTACGGGAGATGTAGCAGATAAATCTAATACAGAATTAATTAATTCATTTAAAACTATAGCAAATTATATAGCGGATACTGTTTCTGAAAAAGTATCAATGTCTCAATCTGGAGAGAAACCTCAAGAAGGTTTTGAAGCAGTTAATAAAGCAGCTAAAACTATGGCATCAAGTGGCGGATCAAAATTTAAGAAAACTAGATGTTTTAGATTAACAAAAAAAAATAAAACAAGACATTTATAAATTTCATTTTATATATATAATATAAAATGAAATTAGATCATCCACGAATGTTTACAAATGCTTTAAGAACAGCTCTGCTTTTTGTTGCCGGTTTTTTTATTTATGAAATATTAGTTCGTTTAGAAAAAATATGGAATCAAGCAAATCCAGAAAATAAGTTACATCATTTCTATAAAAGAAATACTTACAAACTGATATTTATATTTATTATAGATTTATTAATTTTATATGGAATAGCTATTTTTTTTGATATTCATCATTAAATTCTAAATAAAAGGTAAATATTTTATTGTATCATTGTCATACATAGTAATTTTATATGGTTCATTAATACCTTCAATATAAACTGTATCACCATTATATAATTTATCGCAACCATATTCATTAGTACAACTTTTACCATTTCTAGAGAGAGGTAATTTCATGCTATTATTTTGGTCACTCATTGTATAATATTGCCATTTATCTCTATTGGTAAAAAGTGGACGTCCCATAAGTGGTATAATTTTGCCTTTTGTATTAGTAGCAGTCATAATACCTAATTGTCTATATTGTGTATTAACTGCGCCTATATTAGTAGAAATATTAATGGGAACAGCACCTGGTGGTATAGCTCTCGAAGGAAACCCTGGAATAAAATATCTCTCATCTCGTAGAGGAGGAGCATAAGGGTTTAATAGAGGGTCGCTTGGTAAATTGGTGTAAGGCCAACTAGGAATCCATCCCCCAAACCAATTATTTAATCCTGTATTCTCTCTAGTTGTATCCTTAATAACTATTTTTTCTGATGGTGAATTATTAACGACTACACTTTGTTTAAAGATAGTTGTATAAGTTATATAAATTAAAATTAAAATACAAACTACAATAAAAAACATTGAATAATTTTCAATACATATGACTCCTGGTGGACATTTTTTCATATTATATAATTATAATATAATTATAATATAAAAATAGTATTATGCCATAATTTTTGTTTCTTCTTTGCCAGTGGTAGTAGTAAAATTGTCGGCTAATTTCTTTAAAGTTTCTACTTCTTTTCCATCACCAATTTGACCCATTATTCCTTGTAAATTTTTAACCATTGGCTGAATAGTTTGAATAAGCGGTGCCATGTTTTTCATAGCTTCAGCTAACTGCATTTGTTGTTTCATTAAATTTTGACTATCAGCGGTTAAACGTTGAATGCCATCGCTGCCTAAAATATTATTTAATTCATCATAAGCATCCTCAATAGTTGTGGCATAGTCTATGTCATATCCTCTATTTTTACGACGTCCTGATTCAAAGCCTTGTTTATCACCAGTGTCTTGCGCAGGATTGTCCGGACTTGTTGAAACTTTAGAAGCAGACGATTTGTTAATTACTGTAGTAGTATCAGTATTATCAACATTTGCCATATTATTAAATTTTTCTTTTTCTTTATCATTTTGAGTGCTAGGTTTTGTAACTGGTTTAGTAGCAGAATTTGTAGTACCATTTCCAGATTCCATTCCTTCTAATACATTTCCTCTAATTGCTAATAAGTTTACTAATACTAATGGCACACCCAAAACAATTGTCATATTTTTACTAAAGTATCTTACTAAAACGGCAAATACAATAAAATACATTACTACATTTAAATTACCCATAACAATATAGCCAATTACATTTAATAGCGCCAAAAAAGCTATTATATTTAAAACCCACTTATTGGTTAGAAATTTTGACATGGCTGAATTAAGCTTCATTATATATATAATATTTAAAAAAATATTATATATTATATTATAAAAAATCGCATTATTAATAATTATTTTAAATATGATATTGAATATGATATTAAGATAATATAATGTATAAACCCTAAAGTAATAATCTTAACAAAATATAATATTGTATTATGTGAAAAATATAATACTTATACATATGGTCAATAAAATGAATCTAAATGAAATTATTTAACATATACAATGCTAAAAGTTTTATAAGTTGTCCAAGTATAAAAAATATGGCATAAAGTTTATCTAGAAATTCTTCTAGTGCTATTTCTTAAGTTTTTCTTAGGTAATTTAGATGTAATACTTCTTCTTTTACTACTGGTTTTATATATAAAACCACCTTTTTGTTTTCTATTTTTTTTCGTTGTTTTACGCTTATAATGCTTACCAGCCCTTTGTGGTGGTTTAACAATTAATTTATTTGCTTCTAAAATTTGTTTAAGCATGACTTGTGAAGTTTTGTCTCCATTTTGAGCATTACGAATTAATTGATTAATAGCACTCATTAGCTGTCCTTTGTTTTTGTTTTGTAATGTTCTCATAAAGGCTGAATATTCGCCATATTGAGTATTATTAGCATGTATGTTCATTAAATTTTGAAAATTTGTTTCAACATTATATTGTTCATTATTTGGAGAATTAACTAATAAAGTAGAATTTTGTATTTGGCCTTGCGTAGCACGTGAAATGTTTTCAATTGATTGTTCTAATTGTTGTGTGATTTCATTTAATAAAGCATCTACTTCTTGTTTAGTCTGAGCATTTGGAACACTATTAACAATAGTTTCTAATTCATTATTTGCTTCATTAATAGCTTGAGTAGCAGCTATTAATCTTTGAATTAATTTGTCATTTTCTTGAGTAAGAAAACTTATTTGGTTTTGTAATTCGAAAACTTGTTCTTGAGATTGATTTTGTTTTTCATCAAGTTGTTGTTGTGTTTGTTGATGTTCGTTTTCTTTTTGATTAAGTTGATTTTGAAAATCAGTAATTCTACCTTCACATTCATTAATTCTTTGTGTTAGCTCTTCTTCTTGTTCTTGTAATTGTTGTTGGTTTTTTACCGCAATTTTTGCGATTTCTTCGGTATGTTGTCTATCCTTTTGATCACCTTTCGCTTGTATTTCAGCTTGTAAAGCTTTTAGTTGATTATCAGCAGTTTCTTTTAGTTGGGTTAAATCTCTAAGTTGAGCTTCCAAATTATCAATTTTATTTTGCTGTTCTGTAATTTGACTTTGTGTTTTATCTCTATGTTCATTAAATTCTTGAGTTACTCTATCCTTTTCAGCTAAAGTATTTGAAATTCGTTGATTTATTTCTACAATTTGTCTTTCTTTATCACCAATAAATGTTGTATGTTCTCCAACCTGTATTTGTAAGTTATCAACTTTAGTTTTTAATTCATAAATTAAACCAGAAATTAGCTTAACTTTATTATTAATCTCTCCAAGCTTTGTTTTAATATCATTTGTAAATTGTTGTTTAAATTGAATACTAGTTTGAAGATTGCGTCTTATATTAGCTAATTTATCCATTTTTTCTTGAAATTCAACCAAAAATTGTTGTGATTGTGCCATATATATAAAATATATATAAAATATATTATTTTATTAGTGTTAAAGTATTATTTAATTGGAAAGTTCTTTAGTTTGATTTATAATCGTGTCTAAACTTTCCTTAATTGAATTGACTTCTTTTAAAATTTTATGTTGTTCTTCTTTTGCATCTTCGATATTATGTTTTGTTAATTGCCCAGATAATGTTAAATCTTTAATATATTCATCCAAAATTTGAAGAGCTCTAATTTGATCTTTTTTTTGTTCAGCAATATATCCATAAAATTTTTCATAATCATTTTTAACTACGTCTAAAAATTTATTTTGCTTTAAAATAAAACGCAATTTTTTTTGTTTATTAATTAACATATTTCTTTTTGCATCAATTAACTCTTGAATTTGAATAAATCTATCATCGTTCACTTTAATAGGCACTACTAATCTTGCTTGATAAGGTACGATTTGTTCCATTCTTAAATTAAACAATTATTTTATTATTAAAAAATAAATTTAAAATCTTTGTAATATATTATTTAGGATGTCAAAAACTTCACAAGAACTATTACTAGCACCTGACGATAATCGTTTTGTTATGTTTCCAATTAAATTTGATGACATATGGAAAATGTATAAAAAACAAATGGATTGTTTTTGGAGAGCAGAAGAAATCGATTTATCAAAGGATTTAACACATTGGGAAAGCTTAACAGCTGACGAAAAATATTTTATATCAATGATATTGGCGTTTTTTGCTGCTAGTGATGGAATAGTTTTGGAAAATTTAGCTTCTCGTTTTATGAATGATGTTCAAGTTTCAGAGGCTAGAGCGTTTTATGGTTTTCAAATAATGATGGAAAATGTTCATTCCGAAACATATAGTCTTTTAATAGAGACTTACATTAAAGATAAGGAAGAGAAGTCTAAACTCTTTAATGCTATTAGTCATTTCCCTTGTATCAAAAAAAAATCGGATTGGGCACAAAAATGGATTCATGATAATAGGAGTAGTTTTGCGACCAGATTAGTTGCTTTCGCTTGTGTAGAGGGTATTTTCTTTAGTGGGGCATTTTGTAGCATTTATTGGTTGAAGAAACGCGGTCTAATGCCTGGATTAACATTTAGCAATGAATTGATTTCGAGGGATGAAGCTCTTCACTGCGAATTTGCTATCCTTTTATATTCAAAACTCAATAAAAAAATAGAAAAAGCTCGCATTTATGAAATTATTAAAGAAGCTGTTGAAATTGAAACAGAATTTATTTGTGAAGCGTTGCCGTGTAAATTAATTGGAATGAATTCTGAATTAATGACTCAATATATCAAATTTGTTGCTGATAGATTAGTAGTCCAATTAGGCTACAAAAAGATATATAATGTTAGTAATTGTTTTGATTTTATGGAGTTAATTAGTTTAGAGGGCAAAACAAATTTCTTTGAGCGTCATGTGTCAGAATATAGTTTAGCAAATAAAGACACCTTTGATGCTTTTGAAATATCAGAAGATTTTTAAATTATAAACGATATTCTAAAAATAAAATATTATAAGATATTCGATAACTATTTAGAAATAAATTATTAATATATATATTATAATATGCCAAAAAATCAAACGGATTATTCTCAAACAATTATTTACAAACTTTGCTGTAAAGATACTAATGTTTTAGATATATATATTGGTCACACTACAAATTTTACTCAAAGAAAAAATCAACATAAAACATCTTGTTGTAATGAAACTGACAAAAAATATAATCAATATGTATATCAATTTATTAGAGATAATGGAGGTTGGGATAATTGGTCAATGATTCAAATTCAAGAACATAATCTTAAAAATAAAAGAGAAGCAGAATCAACCGAACATTATTGGATAGAACAATTAGGTGCTAAGCTAAATACTAATAAACCATATGCTAAGTGTAAAGAAGAACCAAAAATTTATAAAGAAAATTGGTATGAAGAAAAAAAAAACTATATTCTTGAAAAAGCTAGAGAACATTATCAAGAAAACAAAGAACAAAAATTGGAATATCAAAAACAATATGCTGAAGAACATAAAGAAGAAATCGCAGAAAAACAAAAGGAATATAGAGATAAAAATAAAGAAAAATTATCAGAACAAAAAAAAGAATATAGAGCAACACATAAAGAAGAAGCATCAAAGTCCCAAAAAGAATGGCGCGAAGCAAATAAAGCAAAACTTAAGAACCAAAAAGCTGAAATTATTAATTGTGAATGTGGTAATCAATATACTTTTGGAAATAAACATAGACATTTACAATCTAAGGTTCATATTAAATACCAAAATCAACTATGTGGAATAATTGAACCTCAATCTAAACCAACAATCAGTGAAGAAGAAAAAATCTTAATACAAAAACAAAAACAAAAAGAGTATAGAGAGAAAAATACTGAAAAAATTAAAGAATTTAAGAAAAAATATAATGAAGAACATAAAGAACAAATTAAGGAACAGACACACAATTATTATGAAGAACATAAAGATGAAATTAAATTAAAGACTAAACAATATGTGGAAGAAAATAAAGATAAAATCAAAGAATATAAGGATAGTTGGTATCAAAAAAATAAAGAGAAAATATTAGAAAAACAAAAACAAATATTTATATGCGAATGTGGTGCTGAAGTTAGATGTTCTAGTAAAGCAGTGCATTTAAGAAGCACAAAGCATAAACATTATGTAGAAAGTTTACAAACTCTAATCCTTTAAATTGTTTTAAAATATAACAAATAAAACAATTTAAAGGCCTTTATTACAAATTGTAGTTACCTTTGAAATATTTTTAATTATTTTATCTTCTGAATTATCATCTAATCCACCCATCACTTCAATAACCATCTTGTCATATGTATCTGATACTTTCGAAGATGAATTATTATATTCTGGAAATTTCTCTCGAAACTGTGGAAGGAGTTTAATATTTTTATTGGCTATTGTATTTATAACCTTTTTTATTTTCTTTTTTTCTTCATCTTCTTTTGACCATTCACCTTGGTCTTTTATGTACATAGTTTCTCGTTTTTTATCTGTACAATGTATTGGTCTTTCTGTTTCGTCTAGGTTATTTAAGTTTTTTACAATAATTTTTGAAATACCTTCTACATATCCTAGTTCTCCAAGTTCCATCAAATCGTTTAGTTGTAATTTAATGGAATCCACAAAATCAGTTATATTCATCGCGTTTTTACATGTTTCGTTTAAAAAGAAATTAAGATTGAACGCTTTATTATGTGAATTAGTATGAGTAGTTGTGTTATTATTATTTGTAACTATGCCATTTTTAACTAAATTACTTATAGTATTATTTTGCTCTAATATGATTTGCTTCATTTCTTTATTATCTTTAATTAACTCCATAACAAGGTCTGTTGTTATTATATTCGATTTTCCGGAACATTTTTTTTTGTGACGATAATACCCGCTATCATGTTTATAAATGTTTCCACATTCACACTTATATGATTTGGAGATTTTTTGCGACAAATCGCTATCATTTCCTACCATTTTACTACCATTTGCTCGTTTTTTGTGTTTATCAGTTGATAAATGTTTCTTGAAATCACTTGTTTTAGACGTATTATAGTTACAAAATTCACAACAAAATTTTTCAGCGACTTTTGGCGACAAATCACTACCATTTCCTACCATATAATGGTAGTAGAAAAAATCTCTAAATACTTTTCCCCAAAAAATTTATAAAAAATATGCTCATAAAAAAATATTTTTTCGTTTAATTTGTGACGATAATTTTTTTTTATCAAGACAAAATTTTTCGTCAGTAAGAAGTGTTTTGACTATCCAATTTTGGACATTTTTTTTGTCCATTTTTGAAAAGCTAAAATACTTTTCAAAAA
>Ga0255220_1000980_pt1 | contig 10451 bp, 8 predicted proteins | sample Miss_Colum_RepB__FD_188423 | JGI IMG/M metagenome (GOLD analysis project Ga0255220, IMG submission 188423) | Freshwater microbial communities from Mississippi River, Louisiana, United States - Miss_Colum_RepB_8d | ecosystem: Environmental > Aquatic > Freshwater > River | place: USA: Louisiana...
TGGTCACAACCTTTCTGCCGGGGCAGTCGGTCTTGCGCGGCATCATGCCGGAGCATTGTTATGAGCTGGGCCGCGCGCTGGCCTCCATGCATCTGGCGGTGGCAGACTTTGCCCCCACGCGTCGCAACGCGCTTGATCTGGCGGGGTGGGGTGAGCTGGTGGCCGCCTGTGCAGACGGCGCTGATGGCGTGATCAGCGGGCTGCGCACCACCCTGCTGCACGAGCTTGAGATGCTTACCGCCAGCTGGCCGACTGCGTTGCCGCGCGGAATCATTCATGCCGACCTGTTCCCGGATAATGTGTTTTTCAAGGATGGCAAGCTGAGCGGGCTGATTGATTTCTATTTTGCCTGTAGCGATGCCTATGCCTATGATCTGGCCATTTGCCTCAATGCCTGGTGCTTTGAAGACCATGTGGCCTTTAACATTACCAAGGCCCGGCAATTGCTGCGCGGCTATCACGCCGTGCGGCCCTTGAATGCGGATGAGCTGACCGCGTTGCCGCTGCTGTGCCGTGGGGCAGCCTTGCGCTTTTTGCTCACCCGGTTATATGACGTGCTGCATCCCAAGGGCGGCAAACCGCGTGACCCGCGCGATTACCTCAAGCGGCTGAACTTCCATCAGCAGGTGCGTGCGGTCAGTGAATATGGACTGGAGATAGAGGCGTGACCAGCAAGACCGCCCAGCGCGTACAGATCTATACCGATGGGGCCTGCAGCGGCAATCCCGGCCCCGGCGGCTGGGGCGCATTGCTGCGTCTGGGCGGCCATGAGAAAGAGCTGGCGGGCAGCGAGCGCGACACCACCAATAACCGCATGGAAATGATGGCGGTTATCTCGGCGCTGGAAGCGCTCAAGCGGCCCTGTGTGGTCGAGATTTATACCGACAGCAAATATGTGATGGATGGCGCCACCCAATGGCTGGCGGGCTGGAAAAAGCGCGGCTGGAAAAACGCCGGGCGTGAGCCGGTCAAGAACACGCCGCTGTGGCAGCGGCTGGACGGCCTGCTGCAGCAGCATGAAATTCACTGGCACTGGGTGAAGGGCCATGCCGGCCATGTGGAGAATGAGCGCGTGGACGCTCTCGCCCGCGAACAGATTGATAAACTACGCGCCCAAGGGCTGGTGTAGTTTTTTTTGCTAAGTAGCTGTGCGGATTTGAACGCGCATCTTATCAATGATGTCGCCCGTCACTCCGGCGCGCCAAAGCTGTCTTTGGCATAGATAAGCCGGGGTCCATCGGGCCGCTTGAGCTGATGGAGATATGGATTCCCGCCTGCGCGGGAATGACATATATGATATATAACTGTTATATAGATATTTTCCGTTATCAATATCCGCACAGACTATACACAGATATATTTGTAATAGTCATGGCGCCTCCCTTAGCGATCGTATGTAGTCAATTGTTGGCTGCTTAATAGAAAGAAAATCTTCAAGCGGATAGGTAATGAAACGCTGATCACCACGAGGTCGAGGCGCTGATATCTGTGAACTAATCTCAAAAAAGAAGGTGATGCTAAGTTCAATCTCTTTTAAAAGATCAGAGTTCCAACACGACAGCCCCTCAGGAAAAGTTCCCGAATCCAAAATGACTCGGCCATTACAACGATATGCGTCCACAAATATATTTTTGTGCTCTATCGCCAAATAGGACTGTGTATATAGACGATACCAAATGATTTTTGTTTCTTCAGGGACTGGTACGCCACTAATTTCTTCAGGCGTGCCGAAAGTTGAAAGTGAGCTGCGCGAAGGAGAATTGTAGTCATTTAAAAAGTTTCTAAGAATAAAATCAACGTGATCGATATCTACAGACGGCTGGATCAAGATTGTTCCTGGTAATTTTTTATGCACCCACCAGTGTGCATAATCCTTGACCACTTGTGGACTATTATCTAGCAGAATAGGAATTCCAATCTGAAGTTGATTCACTTCGACCGGAGTGGAGCAAATATCACCGAGGTTATCTACCGGAGGTACCGGCTTGAATGATGCAACAATCATCGCCATGGGGTGGAATTTCTGGCCATCTATAATGAATGTCAGCTTCTGCTCTGGCTTGCATGCCTTGAGCAGGCTCTGGATTTTCGTAATATCAGACGAATATGGCGTGGCCCTGACGCGTTCCTGCGGTGTGAGAGTATTCATTACGTAAAAAATACTCGAATACAGCAACACGCCTGCAGCAAAAAACGCCACAGCTATTTTCGCGGCCTTACTGTGTGTTGATTTTTGTGGTTTTTGTTCTGTCATGGCTGGCGCCTGAAACCTGACTGCACCTTAGTTATGATATTACCCCCACATGGCCATGCCGCACGGTAAGAGTCAACGTGCGCACGCCGTTAGGCTGTGGCATTCCTGTGGATAAATATGGTCGGAACAACAAACAAGTAATCTTTGTAAATCGGCATCTTCTATATCATCCGGCGTATTGAGGCTCGCGAGGGTATCCTTTTCATCTTTGAAAATCGGGAAACCGTAACGTAGCGCCCAAGGCCATTAGCCCAAACGGCTCAAGCAGATGAAAGATAAGTCCATGGATCGTGATTTTACCACTCGTGAATAAGTCATACCCAGCAAAGCGCCAAGATAAATGAACGGCATTGGCATTAGAAGTCAGAAGAAAAAGCATAGCGGCAAAGAGAGCCCAGGATAAAACCGCAAAGGCGATCTTTGATTTTAAAAGGCGAATTGAAATTATAAATACCAGAAAACACGGGACTGAATAAAATAATGTATCGAATAGAGGTAGAAGCCACTTATCAAGAGGGGCGTCGCCAATAATGTTACGCCGCACAAAAACGTAACTATAGCAAAGCAGCACAGTGACGAGAAAATCCCGCAAAATAAGCCGTAATCCGCTTGGCTGACTGACTTTTTCCATATTCATCAACTCATGTTATTGGCCTGCCGCTTGATCGAGGGCGGCGGCGACCTTGGCGGCGCTGAGCAGTTCCGGCATGACCACGCCCTGCGGCGCAGCCGGGCCGTAGGCGATGTTAAAGGGAATGCCATAGCGCCCGAACTTTTTGAGATAAGCGGTGATGGCGTCATTGGGGGTCGTCCAGTCGGCCTTCATCAGCACCACATGGCTGGCGGTCAGGCGGCTGCGCGTGGGCTCTGCAGTGAGGACAAATTTTTCATTGGCATGGCAGGTCAGGCACCAATCCGCCGTGACATCGACAAACACGGTTTTGCCCTGCGCCACCAATGCGGGAATGGCGGCCTCATCAAACGACTGCCACAACAGCGGATTGGGCAGGTCCTTGGGTGGCTGGTTGGCATACATCAGCGCGCCAAAGCTCAGGCCAATGGCGATGATGCCTTTGATCAGCACAATCGGCCGCTCAATGGAGCGGCGGATCCAGAGAATAGCCAGCACGAACAGCGTAGCGCCCCCAATCAGCGAGGCCGGACGCTCGCCCAGCTGCGGCGTGAGGATGCTGGCCATCCACAAGGCCGAGATCAGCAAGGCCAGACCAAAGACCGCGCGCAGCCAGTTCATCCAGCGGCCGGGCTTGGGCATGTAATGCGCCACCGCCGGAAACGCAGCAATCAGCAGATAGGGCAGGGCCAGACCCAGACCCATGGCCAGCGCAATCAGGGTAATGTCGAGCGGGCTGCCCGCCAGCGCAAACCCCAGTGCCGTGCCGACAAACGGGGCCGAGCAGGGCGTGGCCAAAACAGTGGCAAAGGCACCGGTCATGAAATTGCCGAGCAGAGTGGGGTCCTGCTCACCGGGGGCAGGCAGGCGGTCGTTGATGGCGTCGGCCATGAAACGGGGCAGGGGAATTTCAATCAGGTTCCACATGCTGGCGGTGAACAGGGTGAGCATCGCCACAATCGGGATAATAAAGGCCGGATGCTGGAACTGAATGCCCCAGCCCACGGCCACGCCCGCCTGCTTGAGGGCAATCGCTAGCCCTGCCAGCACCAGAAACGAGCTGATGATACCCGCAGCAGAGGCCAGAAAGCTGCGGCGGATATGGCTGCGCGGCGCGCCAGCATGGCGCACAATGGTCAGCAGCTTGAGCGAGAGTACGGGCAGTACGCACGGCATGAGGTTGAGGACCAGCCCGCCCACCAGCGCCATGAAGAGGGCATAAGGCAGGCTGATGCCGGTTTGCGCGGGCGGCTTGGGTTGCAGGTCAAGCGCGGCACCGGGCGTGATGTTTTTTTCCATCAGACGGTCGCCATCAACCAGCGTCAGGATATATTCATCCTTGCTCAGCGGCGCATCGTCTCGCGCGGGTGTGGTCAGGGTGACGGTGAGCTGGTTAGGCGCGGTCAGCTGCGCAGCCGGGAAGAGATAGCCCGCCTTGCTTTCCACAAACAGCTCAGGCGCGGATAGCGGCGGATTGGCTTTCACCTCCACCACCAGCGTATTGCCTTGGGCGCTGGCGTGCAGAATATCAAAGTCAGCCGTGCCGCTGCCGGGCACGCGGGCCAGCCACGGGGCCAGAATGGCTTGATAGGGGCTGTCAGTAGCGGCGCCTGCGGGCAGCTCTAATGTGAGGTTGAAGTTGAAGGGCACGCACAGCTCGGCGCAGGCCAGCAGGCTGACCGCAGTTTTAAAGGTGGCGGGCTTGGTTGCATCCGCCAGCGTGACGGTGATGGGCAGCACGGCATAATCAAGATAGCCAAAGGTCTCCAGCCCCTGCGAGAGCAGGCGCTGCGGCGCGGGCCAGCGGATCTGCGCGTCCTTGAAATTGGTGGAGCCGCTCCAGTCCAGCGTGGCGGGCAGGCCCGCCAGCCCCGGCGTGCGCCAGTAAATATGCCAGCCCGGCTGCATCTGCACTTCAAGCCCCAGCGTGAGCTGGGCGCTGTTGCCGGTGGTCAGGCTGGGCGAGATCAGGCGGGTTTTAACCTCCTGCGCGCCGTCAAAGGCGCTGGCGCCGGTGGCAGCGGATGCGCTGGCCGCACCCGTCCAAACCAGCGCAGGGAAAAAGAGCAGGAAAAAGAAAGCAATAAGTCTGTTCATCACAACCTCGATATAGGCTAGTATAGGGGCTGCGACCATGACTGACACCCCTTTTCTGACCGGCCATTTCCTCATTGCCATGCCCAGCATGCCCGACCCGCGCTTTGCCCGGGCGGTGATCTATCTGTGCGCACATAATGCCGATGGCGCGATGGGTCTGGTGATTAACCGCCTGTTTGAGCCGCTCTCCTTCCGTGAGCTGATGGAGCAGCTGGACATTGAGGTGGATGCCCGCAGCCGTGACATTCGCGTGCATTTTGGCGGCCCGGTTGAGGCCGGCCGCGGTTTTGTGCTGCACTCGGCTGATTATGAGAGCGAAGGCACCATGCGTGTGGATGATGAGATTTCGCTCACCGCCACGGTCGATATTCTCAAGGCGCTGGCGGATGGACGCGGGCCCAAGCGCTGCTTCCTCGCTTTGGGTTATGCGGGTTGGGCGCCGGGTCAGCTGGATGCCGAGCTGCAGGCCAATGGCTGGCTGCATGCGCCCGGTGATGCGGGCATTCTCTTCAGTGATGATGTGGATGGTAAGTGGGAAGCCATTTTAGCGCGTCTGGGCATCAAACCCGCCATGCTGAGCAGCGAAGCCGGGCACGCCTAATTTTTTCATTCATAACTGTTATGCAGCGTGCGTCAGAAACTGCGTCAGGCCGAAATAAGCCGGGTTGCCCAGTGTGATCACGCCAGTGGGAATGGCCTGCATATAACTCTCATAACGGCCTTTGGCTTCAAAGCGGGCGCGGAAGGCTGATTGCGTAAAGAACGGCAGGATGCGCGGAATGATGCCGCCTGCAATATAAACGCCGCCCAGCGCGCCCGTTGTGAGCGCTACATTACCCGCCACTTGTCCCATCAGCGCGCAGAACATATGCAGGGTTTGTGTGCATTGCGGATTGCTGTGCGCCAGCGCCTGCGCGGTAATGTCAGCAGCGGTGAGTGGTTGCGGCGTTACATCCTCCAGCTGGCACAGGCTGCGATAGATATTCTCAAGGCCCATGCCGGAGAGCAGCCGCTCGGCCGAGACATGGCCATATTCCTGCCGCAGATGGCGGATCACCGCTTCTTCTTGCTCATTGCCCGGTGCCAGTGTTACATGCCCGCCTTCCGTGGTGAGCGGAACCGGGCCATGTGGCGTGGGGATGGAGGCTGACACGCCAAGGCCAGTGCCCGCGCCCAGCACTGCCAGCGGCAGGGTTGCGTCTGCCTGCTGATGCGGGCCAATCCAGCAGACATCAGCCGCTCGCACATAAGGCAGGGCCAGCGCAATGGCGGTAAAGTCGTTAAACACATGCAGCTGCGTCAAACCCAGCTCGGCCTGTACGTGCGCGCGCGAGAAGTAATAGCCCTGCCGGTCGGGCGTGGGCACGTTGGGCATATGCAGCACATCTTGCGGCGTAATCTTAGCGGCGATTGATAAAGCAGCGGCGTGCGGTTGGTCGCTACCCAGAAAAGCGCGCGCCGCTTGTACGAGGGAGGGCTGCGCTTGCCAGGTCTGCTGCCCTTCACGGATCACGCGGCCCTGCTCAACCAGCGCAAAGCGCAGATTGGTGCCGCCAATATCGCCAATCAGATGCAGGCTCATGCGGCCAAGTCCTCGCGTAGCATGCCAAACAGCACATGATCTTCCCACTGGCCGTTGATGCGCAGATAGCCGCGCGCCAGACCTTCTTCCCGAAAGCCAACGCGCTGCAACAGTTTGCGGCTGGGCATGTTATGCGGCAGGCAGCCCGCTTCAAGGCGGTGCAGGGCCTGCGCGCCCAGCGCATAGGTGCAGACCGCGCGCACGGCATCTGCCGTATACCCTTGCCGTGCATAACGCTGGCCAATCCAGTAGCCGAGCGTGCCGGTCTGCGTCACGCCCCGGCGGATATGGCTGAGCGTGACACCGCCTAGCAGCGCCTGATCCTGTGCACGAAAGAACAGGAAGTTATAGGCGCTGTCATTCTTCCAGTCATCATACTGGCGGCGCAGGCGGCGCTGCCACGCGCCCTTGGTCAGGCAATCAATGGGCCAGCTTGGCTCCCACGGGGTGAGAAAAGCGCGGCTGGATTCCCGCAGCTCGGCCCAGGCGGGCCAGTCATTGAGATGGGCCGGCCGCAGCCAAACCTGTGCGCCCGATAACTGAACGGGGGGCGGCGCAGGCGGGGCAGAGCCGAACAATTCCATCATGCCACCAATCTCCGGCGGGTCTGCTCATACCCTTCCAGCGCCTCAACCGGGCCCACAGCCGCGCGCAGCAGCGGCGTTGCCAGCAGATGACGGGAAATGGCATTGATATGCTCACGGTTCACTTGCGCAATGGCGCGCAGGCTGTCCTCCACCGTAATGATGCGGTTATGGGTGAGCCAGCTGACGGCTACGCGCTCGGCGCGGGCGCTGGTGCTTTCAAGATCCATCAGCAGGCTGGCGCGGGCGAGGGCCTTGGCGCGGTCCAGCTCTTCATCGGTCATGGTGCTGGCCAGTGTGGCGGTTTCACTTAAAATGAGATTGGCGGCTTCCTGCGCGCGTTCGGGGTCGGCTGCAGCATAGAGCATGAACAACCCGCCATCCTGATACGGCGCGGCAAAGGCGCTGACGCTATAGGCCAGAGCGCGCTCTTCGCGCACTTCATGGAACAGGCGGGAGGAGGTGCCGCCGCCCAGCATCAGGGCATACAGGGTTTGCGCATGATAAAGCGGGTGCGTGGGCGGCACGCCCTCCAGCCCGAAGCACAAATGTAGCTGCTCAATATCGCGGTTTTCCAGCGCATCCCCGCCCTGATAGCGGGCCGGCAGGCAGGCGACCGGATCACCGGCAGCAATCTTGCTGAAGTGCTTGGCGGCCAGCGCCACAAACGCCTCATGCTCAACTGCGCCCGCCGCACACAGCACGCCGCGATGCGCGCGGTAATGCGTGGCTACATAAGCGGCCAGCATGTCACGGCTGATGCCTGCCAGCGTTTGCGGTGTGCCCAAGACCGGCTGGCCCAGCGGTTGCTGCGGATAGGCGGTGAGATGGAAGAGGTCAAAGATCCAGTCATCCGGCGCGTCATACGCCTCGCCGATTTCCTGCGCGATCACGCTCTTCTCTTTTTCAAGATCAGTGGCATCAAAACGCGGGGCCTGCATCATGTCGGCAATCAGCTCAAGCGCCAGCGGTAGGTCCTGCGCCAGCACGCGGCCGGTATAAGCGGTTTGCTCGCGCGCGGTATAGGCGTTGAGCGATCCGCCCACGCTTTCAATCTCACGGTTGAGGGTCTTGGCATCACGCGTGGTGGTGCCTTTGAAGAACATATGTTCCAGCAGATGCGACAGGCCCACTTCGTTGCGGCCTTCATAGCGGGTGCCCACACCAAACCAGATGCCCAGACTGACGCTGGCCACATCCGGCATGTGATCGGTAATGATGGTAAGCCCTGACGGCAGGGTCGAAAATTTAATGCTGCTCATGCCCGCAATTTACACGCTGCGGCGTGACTTGTCGCGTATGAAGCGGGTAACGGTTGCATAATCCTTGTTCAGATTGGTCACGCGTTCAGGCTGGCCCAGCTGGGTTGCTACCCGCGCAGGTAGAACCGGCCGCACGCCTGTGGCCCGGACCACCGCATCCGGGAACTTGGCCGGATGCGCACAGGCCAGACTGACAACCGGAAACTGGCGGTCATACTGGCCGGAATAGACAGCCGCCAGACCAACGCCGGTATGCGGGTCAACAATCTGCCCGCTATCCTTGAAGGTGCGGCTCATGGCCAGCAGGGTCATATTGTCATCCGCGCGGTGGCCGGCAAACAGCTGGCGGTAGCGGCGATGTTGGCCGGGGGTCAGCTCATAACTGCCGCTGGCGCGGAACTGGGCCAGATTGCGGATCACATCACCTGACCTGCGCTCACACAGCTCAAACATCAGGCGTTCAAAATTGGAGCTGACCTGAATATCCATGCTGGGGGAGAGCGTGGGTTTGACGATCTCGCGCTTCATGGTGCCGGTTTCAAAGAAGCGGGTGAGAATGTCATTGGCATTGCTGGCGCAGATCAATTTGGCAATCGGCACGCCCATATGCATGGCGCCATAACCGGCAAAGATGTTGCCAAAATTACCGGTGGGGACGGCATAACCAACAGCGCGGTCCGGCGCGCCCAGAGCCACAGCTGAATAAACGTAATAGACGATCTGGGCCATCAGGCGCGCCCAGTTGATGCTGTTGATGGCGCCCAGATTCAGCTCCCGGTTCAACTGCTCGTCATTGAACATGTTTTTGACCAGTTCCTGACAATCATCAAAGGTGCCATCAATTGCGATGTTGAAGACGTTGGCATCCGGCACGGTGGTCATCTGCTTGCGCTGCACTTCAGAGACGCGGCCTTGCGGATGCAGGATGAAGATGTCCAGATTCTGGCGGCCCTTGCAGGCGGCAATCGCCGCCGAGCCGGTATCGCCGGAGGTGGCGCCAATGATGGTCATGCGCTGGTTGCGCTTGGTCAGCACATAATCAAACAGATGGCCCAGCAGCTGCAGGGCAATATCCTTGAAGGCAATGGTAGGGCCGTGGAACAGCTCCTGAATCCAGAGCTGGCTATCAAGCTGCACCAACGGGGCCACGCAGTGATGGCTGAATGGCGTATAGGTTTTATTGATGATGGTGCGCAGGTCGTTATCCGGCATGCTGTTGCCGGTAAAGAGCGAAATAACCCGGAATGCCACTTCGGTATAGGGCAGGCCGCGCATGTTGCGCAGGTCATCTTCACTCAGTTGAGGCCAGACCATGGGGACGTACAGACCGCCATCATCGGCCAGACCTGCCAGCAGGACGTCTTCAAATTCAAGCGGTGCGGCGGCGCCGCGCGTGGAGATATATTTCACGTTGACCCCGGTTAGCCGGATTGACGAAAACGTTATTCAATTTACACGAATTTGCGCGTGATGGGAGCCAGATAGTTGCGGGTTAGGCGTTTTGTAAAAGCCTGTGTAGTTAACGGCTGGCCGGTGGCACTGGCGATGCGGTTGGCGGTTGGGGTTTGCGCGCCATAGCGCCACAAGCGGCGGTCCATCCAGCTGGTGAGCTGCTCGATATCCACGTCGCCATGGGCGCGATGCTGGGGGCGCTGGGCGGTCAGGCCAAATTGCGCTGCGGCCAGTTGCCCGCCCAGATAGCCGGGAAAATAGCCAAAATAGCCGCCAAACCAGTGGGGATCCTGCAGGCAGCCTTCATTGTCATGCGCGGGAGATAGGTTCAGCCGCCGGGTCATGGCGTGATTAAAGGCGTGCGGTAAGTCAGCGACGGCGAGCTGCCCGCTGATCAGGTCTTTTTCAAGCTGATAGCGCAGCAGAATGTGCTGCGGGTAGCTGACCTCATCAGCGGCCACACGCAGCAGATGGCTGCCCATCTGGTTGAAAGTCTGGTGCAGATTGGCCGGGCTGAAGGCGGGGTCATCGCCATAAACGTCGGTCAGGTGCGGGCTGAGCCAGCGGGCAAAAGTAGCCGAGCGGCCAA
>Ga0255220_1000983_pt1 | contig 10429 bp, 10 predicted proteins | sample Miss_Colum_RepB__FD_188423 | JGI IMG/M metagenome (GOLD analysis project Ga0255220, IMG submission 188423) | Freshwater microbial communities from Mississippi River, Louisiana, United States - Miss_Colum_RepB_8d | ecosystem: Environmental > Aquatic > Freshwater > River | place: USA: Louisiana...
TCTTGAATTCTTCTGGAAATCGCTTTTGATTCATGGCACCTCCTATTAGGCCTCAGGTTGGAGGCTCGAAGGTGTCTATAGGTTCCGGGTCGATTCATGGTTTCCCAGTCGGATCGACAAATGTTCAGGCAATAGAGGGTTCAAGTGCATCCTCATCCAAGCGTTGAGCTGACCATCAACCGCGCGCTCGCTGTTTACCCCAGCGGCTTGCCCGCAGCGGCCAAACTCTGGCGTCACCTCGGACATTGATTCGCAGTTCATTAGTGCTCCTCGAATTTAAATAATTATATACACAAAATACACAGTACAATTACTAATGTAATTGTATTTAATGCGATGTAGCTGAGGCCCCCTTGGAAATCTGAGCCAGCCGGCAGTAGTGATTTCCAACCATCGGCGTCTCTACATGAAGAAATCCAGATTCAGTGAAAGCTAGTTCGTTGCCATCCTCAAGGTGGTCGAACTGGGTGCCAAGGTCGGCGAGACGAGCAGGAAGCACGGTGTCAGCGAGCCGACCTATTTCCTATGGAAATGCCAGTTCCCGGTCATGACGGTCCCGCTCCTGGCGCGGCTGAGCGAACTGCAAGACGAGAACGCTCGGCTCAAGCGCATGTACGCGGACTTGGCCCTGATGCATAACGCGTTGGAGGACTTCGTCTGCCGAAAGCTCTGACCCAGGAGCGTCGCGAGATGGTCGAGCAATCGCTGATGGCAATCACTGCATGGACTAAACAACGAACCAAAGTTGCTAGAGATTTTTCTGTAAATGGATGGCTCAAGAAATGGCAAAGCTACATGATTTCACTTCCTCGATTATCTGGACTGGAAACCGTGGAGAGGGAACTCGCACCTACAAAGGTTATGACCGGACTTGGGATATTGCTTTGCCCGGCAAGGACATCATTCACTGTTCGAATGATCCTCTCCTTGGTGGTGATCCAACCAAGATGAATCCTGAAGATCTTCTGATTTCGGCTTTGTCCGCATGCCACATGCTTTGGTATTTACATCTTGCGAGCAATGCTGGGATCGTTATTACAAGCTACCGTGACGATCCGGTTGGGCAGGGCGAGACTCTGCCGAATGGCGCAGGACGGTTTCTTTCTGCAGTTCTTCGTCCAAAAATTTCCGTGCAAGAGGGCGTTGATTTGGAATTCGCTGTTGAACTTCACCATCAAGTTCATGACTTTTGCTTCATTGCTCGATCAGTTAATTTTCCCGTGAGCTATGAGACAATTTTCAGTGTAATCACTCGATAAGAATTTACGAATGCCGCCACTCAATGTCCGCAATAAATTTTGTTCCGCCATACAGACACTGAGCAGTGCAAATGTCTCAAATTAAGGAGCGCCCGCTGCTCATCCCACAGCGTCGCCGTCCCTAAGTCCAAGTTCGAAGGCAACTTCAAATGATGTGTGAATCCCCCCAGGTTCTCAGCATGCTGTTTAGTTGAAGTTGATCTGGCTGTCTCGGTCTGTTGGGCAAGTTGTCGCCAGTCGGTTGCCTCACCCTTGGCCGCCGGGATGTACCCGATGCGTTATACCCGACGGATGTTGTTGAACCTGTGCAGCCATTGCAGGCTGCACAGTTCTACGGATCGTCTGGACTTCCAAGGACCGCGGCGGTGGTTTCACGCGGCTTTGTACCGATTCGGGATCGTTGCCAAAGGCCAATATCTGGCAAATGGGTTGGATGCTGGCATGGGTGTTGCTGGGGCGCAGAAGAACCTTGCCTTGGGCGAGATCGAGAGGGGTGTGATGGGTGGCCTTGTCGGCAGAAGTATCAAATCGTCGGTATATGTGAATAAATACCGACGATTTGATATTTCAGGGTGTGTGGCAAGCGCTTGGTCCAGGTGTCCGGTGAAACGGGCATGGTCCGTTAGTGGCGATCACACCGAATGTGCGCAGGTATTTCTGCAAAGTTTGCGGGACACACGTCTATTCTTTAGACGCAAGACGGCCTGATATCGTCGGGATACCGGCAGGTGTCGTCGCAACGCCCATTTCAGGCATGCCCACCAAGGACTGCTTTTTGGCCGATAGGTCGCCCTGGCCAGCAACTCGAATGCTTGCTTGCATGCCACGATGACGCGCTTTTGCGTCACGCAAAGGGCCGCCGGTGCGAATGAAAAGCCGATACCTTGAGCGATCGTGATCGTGTAGGGCATACGGTATTTATACCGTGTTGAGGTCTGCCATCATCTGGGCCAAACTGGCGCGCTGATCCAGGAGACCACGCCACATGAACCTTGCCCACTTGTTAACGCGACAGGCCTTGGGCCATGGCGAGCAGCTTGCTGTTTTTCATGGTACCCATGTCTGGTCCACCTATCGCCAGTGGGCCTGCCGAAGTGCCGCTTTTGCCAGCCGAATGCGTGTTGCGGGCCTGCAAGAAGGTGACCGCGTGGTGGTGTTGATGCGAAATCACCCACGCTATTTGGAAGTGTTGTGGGCTGCTTGGTGGGCGGGGCTGGTGGTCGTGCCGGTCAATGCCAAACTTCACCCAGCCGAGGTGGCGTGGATCATCGACAACGCACAGGCGCGTTGGGCCTTTGTGACCGGAGACATGGCACCGGCCCCCTTCAAAGGCATTGAACGTCAGATTGACATCGAATCGGACGAGGCCCATGCGCTGCTGGCGCCCGTCGAGGATTGGCGATCCGTGCCGGTGGCTACGCGCAGCCCCGAAGACCTTGCATGGCTTTTCTATACCAGCGGAACCACGGGAAAGCCCAAAGGCGTCATGCTGACGCATCGCAATCTCACCACCATGGGGCTGACTTATTTTGTGGATGTGGATCGCATTGATCGACACGACACCATGGTCTACGCGGCCCCCATGTCGCATGGCTGCGGCATCTATGCCATTACACATCTCATGGCCGGTGCGCGGCACGCTGTGCCTGTATCTGGTGGCGTTGACCCAGAAGAGTTGTTTGCGATGGGCCAGGCTTTGGGGCCGCTGTCCACGTTTGCAGCCCCCACGATTGTCAATCGCCTGGTCGACCACGCGCTTGCGCAAGGGCTCTCGCAGGCGGCATGCGCCAAGTCCTTCAAGACCATTGTGTACGGCGGTGCGCCGATGTACCAAGCCGATATGGAGCGGGCGTTGCGGGTCATGGGGCCGCGGTTTGTGCAGATCTACGCACAAGGCGAGACGCCCATGGTGGGCACGGCATTGTCCCGCCAGCAGATTGCCGACACGACCCATCCGCGACATGGCCAGCGCCTTGCGTCGGTGGGGGTGGCGCAAACCCCGGTTCAGCTGCGCGTTGTTGATGAACACGGCGCAGACTTGGCCGTGGGTGAGGTGGGCGAGGTCGTGTTCCGTGGTGACTCGGTCATGGCGGGCTATTGGCGCAACCCCGAGGCCACCCAGTCAGCGGTGCGTGACGGATGGTTGTGGACCGGCGACATGGGGTTCCTGGATGCGGAGGGCTTCTTGACGCTGAAAGACCGCAGCAAAGACATGCTGATCAGCGGCGGCTCCAACATCTACCCGCGCGAAGTGGAAGAGGTGCTGCTGACCGCACCAGGGGTTGCCGAGGTGGCGGTGGTGGGCGGCCCGGATCCCGAATGGGGTGAGGTGGTGGTGGCCTTTGTGGTGGCACAGGCCGGGGCCAAGCCGACGGTGGCCCAACTGGATGCGCACTGCCTGGCGCACATTGCCCGCTTCAAGCGTCCCAAGGCCTATCACTTTGTCACCGAGTTGCCCAAGAATCACTACGGCAAGGTGCTGAAAACAGAACTGCGCGCACGCTTGGCCGCCATAGTCGCCAGATGAAGCATTGAAGCTTGCCACGCCAGCAAAGGCAGCGCAGCGGGCCGATCAGGCGGGCATCTTTTGTGTGTCCCGCGAGATTGCCGATGGCATCGCCGTGCAGGTCTGGCGCCATGAGCCCGGCATGCAAGCTCAGGAAAAGACCGAGGATCTCTTCAGGCGCGGGCGAAATGAACCAGTGCGGTGCCAGGGTGGCCAGCCTCCATTCGCCGCACGGTGTGGGCAGATGCGCCAATGCGTTCTGCCAGATCGTCCTGCGTCAGGTGCCTGCGCCGACGGGCAAGCGAAATCGCCTGGCCCAGACGGGTCAGGCTGCGTGTGACAGGCAGCGGTGCAGGCGACAAAGACCTCATACAAGACCTGTTTCATGCGCGATTAAAAAATTTAAAAGCGCATGTATGGCGTCTTATTTCGCCTTGGACTAAAGGAATGATCTTGCGATCGCCTTGATATTGACCTTGCGATTGGGTGCGGGCCGCAGGCCCCCCATCACCCCTTCGGGGCGTAGGCCACCACGTTGATCTCGACCTTGGCGTCAATCATCAGGCGCGCCTCCACGGTGGAGCGGGCTGGGCGGTGCTCGCCAAAGCACTCCATGTAGACGCGGTTGAAGCTGCCAAAGTCGCGCGCGTCCTGCAGCCACACCGTGACCTTGCACACGTCTGGCAGGTCCGCGCCCGCCAGGGCCAGGGCCTGGCGCAGGCGCACAAACACCTGGCGCGTCTGCGCCTCGATGCCGCCCACCACCACCTCGCCCTGGTCGTTGGTGGGCACTTGCCCCGACACAAACACCCAATCGCCCGCCCGGGTGGCCGGTGACAGGGGGCGGGCCAGGCGGTCCGAGGCCAGGGGCGCTTGGCCCAGCATTTCAACAGGCATGGGGATCTCCTTGAGTCATCAAAAAGCCCAGCGTATCGCCAAAAAATGTATTTGACTTACATATAAACCCGAATGGCGGGCTTTGGCATGAGGATTAGAGTGGAAATCCCGTAAGTCACTTACATCCAGGAGGCTCCCATGGCCCTCAACTTGTTCCGACGTCATCTGCTGGCCTCGTTGCTGGCGGTCTTGCCCGCGCTGGCCCTGTCCGCACCGCCCAAAGGGGGCGCGGCGCAACTGGCCATGATTGGCGAGCCGCAAAGCCTGGACCCGATGGCCTCGACCGCCGACCTGGTCGGCACCATCATGCAGCACGTTTTTGAGACGCTGTACACCTTCGATGCGCGTTGGCAGGCCGTGCCGATGTTGGCCGAGGGCATGCCCCGTGTGTCGGCCGACGGGCTGACGCACACCATCACGCTGCGCGCCGGGGTCAAGCTGCACAGCGGTCGCGATCTGGATGCGGGCGATGTGGTGGCCTCGCTCACGCGCTGGATGGACATGGCCCCCCGCGGCAAGGCGATCGGGCGCGACACGGTCAGCCTGGAAGCGCGTGGGCCGCGCACCATCGAGTGGAAATTCAAGGTGCCGCAAGCGTCCTTGCTGGCGCAGTTGGCGCTGCCCTCGGGCATGGCCGCCATCATGGCCAAGGAAAGCCTGGCCAATCCCATGACCAGCTTTGTGGGCACCGGCCCCTACCGCTTCCGCGAGCGTCGCCCCGATCAGCTGGTGCTGCTCACCCGGCACGAGGCCTACAGCGCACGCAGCGAGGCGCCATCGGGCTATGCGGGCCGGCGCGAGGCGCTGCTCGATGAGCTGCGCTTTGTGCCGGTGCCCAATGCCAGCACCCGCCTGGAGGGCGCGCTGGCCGGGCAGTTCCACTTTGCCGATCAGCTCAATGCCGAAGCCCTGTCGCGATTGGAAAAAGGCGGGCCGCAGGTGGTGCCGATCATCACCCCGGCCTTTGGTTTTCCATACCTGGTCTTCAACACCCGCGAGGGGGTGATGGCGCAGCAGGCCATGCGGCAGGCGGTGCAACTGGCCATTGGCCCGGGCGAGATGCTCGAGGCCGCCTATGGCGACAAGCGCTTCTACACCGTTGAGGGCAACCATTTCCCGCAGGGCACGCCCTTCTACAGCACGGCCGGCACCGAGGTCTACAACCGCAAGGACGCGCGCCGCGCCCGTGAGATGGCCGAGCGTGCGGGCTACAAGGGTGAGGTGATCCGCTTGCTCACCAGCCGCCAGTACGAGTTCCACCACACCATGGTGCAGGTCATGGCCGAGCACCTGAAGGCGGCGGGCTTTCGCACCGAGATGCAGGTCGTGGACTGGGCCACGCTGGTGCAGCGGCGCGGCGATTCGAAGGTCTGGGACATCTACATGACCCACTCGGGCCAGCTGCCCGAGCCCATGCTCTCGCCGCCGCAATTAGGCGAGGGCGCGCCGGGCTGGTGGTCGACCCCGGGCAAAGCCAAGGCGCTGGGTGACTTCAACCAGCAGACCGACCCGGCCCGCCGCGCGCCGCTGTGGGCGCCGGTGCAGCAGCTGGTCTACACCGAGGTACCCTACATCCATGTGGGCAAGTTCAGCAGCCTGTCGGCCCGCGCGGCACGGCTGGAGGGCTATGTGCCCACCATCTGGCCCTTCTTCTGGAACACCGGGCTGGGCCGCTGATGCACTTGGGCGTCTTGACGCGCGCGCCCTGGCTGGCCTGGGGCCGGCCGGTGCTCGCGCGCTTGTGGGGCATGTTGATGGTGCTGGGGCTGGTGTCGGTGCTGGTCTTTGTGCTGACCCGCCTGGCCGCCGGCGACCCGGTGGCCCTGCTGCTGGGCGATCAGGCCTCGCTGCAGGACATTGCACAGGCGCGGGCCCGCTATGGGCTCGATGCGCCCATCGTCGAGCAATACCTGCGCTGGCTGGGCGAGGTCTTGCAAGGCCATTTGGGCCAGTCGATTTTTTTGCAAATGCCGGTGCACCAGGTGCTGCTCGATCGCGTCGAACCCACGCTCAGCCTGGCGCTGTTGGCGGTGGGCGTGGCCATGCTCATTGGCGTGCCCAGCGGCCTGGCGGCGGCGGTCTGGCGCGGGCGCTGGATCGATCAGTGGGTGAGCACCTTGGCCATGCTGGGGGCCAGCATGCCCAGCTTCTGGATGGGGCTGCTGCTCATCCAGCTGTTGGCGGTGGGGCTGGGCTGGTTCCCGGTGTCGGGCTATGGCGCGCCAGACGCCAGCTGGGCCCAACGCCTGCACCACCTGCTGCTGCCGGCGCTGGTGCTGGGCATGCTCAACTCGGCGCTCATCACCCGCTTTACCCGCGCGGCCATGCTCGACATTTTGGGCGAGGACTACATCCGCACCGCGCGCGCCAAAGGCCTGCCCGAGGTGCGCGTGATCTTGCTGCATGCGCTGCGCAACGCCCTGGTGCCCATCCTGACGGTGCTGGGCCTGACGCTGGCGCTCATGATCGGCGGTGCGGTCGTCACCGAAACCGTCTTCAACCTGCCGGGCCTGGGCAATCTGGTGGTGCGTGCGGTGCTGCGCCGCGACTACCCGGTGATCCAGGGCGCCTTGCTGGCCATTGCCGGCGTGTATGTGCTGATCAACGGGGTCATTGACCTGCTGTATCTGTGGGTCGACCCAAGGGTGCGCCATGGCTGAGCCGCAACGCTGGTGGCGACATCTGTTGGCCCGCCGCATGGTGCTGGTGGCGGCCATTCTGTTGGGCTTGCTCTTGCTCCTGACCTTGGTGGGCCCCTGGTTCTTGCCCGACCCGATGGCCCTGAAAGTCAGCCAGCGCCTGAAGCCGCCCAGCTGGGCCTATCTGGCGGGCACCGACGAGCTGGGGCACGACATGGCCAGCCGCCTGGTGCTGGGCGCGCGCTACTCGCTGGCCATCGGCGCCAGCACGGCGGTGCTGGCCGTCTTGGCCGGCACGGTGCTCGGTTTGCTGGCCGGATTTTTCCGGCGGCTCGATGGCCCGCTGATGCGTTTGGTGGATGCCATGATGGCCTTCCCGGACATTCTGTTGGGCATTGCGCTGGTGGCCATTCTGGGCGCCAGCCCGGTCAACGTGGTGTTGGCGCTGAGCCTGGTCTACACCCCGCGCGTGGCGCGTGTGGTGCGCGCCTGCGCGCTGGTCATTCGCTCGCTGCCCTATGTGGAGGCCGCGCGCGCCGTGGGCGTTCGCTCGCCGCGTCTGTTGCGGGTGCATGTGCTGCCCAACCTGATGTCGCCCATCCTGGTGCAGCTGAGTTTTGTGTTTGCCTATGCCTTGCTGGCCGAGGCCGGCCTGTCCTTTTTGGGCGTGGGGGTAGGGGCCGATGTGCCCACCTGGGGCACCATGGTGGCGGCCAGCACGCCCTATGCCGAACGCGCGGTGTGGATGCTGTTTTTTCCGGGGCTGGCGATTGTGCTGAGTGCTTGGTCGCTGCAGGTGCTGGGCGACGGGGTGCGCGATTTGTTGGACCCACGCTTGCGGGGGGCGCCATGAGCCAGGACCTGCGTTTGTTGGTGCAAGGCCTGCACACCCGCTTGCAGCACGACGGGCGCGAGACCGCGCTGGTGCGCGGCGTGGACCTGCGCCTGCATGCGGGCGAGACCTTGGCCCTGGTGGGCGAGTCGGGCAGTGGCAAGTCGCTGACCGCGCTCACGCTGATGCGGCTGCTGGCGCGCGATGCGCGCTGGTCCTGGGACGGGCAGGTCGAGCTGGTCGACGCGGACGGGCAGCACCACGACCTCTTGCGCCTGCCCGAGGCGCAGATACGGCGCCTGCGCGGGCACCAGATGGCGATGATTTTTCAGGAGCCCATGAGCTGTCTCAACCCGGTGCTGACGGTGGGCCAGCAGATTGCCGAGTCGGTCCGCCTGCACCTGGGCCTCTCGCCCGCAGCAGCGCGCCAGCGTGCGCTGCAGGCCCTGGAGGAGGTGGAGATTGCAGCGGCACGCCAGCGCCTGGACGAGTACCCGCACCAGCTCTCGGGCGGCATGCGCCAGCGCGTCATGATTGCCATGGCCATGGTGTGCGCGCCCCGCGTGCTGATTGCCGATGAACCCACCACCGCGCTGGACGTGACCATTGCCGCGCAGATCCTGGCGCTGATGCGCCGCCTGCAAGAGGCCAACGGCATGGCCGTGCTGTTCATCACCCACCACCTGGGCGTGGTGGCCCACTATGCCGATCGTGTGTCGGTCATGTACGCCGGCCGCGTGGTCGAGAGCGCCGATGTGCCGCGCCTGTTTGCCCAGCCCTCGCACCCCTATACCCGGGGCCTGCTGGAGTGCTTGCCTGGCCGCGCCCGTCAGCGGGCCTTGGCGACGGGTCAAGCGCCTGTGCTGCTGGACATCCCGGGCCAGGCCCCGTCGATGCAGGACCTGCCCGAGGGATGCGCCTTTGCGCCACGTTGCCCGCAGGCCCATGCGCGCTGCGGCGCGGGCGAGGTGCCCTGGCAGGGCGCGCCCGAGCATCGCTACCGCTGCTGGCTGAACGCGACGGAGGGATTGGCATGAGTGCGCCGCTGTTGGAGGTGCGCGATCTGCGCGTGGAGGTGGGCCACGGGGCGCGCCGGGTGCAGGCCGTGCGCGGGGTGGACCTGACGCTCGCGCGCGGGGAGACCTTGGGCTTGGTGGGCGAATCGGGCTCGGGCAAGAGCACGCTGGCCCGGGCGCTGATGCAACTGCTGCCGGTGCACAGCGGCACGGTGCAGCTCAATGGGCAATCGCTGACCACGCTCAGTGCGGCCCGGATGCGCCCCTTGCGCCGGCAAATGCAGATGGTGTTCCAGGACCCAAGCCTGAACCCGCGACAGCGCGCCGGCGACATGCTGGCCGAGGTGCTGCACACCCACGACCTGTACCCTGGCCCGCAGCGGGCCGAGCGGGTGCGCGCCTTGTTGCAGATGGTGGGCCTGTCGGCCGAGCATGCGCCGCGCTACCCGCATGCCCTGTCGGGCGGGCAAAAGCAGCGCCTGGGTATTGCGCGGGCGCTGGCGGTGGAGCCGCAGCTGATCGTTGCGGACGAGCCGCTGTCGGCCCTGGATGTGTCGATCTCGGCGCAGATCGTGAACCTGCTGGTGCGCCTGCGCGATGCGCTGGGCCTGAGCATGCTCTTTATTTCGCACGACCTGGAAGTGGTCGAGTTTTTGTGCGACCGGGTGATGGTGATGTACCTGGGCCGCGTGATGGAGGTGGCGCCCGTGGCCACCTTGTTTGCCCGTCCCACACACCCCTACACCCAGGCCTTGCTGGCGGCCGCGCCCCAGCCCAGCCTGACGGCCCCGCGCCCCAGGGTGGCCTTGCTGGGCGAGCCGCCCAGCCCGGTGGCGCCGCCCTCGGGCTGCGTGTTTCGCACGCGCTGCCCAATGGCGCAGCCCGCATGTGCCGAACAGGTGCCCGTGTTGCAGACCGTCTCGCCCGGCCACCAGGTGGCGTGCCCGCTGGTGGCGCGTCCAGGAGCCCCATCATGAACACGACCGATCTGCTGGCGCGCATGCAGGCGGCCGCCACGCGGCTGCCGCGCGCGCAGCAACAGGTGTTGCGGGTGATGCTGCAGGACCCGCGCCAGGCCTTGCGCTGGAATGTGGACGCGCTGGCCGAAAAAGCCGGTGTGTCGATGCCCACCATTGGCCGATTGGCCCGCAGCTTGGGCTTTGCCCACCTGCGCGATTTCAAGCTGGCACTGGCGCAGGACCTGGCGCGCCAGGCCCCGGTGCACCGCAGCGTGCGGCCCGAAGACAGCAGCGAGGAGATGGTGCACAAGGTTGTGGCGG
>Ga0255220_1000992_pt1 | contig 10333 bp, 8 predicted proteins | sample Miss_Colum_RepB__FD_188423 | JGI IMG/M metagenome (GOLD analysis project Ga0255220, IMG submission 188423) | Freshwater microbial communities from Mississippi River, Louisiana, United States - Miss_Colum_RepB_8d | ecosystem: Environmental > Aquatic > Freshwater > River | place: USA: Louisiana...
TTCGTCGATGTTCATTGACTCGGTTTGGTGCGTTGACGGCTAACCCTGAATTTTAGCTGATCAAGCCAAGCGACCTGTCGCTTGGAAAGATCGCCGCCGGCACGCCATCGAGAGGAATGACAATAAGGGCTCATCCGGGATTGCGAACTCGGTTTTACCTGCGCCCCAGTCGCAATCTCGTGTCGCACGTAAGCACTTCGTAAGCCAATCAACCTATCGTGCGCCAGACGCTAGACGCCAGTTCCCATGGATCCAGGAGGTTTATTGATGTCCGCGCACATTGAAACGGTGCTTCATGAGTCTCGCATTTTTGAGCCGCCGGCAGACTTCGTGCGCCAGGCTACGATCTCCGGGATGGCTCGGTATGAAAAGCTGTGTGCAGATGCGTCGAAGGATCACGCCGGTTTTTGGGCTGGACTGGCGCGTGAGCATGTGGTCTGGCACAAGCCGTTCACCAAGACGCTCGATGAATCCAATGCGCCATTCTTTAAGTGGTTCGAGGACGGCGAACTGAATGTCTCCTATAACTGCCTAGATCGTCATCTGGGCACGCCTGTTGAGAACAAGCTCGCGCTGATTTTCGAAGCGGATGACGGTACGGTCACCAAGGTGACATACAAGGAGCTGCATCAGCGCGTCTGCCAGTTTGCCAATGGCTTGAAGGCCTTGGGCTACCGCAAGGGCGAGCGGGCGATTATCTACATGCCGATGTCGATTGAAGGCGTCGTTGCAATGCAAGCCTGTGCTCGCCTTGGGCTGATCCACTCCGTGGTGTTCGGCGGTTTTTCGGCCAAAAGCCTGCAGGAGCGTATCCAGGACGCCGGTGCGACCTTGGTGATCGCCGCTGACGAGCAGGTCCGCGGCGGCAAACGAATTCCGTTAAAGGCGGCGGTCGACGAAGCCTTCGCGATGGGCGGCTGCGAGTCGGTCCGCCATGTGGTTGTCTATCAGCGCACCGGCGGCGATGTCGCGATGAAGGCGGGGCGCGACATTCGCTGGTCCGACACAATCGCCGGGCAAGGCGACCAGTGCGAGCCCGAGTGGGTTGGTTCCGAGCATCCGCTTTTCATCCTGTATACCTCCGGTTCGACCGGAAAGCCCAAGGGGGTACAGCACTCCTCGGGCGGATATCTGTTGCACGCGGCGCTGACGATGAAGTGGACCTTTGATATCAAGCCCGCGGATATCTTCTGGTGTACGGCTGACATCGGCTGGGTGACCGGTCATACCTACATTGTGTATGGACCGCTGGCCTGCGGCGCCACCGAGATCATCTTTGAAGGCGTTCCCACGTATCCGAACGCGGGCCGTTTCTGGGAGATGATCCAGCGGCACAAGGTTTCGATCTTTTACACCGCGCCAACCGCAATCCGCTCCTTGATCAAGGCTGCCGACACGACTCCCGAGGTGCATCCGCAGACGTACGACCTCAGCTCTTTGCGACTGATGGGGTCGGTCGGCGAACCGATCAATCCGGAAGCGTGGATGTGGTACTACAAAAATGTTGGCGGCAGTCGCTGCCCGATCGTCGACACGTTTTGGCAGACCGAGACAGGCGGCCACATGATCACGCCGTTGCCCGGTGCCACGCCTTTGGTTCCAGGCTCTTGCACGCTGCCGCTGCCGGGCATCACGACCGCGATCGTCGACGAGACCGGTAACGACATTCCGAACGGGGTCGGCGGCATCCTGGTGATCAAGAAGCCCTGGCCGTCGATGATTCGTACGATTTGGGGTGATCCGGAACGGTTCAAGAAGAGCTACTTCCCGGACGAACTCAAGGGCTATTACCTGGCAGGCGACGGTGCGGTACGCAACAAGGATACCGGCTACTTCACCATCACCGGACGTATCGACGACGTACTCAACGTGTCGGGCCATCGCATGGGCACGATGGAAATCGAGTCCGCGTTGGTTGCCAATCCCTTGGTCGCCGAGGCGGCGGTCGTCGGACGTCCTGACGAGCTCACTGGCGAGGCGATCTGCGCCTTCGTCGTCCTCAAGCAGGCGCGTCCGTCGGGCGATCAGTCCAGAAAAATCGCTGTGGAATTGCGCAACTGGGTCGGGCAGGAGATCGGTCCAATCGCCAAGCCTAAGGAAATTCGCTTTGGTGACAATCTGCCCAAGACCCGCTCTGGAAAGATCATGCGCCGTCTTCTCAGGGCGTTAGCCAAGGGTGAGGAGATTACCCAGGACGTGTCGACTCTCGAGAACCCGGCGATTCTCGAGCAGTTGAAACAGGCCAATTGATCCGTTCTGGCGTCATGGTGGGTCTCCCAGGAGCAAATGAGTGCTGAGTCTCGTGCTGATGTTGAAAGCGCTCGTGGAGTTTGCGGGCCTTCTTCTCGTGGGGCAGGGGTTGGTCTATATCCTGAGTTTCGGCAAGCATGAAGGAAACGCGATCTACCGTTTTATGCGATTTCTGACGTCGCCGGTTGTTCGCGTCTCCAGAATGCTTGCCCCGCAGTTTATTGTGGACAAGCATGTGCCGGCTCTTGCGTTCTTCCTGCTGTTCATGATCTGGGTCGCACTGATTATTTTCAAATTCAGTCTGTTGCTGGAGGCGCAGCAGTGAGTCCGGCATTAGGCGCTTGGTTCAATCGCATGATGGCGATCTGCTCGACATTGCTCAAGCGCGACGCCATGGCGATCGAGTACTGGGAGAAGGTGCGCGCGCTCCGTCCTACGGATCCTGAGGTGGTTGCGACCATCGCGCACTTGAAGGCTGCTGCAGGAATGCGCCGCGAGGCAATCGCGCTGATCAATCAGGCCCTGGCGATGGATTCGAATCGGGCGGCCTATTGGTTCAATCTCGGGTTTTTGCACCAGGAAGAGGATGAGCAAGCAGAAGCGCTCGATTGTTTTGAGCGAGCGATCCGCCTGGACCCCAAGCTTGATCGTGCGTTCTACGGAAAAGCCCTCTCACTGATCAAATTGGGTCGAATTGATCAGGCAATCGAACCGCTCAAGCGAAACACAGAATTACAGCCGATGAGTCCTTATGGCTGGTATCAACTTGCGCACGCCTACCACCGCCTTGGCGAGACCAAGAAGGTTGCCCGTGTCATCAAGACCCTGACTGGTTTCGAGCCTAAGGTGGCCCGGCAGCTCGAGCGGGAAACCGGGGTCAGGGTCGGGGTCGATCTGCCGAGCTGAGTTTTTCCGACGACCAAAACGGGAGAGTTCCCGACAACGAGGAGGAGCAGAGAGCATGTCAAGCGCAGTTTTCAAATCGAAACCGTGGAGGAGTCCATGCAACTGACAAGCAAGCATCAGGAATACTGGAAGAAGAACCTGACGATAACGGCTGTGCTGCTAGCCATTTGGTTCTTTTTTACCTTCGTGATCGGTTATTTCGCCCGGTCGCTCGATTTCAACTTTTTCGGCTGGCCTTTTGCGTTCTACATGGGCGCCCAGGGTTCGCTGGTGATCTATGTGCTGATCATCTTTTTTTACGCCCGCTACATGAACAATCTTGACCGCGAATACGGGGTCGATGAGGGGGATGACGAATGAGTACCGGCACACAATCCCAGAAGGCCTTCACCGCCCAGTTGAAGAAGGTCTACGGTTTTTACACCGGAGGCTTCGTTTTGTTCGTGGTCGTGCTTGCGATCCTCGAACAGATGGGCATGACCCGTACGATGATGGGTTACGTGTTTCTCGTGGCCACGATTCTGTTGTACGCGGGTATCGGCATCATCAGCCGTACGTCGGATGCGTCTGAATATTACGTCGCAGGAAGGCGCGTCCCGGCCATGTTCAACGGCATGGCGACCGGCGCAGACTGGATGTCAGGCGCCTCGTTCGTTGCAATGGCTGGCGGTCTTTATCTGCAGGGTTATTCGGGCCTTGCGTTCATCATGGGCTGGACAGGAGGCTACGTGTTGGTGGCACTGTTTCTTGCCCCGTACCTGAGGAAATTCGGGCAGTTCACGATCCCGGACTTTCTTGGCGAGCGCTACGGTGGAAATTTGCCGCGTTTTATTGGCATTCTCGTGGCGATCCTTTGCTCGTTCACGTATGTGGTGGCGCAGATCTACTCGGTCGGCATCATCACTTCGCGCTTTACCGGGGTCGACTTTGCGGTCGGAATTTTCCTCGGCCTGGCGGGTATCCTGGTCTGCTCCTTCCTGGGAGGGATGAAGGCGGTGACTTGGACGCAGGTGGCGCAGTACATCATTCTGATCATCGCGTACCTGATTCCGCCGATCTGGTTGTCGGTTCAGCAAACCGGGATCCCGGTCCCCCAGTTGGTGTACGGTCAGCAATTGACCAAGGTCACTCAGCTGGAGGAGAAGCTGATCAACGATCCGAAGGAAAATGAGGTTCGCAAGATCTTTACTGATCGTGCGAAGGCAGCCGACGAAAAGCTCAAGGACGTCAACAAATCCTTTGCCGAGGGAAAGGCGGCGCTTGAAAAATCTTTAGCAGACGCCAAGGCTAACAACGATCCGGACGCAACAAAGAAGGCTGAGGACGAGTTGGCCAAGTATCCTGCGACTGCCGAAGCCGCAAAGGCGGCGTGGACGAAGGAAAAAGCACTCGCGGCCCGCGGCGCCCCATTGTCCAGGCACGCCGAGGCGTTCCCGGGTAAGGACGAGAAGGCCAGGGATGTCAGCCGTAAGAACTTCCTCGCCCTGATTTTCTGCCTGATGGTGGGTACCGCCGCGCTTCCGCACATCTTGATGCGCTACTACACGACTCCGTCGGTCAAAGAGGCGCGCACATCGGTGACCTGGTCGCTGTTCTTCATCTTCCTGCTCTACTTCACGGCCCCAGCCCTTGCGGTGCTTGTGAAGTACGTCATCTACCACGATGTGGTCGGCACGGCGTTCTCCAGCCTTCCCGCTTGGGTGAAGAGTTGGCAGGCAGTCGATCCGGGTCTGTTGTCGCTGTCGGATATCAACGGAGATGGAATCGTGCAGCGCGCCGAGATCGCAATCGGGGCAGATATTGTGGTTCTGGCGACGCCGGAGATCGCGGGCCTGCCGTACGTGATTTCGGGACTGGTGGCCGCGGGTGGTCTGGCCGCATCGCTGTCGACTGCGGACGGACTGCTGCTCACGATTGCCAATGCGCTGTCGCACGATCTCTACTACAAGATGATCGACCCGAACGCACCGACGGCCCGTCGAGTGATGCTCTCGAAGATGCTGCTGCTGGTGGTTGCAGCGCTGGCGGCAATGGTCGCGGCCCAGAAGCCTGCCGATATCCTGTTCCTTGTATCGGCGGCCTTCTCGCTCGCTGCGGCCGGATTCTTCCCGGCATTGGTGTTGGGGATCTTCTGGAAGCGCACCACGGGTATTGCCGCCTCGTTGGGCATGCTTGCTGGTATCGGGATCACGTTCTATTACATGGTTCTGACCCAGCCCTGGCTGCATCGCGTGTTTGGCGTTTCGACTCCGATTGCCCAGAACATCTGGTGGGATATTCAGCCGATCTCGGCGGGGGTGTTCGGCGTTCCGCTCGGCTTTGCGGTGATCATCATCGTGAGTCTGATTACGCCAGCGCCGTCCAAGGAGACGCAGGAACTGGTGGAACATGTGCGTTATCCGAATCTGAAGGCGGCTTAAGCAATCAAGCTTCCTCAGTGGTTCCCGGCATCCGTTCGGGAACCAATTGTTTGTTCAACCCGACGGGTATCCGTCGGGTTTTTTTTCGCCATCGACGCTCGATCTTTAGGGACATCGGCTCAGGCTGGATCGGCCCGCGGTGTCAAGGGACACGGGCGAGGCGCCAACGGACACAGGCGAGGTGCAATAGTTTGCTAAACTCGCGGGTTCCGGAGAGATGGATGAGTGGTTTAAGTCGCACGCCTGGAAAGCGTGTAAGGGTTAACAGCCCTTCGGGGGTTCGAATCCCCCTCTCTCCGCCACCCACTGCTTTCGGGCGCATGCCTTCTGGTGGGGTGCAATGACCAAGATCACGCTAAAGAGCCTGCGCTCCGCCTCACCTGACCCGACTTCGCGTCAGGCAGATGCTGCACAATCCGCCGCAGGTGCGTCTCGAAAGAGCTTTTCCCGACAGCCACCGCGTTCTCGCCTTTCACCAAGGCGCGAAGACCCGGTTGGCGGGCGATCGGCTCCTACGACTGAGCCTTCGTTCCATCCGGATCAACCGTCATCCGCGCGGGTCGAGCGAGTCGCGCCGGATCCTTCGATTCCTAAGGATCCGTCTTCAAAGCAGCCTGGAGTTGCTTCGGATCCGGTAAGCCATGAGCATCCGCGCCTGTCCAAGCGTATGGGTGAACTTGGCTTGTGCTCGCGTCGCGAGGCAGATGAATGGATCGTCAACGGCTGGGTGCGGGTCAACGGACAGGTCGTCGATACGCTCGGAGTCCGGGTTTCGCCCGACGCCAGGATCGACATCGACCCAGCGGCGCTCGAGCACCAAGGCGAGCAGGTGACCATCCTGTTGCACAAGCCAGTCGGTTATGTGTCGGGGCAGGCCGAGGATGGCCATCCCCCGGCCATTGTCCTGGTCAAGCCAGAGAATCGCTGGGATCAGGATCATGCTCCGATTCGCTTTAAACCGGGACACCTTCGAGGGCTGGCTCCTGCAGGTCGGCTGGACATCGATTCCACCGGATTGCTGGTGTTGACGCAGGATGGGCGAGTGGCCAAGCGCCTGATCGGGCAGGCTTCTGAGGTTGAAAAGGAGTACCTGGTGCGGGTCGAGGGCGAACTGACCGACGAGGGCTTGCAGCGACTGCGCCATGGACTGGTCCTGGACGGTGTGGTGCTGCGCCCGGCTCGTGTGTCTTGGCAGAACGAAGATCAGCTGCGCTTCGTGCTTCGCGAAGGGCGCAAGCGTCAGATCCGACGCATGTGTGAACTGGTTGGACTTCGGGTCGTCGGCCTGAAGCGGGTTCGCAGCGGCAGTGTGCCGCTTGGCGCCCTGCCGGTCGGAAAATGGCGGTATTTGCGGCGTGACGAGAAGTTCTGAGCGGCAGTTCAGATCAGCGACTGCGCGTACGCCTACAGAGACATCCTGCCTAGATCAACGCGAAACGCGGCAGGCTAATCGCGTCCGCCGACAGTAGTCTTTTTCATGCGACCGTGTTTCGGCTGGCGGTCAGCGGGGCAAGGTTTATGTTGCAGTGCAATGATAGAATTTTGTGATGTCTGATCATTCGCACAAGACGGGCCTTCGCGGCCTGATGTTGGCAGCGCTGGGCATTGTCTACGGCGATATTGGCACTAGCCCGCTCTATGCCTTTCGCGAGGCCTTCAACGGTGAGCATGCGATCGCGTTGACCACCGTTAATGTCTATTCAGTGCTGTCGATGATGTTCTGGGCGGTCAGCATCATCGTGTCTCTCAAATATGTGCTGATCATGCTTCGTTTTGACAATCGCGGCGAGGGCGGGGTTCTGGCGCTGCTGTCATGGGCGACTCAGGTGGCAAGAAACAAGCCGCGTCTGTCCTGGTTGATTGCGATGCTTGGCTGTTTTTCGGCCTCGCTGTTTTATGGCGATGCAGTCATTACGCCTGCGATTTCGGTTCTGTCCGCGGTGGAGGGAATCGCGGTCAAGGCGCCAGGTCTGAGTCACTTCGTCATGCCGATCACGCTGGGCATCCTGATCGCCTTGTTCATTGTGCAACGCCGCGGAACCGCCGCGGTAGGTGCGGTGTTTGGCCCCATCATGGTGGTCTGGTTCGTGACGCTTGCGGTCTTCGGAATTCTGAGTATCGCCAAGACCCCGTCGATCCTGCAGGCGATCGATCCACGCTACGCAATGCTGTTCATCATCGAACACCCGGGCATGGCCTTTCTGGCCGCAAGCGCCGTGTTTCTTTGCCTGACCGGCGCTGAGGCGCTCTATGCCGACATGGGGCATTTTGGACCCAAGCCGGTTCGGATGGCCTGGTTTTTGTTCGTATTCCCGGCCTTGATGATCAACTATTTTGGCCAGGGCGCGCTGGTACTGCGTGATCCGGAGGCGGTCCGCAATCCGTTTTATCTGCTGGTGCCGGACTTCCTACTCGTGCCATTGATCATTCTTGCGACGATCGCCACGGTTATCGCCTCCCAGGCGGTGATCTCCGGGGCGTTTTCGGCCACCCAGCAGGCCTCGCGCCTGAATCTTCTGCCGCGACTCAAGGTACTGCATACCTCGGACGAGACGCGCGGTCAGATCTATATTCCGTTAGTGAACTGGATGCTGCTGGTACTTGTGGTGCTGCTGGTGCTCGAGTTCCAGACCTCCGAGCGACTGGCTGCCGCGTACGGCATCGCGGTGGCGGGCGATCTGTTTTTGTCGAGCATCATCCTGCTGATCGCTCTGCCATTGGCAAGCAAGGATCCTGTTCGTCGTCTCTGGCCGCTGTTTCTGGTGTTTGCGGCACTTGAGCTGTGTTTTTTTGCGGCAAATGTGCCGAAGATCGTCCACGGTGGCTGGTTCCCGCTGGTGCTGGCGACTTTCATGTTCACGCTGCTAACCACCTGGCGCACTGGCCTGGAGGTGTTGCGGGCGAAGAAGGATGCTTCCAAGCGCAACATCGACGATGGTCTTGAACTCGATCTGACCGGGATCCCGCGGGTTCCGGGCACGGCCTTGTTCTTTAGTTCTTCGCGCTTTGGGTGTCCGGGGGCATTTCTGCACAACCTGAAGCACAACATGGTCGTGCATGAGACCACCGTGTTCCTGAACGTCGAATTCGACGATGTGCCACGGGTGCCGGATGATGAGCGGGTTGAGGTGCAACGTGGCCGCAATGGCATCGTCCGACTAACGGCGCATGTCGGCTATCGAGAGGAGCCCGACATTCGATCGATTTTGCGGGCCGCGGCGCGCAAGGGCGTCGAACTCGATGCGGATCAGACCTCATTTTTTACCAGCAAGCCAACGATGGTCTCGGTGTCCCGTCGAGGACTGTTCGGATGGCGTCGTTCACTGTTTGGCTGGATGATGCAAAACAGCGTCACCGTTGCGCGTTACTTCGACCTACCACCCAACCGCGTCATCGAGCTCGGCGCTCAGGTTGGGATTTGAGCAGAACCTGGGCGAACTGATCGTGGTCGACGTTCGCGCCTGACAGCGACAGCCCGATCCGGCGCCCCCGGTTGCGCTCCACCTCGATGCTCGCTGCAGCCATTGCTGCGGCGCCGGCGCCTTCAGCCAGATTGTGGGTGTCGACGTACAGCGCATGCATCGCGTCGGCAACTTGCTCGTCGCTCACTTCCACAATGCGCGCAAGCCCCGCAGAGAGAATTTCCAGAGCCTTGGGTTCGGCAATCCGACACGCCATTCCGTCGGCGAGCACCGTGCTGACCGGCGCTTCGATCAGTTCTCCGCGTTCCAGTGACAGCTTGTAGCTGCGCGCTCCCGTTGACGTGACACCGACGATCTCGGTACGTAATCCCAGCGCATCGCGGGCGGCGATCGCGGCGCAGGCGCCTGAGCCAAGGCCAATCGGCACATAGACAGTATCGAGATCGGGAACTGCCTCGAACAGTTCGAGCCAATAACTCGCAACCCCTCGTACCAGCGCCGGATGAAACGAGGGAACCATCGACAGTCCGCGTTGACTGGCTACAGCAGCCGCGTGTTCGCGGGCGGCCTGAAAATCGTCCCCATGTTCGATCAGCTCCGCACCCAGCGCGCGCATCGCGGCATTTTTCTCGCGGCTGTTGCCAAATGGCACCACGATAGTCGCCGGAATCTGTCTTGCTCGTGCCGCGTAGGCGATTGACTGGCCATGATTGCCGCGTGTGGCACTAATCACACCGGCGACTGCTGAACACTCGCGCGCAAGTTCGGCAAAAAATACCAGTCCACCGCGAACCTTGAAGGCTCCGGTCGGCGTATGGTTTTCGTGTTTCACCCAGACTTGCGCACCGAGCCGCTCGCACAGCAGCGGCCAGCAGTGTTGCGGCGTTGGAGGCATCGCGCGGTAAACCAGTTCGCGGGCAGCCTGCAGCTGTGTCAGTGGCATCGAGAACTCGTTCATGGCTGGGAAGTTTACGGAAAACCCCGTCTGTTGGGAGCAGATTGCGGAATCGGGCGACATTTCGCGCGTCGGTACAATTCGCGAATGGCTACGCGAAAGAACGAATACAGCGAATCCTCGATCCGGGTGCTCAAGGGACTGGAACCGGTCAAGCAGCGTCCCGGCATGTACACCCGCACCGAGAGTCCCCTGCATATCGTGCAGGAGATCATCGATAACGCGGCCGACGAGGCCTTGGCCGGATTTTGCAAGGAAATCGCAGTCACGCTGGAGTCCGATGGCAGCATCAGCGTCGAGGACGATGGGCGGGGGATTCCGGTCGGGCCGCATCCGGAGGAGCGCGCCCCGGTCGTCGAGATCGTGTTTACACGCCTGCA
>Ga0255220_1000994_pt1 | contig 10329 bp, 9 predicted proteins | sample Miss_Colum_RepB__FD_188423 | JGI IMG/M metagenome (GOLD analysis project Ga0255220, IMG submission 188423) | Freshwater microbial communities from Mississippi River, Louisiana, United States - Miss_Colum_RepB_8d | ecosystem: Environmental > Aquatic > Freshwater > River | place: USA: Louisiana...
GGAATCGAACCAGTAATTGCCCTCAAACGCCCCTGTCCGGCTGAGAATGGCACGCAGCAGGCGGCGCACTGGCGGAATGAGCAGCAGCAGCGCCAGAAAATCCGTGACCAGACCGGGAATGATGAATAGGAACGCCGCCAGCATGATGCAAAAACCGTCCCACGCCTCTTCCATCGGGGCCTGACCATATTCCAGCCGGGTCATGAATTTTTGCGCGGTGGCCAAACCCTGCCAGCGCAGCAACAGCGAGCCGATGAACATGGCAGCAATAGTCATGAGCAGCGTGAGCCAAAAGCCAAGCAATTTGAGGCTCGCTACAATGGCAATCACTTCAGCAACGGTCAGCAGGAGGATGAAAAGGGGCACGATTGTCCAGTCGCCAGTTCGGCCGGTTAAAAAACAGGTTAATGTCGCAGACGCTTGTCTGGGCGGATGTCTGCATTAAGTAGGCATTCTAACAATAATATGCAAGCCTGTTTGACTTCCGGCAAAATATGGGAGAAAATTAGGCTCTCTTTGCAAGGGGTTATCCGTGGTGTGGTTTGATATCATCATCTTTGCTGCTGTTGCCGCCTTTCTGGCCTACCGCCTGCACAGCGTGCTAGGTCAGCAGAATGACGATGAGCCGCGCCGGGGCAATCCGTTCAGCGCGGATGGTAGCCGCCCGCCTGCGCCGCAAACACCTGCCAGCCAGCTGCCCCCGATTGATGTACCCAGCCCGCTCTCCCCGCTGCCCGGCAGTGCCGCCCAGCCCAATCTTGAAACGCTGGCCGGGCGTCTGGCCCAGATCCATCAGGCCGATCCCGCCTTTAGCGAAAAGGGCTTTTTAGCTGGCGCACGCGGCGCTTTTGAAATGATTGTGAGCGCCTTTGCCGCTGAGGACACCGCCGCCCTGCGCCCTCTGCTGAGCGATGATGTGTATGACAGCTTTGCCGGTGCCATCCGCGCACGCCAAAGTGCCAAGGAGAAGCTGGAAACCCGTATTGTGCGCATTCGCAGCACAGACCTGATTGACGCCAGCATGACGCTGAACACCGCCCGGGTGACCGTTCGCTTTGAAAGCGAGCAAATTCAGGTCACGCGTGATGCCAGTGGCACCATTGTTGATGGCAGCCCGGACAAGAGCGTGGTGGTTACCGACCGCTGGACCTTCAGCCGCAATACCCGCTCAAACGATCCCAACTGGCACTTGTCGGAAACCCGCTCGGAAAGCTGATCAGCGCGCTATCCCACGTGCCAGCAGAGCTTTTTGCACGGCAGTCCAGGCTGGCTTGTCCTGACCGTCATGCGTGCGCAGACCCAGCGTCATCAAAAATTCTTTGAACGGGCGGACAAAAACGCCGGGGGCCCAGCCAAAGCCATAATAGCTGGTCAGCATATCTGCGAGCTTGGGGCTAAAATCATGCATGCAGAAAATGTTGGCCTGCACAATCTGGGGCCGCGCCTCAATGAGCGGAATGATGGTGCTAAAAAACTCGGCCTGCTTAAGCGGCGAGCTGGACAAGCCGGGCGCTGACGGATAGCCCACTTCCTGCAAATAGATCTGCTTGCCTTCTGCCGCTGTGATCATTGCATCGAGCGCGGCTGGCATGGCGGACAGATCAACCGGCTTAAACTGGATCATGGGATAGAAGGTAAAGAACGCCGCATCCCCCACAGCCAAGATCTGCTGCACCAGATCACGGCGGGTAGTGATAAGCCCCTCATACGTCACCGACGAGCCAACACGGGCCTGCGGCCAGCGCGCCAAAACCGCTTGCCGGGCTGCTTTATAAAAGGTCAAGAAATCAGCCAACTCGTCCGGATGCTTTTCGAAATAGATATCAACCTCATTCCCGATCAAAAACGTGGGCAGCGGGCCGGGCAACCGGGTCTGCACCCGGTCCAGCAGCGCTTGCCAGCGCACCAGCAATGCGGGGTCAGACCAGCTGATATTCTCCAGGTCATCCGGCATATCACGCCGGACGGTGTTGATGATGCTGATGCCCATATAGGGCACGAATCCTTTATCAATACCGTAAGCCAACCCACCTAGACGCCATTCGGTTTCGTCCTTGCCGGACTGGGGCTCCAGGTCATGCCAGCCCATCACACTGACATAGGCCGGTGCATGCACCGAGCGGGCCAGCTCCAGCGTGTCGATCAGGTCCTGCGGGCGGCCATCCAGAAAATTGCGGAAGATGGGTACAATGCCCCACTCCGCCGCGTGGGCGGGTGGCAGGCCCAATGTTAGCACCAGCACCAACGCACAAATAATCCGCTTAAACATGAGGCACAGCTTACGGCGTTTTTCCCATCCATGGCAAGAGCGCGCCGATCAGCCCGCAACCCCAAAGTAGCCCACCCCCTGTTGTATTTCCCTCCGGGCGAAACTTGTTTTAGAATGCGGCCATGCGTTTTATCTCCCTGATCCTGTTGCTCAGCTTGGCCGCCTGCGTGCAAACACCGCCTGTTACTGAACAAGCCCGTTACATCCCCACCAGCTTTACCGCACTGCCCGGCTGGACTGCTGATGATCTGACGCAAGCGCTGCCCGCCCTGAGCAGCTCCTGCGCCCGGCTGCGCGCCATTCCGCCCGATCGCTCGTTAGGGGCAGATGGCAAAATGGGTCGCGCCGGAGATTGGCTGCCGTTTTGCGCCGCGCTTAGCAATGCGCGCAGCACAGCCGAGCTGCGCAGCATCATTCAATCCCACCTTACCCCCTATGCCGTCAGCTGGGGTGAGAGCAGCACAGGTCTGTTCACCGGCTATTATGAGAGCGAACTACGCGGCAGCCGCACCCGGCACGATGCCTACCAAGTGCCGCTCTATAGCCGCCCGGCTGATCTGGTGATGGTTGATCTGGGTGAATTCCGTGACAGCCTGAAGGGCCAGCGCATTGCCGGCCGCGTTGTGGGCGGGCAGCTCAAGCCCTATGCCGACCGTGCCAAGATTGTAAACGGCGCGCTCGATGGACAGAATCTGGAGCTGATCTGGCTGGACAACAAGGTGGATGCCTTCTTTGTGCAGATACAGGGCAGCGGCCGTGTGAAAATGGATGACGGCAGCGAACTACGTGTTGGCTATGCCGGTCAGAACGGCCACCCCTATACAGCAATTGGCCGTGAGCTGATTGCACGCGGCGAACTGACCAAGGAAAATGTGTCGATGCAGAGCATAAGGGCCTGGCTAGACGCCCACCCGGCCCAGGCCGACGCCCTGATGAACACCAACCCGTCTTATGTCTTTTTTAAGCTGCTGGAGAATGAAGCCGGGCCGCTGGGCGCCGCCAATGTTGCCCTCACGCCGCTGCGCTCACTGGCGGTAGATAACCGCTATATCGGCTATCATGTGCCGCTGTGGCTGGCGACTGACCAGCCTGCGCTGCAGCGTCTGATGGTAGCGCAGGATACTGGCGGTGCGATTACTGGCGCGGTGCGCGGTGATGTATTCTGGGGTCATGGTCCGCAGGCCGAACAGCAAGCCGGTCTGATGAAGAGTACTGGACGCTATTATGTCTTGTTACCAAAAACGCTACCCGCGCCATGAAGAAAGATGACCACAAGCATGACCGGCAGCTCTGGCATCAGGTCGCAGCCACCGTTAAACCGCTCAAGGGGCGTATAGCCATAGCGGCGCCTGCCAAAAGTGCTGCACCTGACCGGATTGGCGAAGGTCATGCTGCGCCAGCAGCCTATACTCCCAAAGCACCGGTTCATCCCAGCCAGCTGGAGCAGCTGAATTTATCCAGCGGCAATAATCTGGACGCCAATACCCTCAAGCGCCTGCGCAGCGGCCAGCTACCGGTTGCCGGGCGGATTGACCTGCATGGCATGACGCAAGAGCAGGCCCACACAGCGCTCAAGCGTTTTATCCATTTTGGCTATCATAACGGGCGGCGCTGCGTGTTAGTTATTACCGGCCGCAGCGGCATTCTACGCGACCAAACCCCGCGCTGGCTCAATGAGTATGAGCTACGCCCCTACATCATCGCCATGGCCCCGGCGCAACCCGGGCATGGCGGGCCGGGTGCCATTTATGTGCTACTCAAGCGGCGGCGCGAGGGATGAGCGTCTAACAGCGCCCCCAGCACTGCCCTAAGGTTATACACCGAGATTGCATTTGATTTTGCGGATACGGCACCGCTAGAGTGCGCCCATGCAACCGCCTGCGCCCTCCATTTGCCTGCCGCTTACAATCCTTAAGACCAACCTTGGCGGGCTGACCAAAGCCATGAATCACGACCCATCGCCCCGCGATGCCTTCAGCCGCCTGCCGCATCTGACTGGTATGCATCAAGGTGATAGAGTTTATCTGGCCATGATTGACCGGGTCATCGCTGGCGTTGCTGTGGTGGGTGATTATCCCAGCGCTGGCCATGCCCGCCTGCACGCCCCCATCACCCGTGACATCGGCTGTATTGAAGTAGATAAAGCCTACCGCGCTCATAAAATTGCCAGCACGCTGGTACACCAGCTGATGCGCGACGCCCGGCAAGACAATGTCATTCTTCAGCCCACCAGTTTTATTGAAGATGGCTGGACCTACCTGGCCCCTACCATGGTCCGCCAGCATACCGAGCATTTTGCCGGTCTAAAAATCTGCTGGAATACCCATGCCAGCGGCATCACAGATGGCCTGCGGCCCTATCGGCTGGTGCAGGCTGGCAGCCTGAGCAATCGGGTTGTGCACAGCGCGCCTACAATTTAAATTTTTATCGCCAGCTCACTCATCCGCCAAAAAAAGAAACCCCCGCACAGCGATGAAGCTGGCGGGGGCTTAACTCAACAGAATTGGGCTTACTGATAGGTACGCGCCTGACAACCGGTGCGGCGGGACATTTCAGCCTGCTCCTTGTTCATGGCGGCAGCATCAATTGGCTTACCGACCGTCTGGCTACCACCATAACCGCCGGCAACGGCGCCCAGAATACGCATGGCGTCCTTACCCTGACCTTTGCCAAACATCGAGCCAAGGGCACCACCCACAACTGCACCACCAACAGCACCAGCAACCTGACCGATATAACGCGGCTCAGATTCAGGGCAGACCGGCGGCGGGGGCGGCGGGGCCTGCTCTACACGGATCGGGCCGGCTGAATAGGTTGATTCATCGGTCGGCACCGGGGCGGCAACGGGCGCCGGCTTGCTCACACGCTTGTGCGCAACCTTCGGGCGGGCCGGGACCGGCGCGGGTTCTGCCTGCGGTGCGGGTGTTGGCTTAACTTCAGCCACTTGCGGCGCTGACGTTACCACCTGAGATGCCGGGGTGGATGCTGTTAAAGCAGCACTCGGCGCAGCGGTCGGCTGAGCGGCAGTAATGGTAATAGCATCCGGTGCAGCCGGAGCGGTTGGCGCGGTGGGCTTGTTAAAGAAAATGGCGCCAGCAATTGTCGCCAAACCACCAAACACAGCCGCGGGCATCCACTTGTTCGATTCTGCCATTTTTAAAATCTCCTGTAGCGCTGCACAGTCTGCAGCTGATGCGCGACTATAACTTAACAAATTGGTAAATAACAAAATCATTCGCCTAAAATGCAACGCATTGTTAAGCATAAAACGCCTGATTTATAAGGAAAATCAACGCTATTGCGGGTTATGGTTAACGCCAAAAACAGCAGCACGGCGCCGCCTGGCAACGTTCAGACGCGCTCCAACTACCTGTTAGAACATTTCCTTTTGCGGCTGCAGCGGGTCTTTCAGACGCGCCTTGCGGCTAGGGGCGGGCTTGGGTGGTGCCGCCTGCATGAAATCGGGATGCAGAATAAAGATATTGGGATTTTGCACCCCGCTACCCTTATAGCCCTGCTTGTACATTTCACCGGCCAGCTCTTCAATTTTCTCGCGCGCCAGCAGCGGTGGCAGACCATTACGGCTGATGGCGGTCTTGGCTTTGCGGCCGCCAGCCAAGCGGCGCAGCTCGGCAATACGGGGAATAAAAACGGCGCTCAGCTGCAGTTGCCCGTGGCGCAGATTGGTGAGCGGATTAGCCACACCCACATACCACAGATAGCTCTGGCCAATACCAAAGCGATTAAACATCTCGCGTACATCATCGACCTTGCCTGCGCACATGTAATGCGAAAGCGCGCCAGCGCGGTTGGTCAGCTCCAGCTTGAAAACCGGCGATGTCCGTGCACTGGCCGGGCCGCCAATAATGCCCATAACGCGGCTGGGGCTGACGTCTACTTCCTTGATCGCGCCATTATCCATGATGCGCTGAAATTTGAGATACTCACCCATGTCTGCCTCGGCCTGCTGTTCTCTTGTTCTGTTGCGCGCAGGCTAGAAGCCACGCGGCACACCGTCAAGACCAGCAAAAGTTAATCTGGGGGTTAATCAGGGAGTTAATCGGGGCGCCTGCACGCAAATAAAACCCCGACCACAGGAATGGCCGGGGTTTTGGCATTACGAGACTCGTAAATCTTAACGCTGCCAGGGATTATCCTCATCCGGCTGCTCAGGCGGGGCCGGCTCAGCAGCTTGCGGGATGCTGACCAGCTCCCACACCTCACGGCCACCCTTATTATCGATATAGCTGACCAATGCGGCCACCACGCGGCGGTCATAGGCGCTATCCACCTGCTCCATCAGCTTGCGAATGGCCTCATCAATCGATAGCCCCGCACGGTGCGCACGCGGGCTGATGAGCGCCACGAAGGAATTAGCCACAGCCAGAATACGGGCAGTAACCAGAATATCATCCCCCTTCAGGCCGTTGGGATAACCCGAACCGTCATACTTTTCGAGCGACTGGCGCAGGGTTTCAACCACAGGCCCTTCAAACTCGATGCGGCCAACCAGATCGGCCGAGGCCAGCAGGGATTCACGCACGGCCTTGAGCTCACTTTCATCAAGCGGGCCATGCTTGGTCAGGATGCTGGCGGGCACCAGCAGCTTGCCCAGGTTGAGCAGCGCACCCGCCAGTTCAACCGAATCCACCTCGACATCCGGCAACGCCATTTCCATCGCCACCGAACGGGACAGACGGGCCACACGCGCGGAATGCTCGGCCGCAAACGGGTCACGGCGGTCAACCACGGCCACCAGCGCATCGACCACGCTGCGCAGCACACGCTCACGCTTTTCGCGTTCCATCACCACATCGGTAATGTCTTCTTCCACAATCAGGGTACCGCGCGCGGGCGCTTCACCGGGGCCAGCGCTATTATCCTCAAGCGGGATATGCTGGGTCTGCACGACGCGGAATTTCTCGCCATCCTCATCCAGATGCACACGGTCAACCGTCACCACCGCACGGCCGGACAGCGAGGCCTCCTGCGCGCGCTTGGCAAAGCGGCGGGCATTATCCGGGCCCACAGCGGCGGCGAGCGGCTTGCCTACCAGATCTTCCTGCTCGGTGCCCATATCCTTGGCCAGCGTGGCGTTGGCAAACTTCACGCGGCCATCGGTATCGGCAATCAGGATGTGATTGCGCTGACTGTCGGTAATCATGCGCAGCAATTTGCTCTGGAACTCAAAACGGCGGGCCAGCGCGGCATATTCCTGCGCTTTCTGGGCGGCAATGATCGCCGCGCCCCGGCGCCAGGCCGCATACAGGAACAGCAGAACCATACCGAGCAGCGCGGCGAAAATCATGACCTGATAGCGCAAACGCTTGTCACTATCGGCCATCATCTCGGCACGATCAGCCTGATAGCTCAAGACCCACGGCGTGCCGTCAACCGCACGCGAACTGCCCATCACCACGCGGCCCGCATAATTGCGGCCTTCGGTCAATGCGCCCGGCGCACGGACTGACTGAGCCTCAACCAGATTAACCGTATTGATATCAAACTGCTGCTCCAGCGCGGGCTTGTCTGCCACTGGCGAAAGCAGCGTGACGGTGGCTTCACTCTTGCGCAGCAACAGCACTTCACCACTTTGCAGCATAGCACCGGGCTGAACCAGCAGCGGCCACAAATCAGCCGCTACCGGCTTGATGCCGACCACAAGGCCAATGCGATGCGCCTCATCCTGCGCGCCATCCAGGCCAAAAAGCGGCTGGGCAAAGCCGATATAGATCTTGCCATCTTCAGCCTTGAACAGGTCGATCAAGCGCGGCGCATCGGCGTTATAAGCAGCAATATAGGCTTTCACTTCGGCCTGTTCAGCCGGGAACAGACCGGCAGATACCAGCACCTCACCCTTGGCGCTGATGATCGCCAGACCGCTATGGTTAGTCGCCTGCGCTTCGGCCTGCTCTTGTGTGGTGGTTTCCGGCGGCAGGAAGCCATTGTCACGCGCCAACGAAGACAGCCAGTTGCGCAGATATCCCCGGCTGCCCAAATCCAGGTCGGCCGACGGTTCTGCAATCTGGGTCACCGACATGCGGACTTCTGCATCATCAGCAAAACGTGCAAGCGGCGTTTGTTGCTGACGCACCCAGCCCGCAACGGCATCTGCCCGCACTTGGGCCACGCCGCCCAGTGTCTGCTGCCAGGTCAGCAATGTGTTCTGCCGCTGCGACATGGCAAAATTGAGAATCAGCAGAATGCCGGCGAGAGCCACCATCAACAAGACCGCTACGCCGACGGCATAGGGCTTTTTGGGAACCTCAGTGCTTTTCCTGACATCTTCCGGAGCGAGCGAAAAGCCCATAGCGACCTCGTGTAAAAAATATGACCCTGATCCTAACCGCCGGAAATCACCGAATGGTTAGGCCTAGCCCTCTGATATTGGCCCTGATTTAATATTTTGTAAACCAAGGCTCAACCAAGGCTTAAGGGCATCATGCCACACTGCGGGATATGGCCCGGTTTTTTTTGTCCTGCCTGATCCTGCTGACCCTGCTCGCCCCGCATACGGCGCGGGCGGATACGGTCTATGCTGCCCAATCCGGCAGCGCCCGCCCGGCGGGTACCTACCCTTTCCTCTGGAACAGCACAGAAATCCGCTCGCCCAACATGACGGCTTTTACCAACTGGAATGGGGTGATGGCTCGGTTCCATCAGACTGAAACACTGGGGCAAGGCATGTGTGCAACCGCTGCTGGCGGCTCATTCAGTGGTGGCGATCAGTGCGAATGGGACCAGTGGCAGGGCATTATTGCCAGCGTCAAAAACCTGTCACCGATGGAGCAACTGCGTAAAGTCAACGACATCATGAACAGCCACCGTTATGTGCTGGACCGGGTTAACTGGGGGATGGACGATTACTGGCAGACCGTTTTTGAGTTCCTGCGCCGCAACGGTGATTGCGAAGATTATGCAATTGCCAAGTATGTGACCCTGCGCGCGGCGGGCTGGCCAGCCGACAATCTGCGCATCATCATCCTGCGCGACACCAAGCTGAACCTGAACCACGCGGTATTAGCGGCCTATACGCCTGATGGTATTTATATTGGTGATAATCAGGTAGACGGGCTGGTACGCGCTGACAATATCCGCCACTATCGCCCGATTTATTCGATCAATGAAAATTTCTGGTGGCTGCATCGCCCCAAAAACAGCTAACCAGCCAATTCAGGCGGTTGGCGCAGGCGGTTTGTGCTTGTTCAGTACCTTCACCAACGCAGAAAATGACTCGCCCATATAGGCTTGGGTTTCTGGCGTTGTCTGCGCTGCTGCCTCACGCAAGGCGCTGTGGACAACCGGATTGGCCAGCATGTCGGCAAGCGGCCACAGATAGGTCTTAATGCCAAAGACCATCGCGCCAGACTGTGGCAAGCGCAGGAAGGTTTCATGCTCGCTGCGCACATATCCCTGCTGCAGGAGGCGCTTGGGGGTCATGACCTCAACCGCGACCGGCTCATCATCGGGGTGGCGGAACAGATCACCGCTTAAATGCGCGTTCCAGTTGCGCCGCCAGATGATGCGGCCGGCCGCCAAAGTATTGAACAGACGGTTCGCGCCTTCAGCAAAGTGTTTCATATATTGCGGCACGTGCGGATCATGGATCTCGAACAGGGAGCGCTCCAACCGTGCCGCTGTCCGGCTCGAACTACGCGCTTCATGCCATTTGTTATACGCCTTACGATCCAGCCCGTGCGGCGCGGGCGCCAGAAACTGGCTGCGCAGCGACCAGCCGTTAGGAAACAACAGCGCGCCACTATGCAGGCGGTAAATATGCTGCTGGCGGGCGGCGTCATACTCATCCGGCAACATCAGCAGCATGTCTTCACTCGCCAGTGCCGCGACAGCAGCCAGCGGGTCGGCCTTGGCCAGATCAACCTGCACACCCGTTAAAGTGGATCTCACAACATCCTGCTCACGGCTAAATGTAGCGGGATGCTGCCGGGTGAGCCAGCTCACCACATGGTCACGCAGCTCAGCCTCGGCTGCCGGCACGCGCGGATCATTTGTACGGTCAATCACCCAATTGGGGCGGGTGGCCAATAGCTGGAAGCGCT
>Ga0255220_1001003_pt1 | contig 10268 bp, 13 predicted proteins | sample Miss_Colum_RepB__FD_188423 | JGI IMG/M metagenome (GOLD analysis project Ga0255220, IMG submission 188423) | Freshwater microbial communities from Mississippi River, Louisiana, United States - Miss_Colum_RepB_8d | ecosystem: Environmental > Aquatic > Freshwater > River | place: USA: Louisiana...
CCACGTACCTGCTGACCCACCCCAGTGAGCGCAACCGCCTGCGCGTGCCGCATTACCGCGTGGGCAAGCTGGTGCGCTTCAAGCTCCAGGAGTTGATCGACTGGCTGGAGCAGCAAGGAGGCAAGTCGCATGCTTGATTTCAATGACGCCCCTGCCGAGTTGCCACCCGATCCAGGCGTGACTCGTGAATCCTTGCGCACCGATCTGGTCGCGCGACTGGAATCCATCCTGGCCGCGCTGTTCCCTGCTGGCAAAAAGCGCAAGGGCAAATTCCTCATCGGCGATGTGCTGGGCAGTCCCGGCGACAGTCTCGAAGTAGTCCTCGATGGCGAAAAGGCCGGGTTGTGGACCGATCGCGCCACTGGTGATGGTGGTGACATCTTCGATCTGATCGCAGCGCACCTGGGTGCCGATGCACACACGGATTTCCCGCGCGTGATGCAGCACGCCGCTGATCTGCTGGGTCAGACCTCGTCTACGCCGACACGCAAGACCAAAAAGAAAGAGGCACCGGTCGACGACCTGGGCCCGGCCACGGCCAAGTGGGATTACCTCGATGCAGCGGGTCAACTGATCGCCATCGTCTACCGCTACGACCCGCCCGGTGGCAAGAAAGAGTTTCGGCCATGGGACGTCAAGCGGCGCAAGATGGCCCCACCCGATCCCCGTCCGCTGTACAACCAGCCGGGGATGAAGGACGCCGCTCAAGTGGTGCTGGTCGAGGGCGAGAAGTGCGCGCAGGCGCTGGTCAACGCGGGCGTCACCGCCACCACGGCCATGCACGGCGCCAATGCACCGGTCGACAAAACCGACTGGACACCCTTGGAAGGCAAAGCTGTTCTGATCTGGCCCGACCGCGACAAACCGGGCTGGGAGTATGCGGCCAATGCTGCGCAGGCCGTGTTGGATGCAGGCGCCAGGTCTTGCCACATCCTGTATCCACCCCAGGAAGCCGCTGAGGGCTGGGATGCGGCGGACGCCATTGCAGAAGGATTTGATGTCGCGTCTTTCCTCGTGCATGGCCCACGAATGCAGATTCACGCTGTGGCCGACGATGCCGAACCGGTGGTCAGCAGCGATGAGTCGGTGTGGGGCACGGAGGATGCGCTGGCACTGGCCTTCACCCGTCGCTACCACCGCGACTGGCGCTATGTGGCCGCATGGGGTCGATGGCTGGTGTGGGATGGGCAACGCTGGCGCAACGAGGACACGCTGGCCGCCACCGATTTGATCCGCAGCGTGTGTCGTCAGACCGCCGTGCGTGCCGAAGACCGCAAGGTCGCCGCCAAGCTGGCCAGTTCCAGCACGGTCGGTGGCGTGGAGCGCTTGGCCCGTGCTGACCGCCGTCACGCCGCCACCACCGACGAGTGGGATGCCGACCCATGGTTACTCAACACCCCCGGTGGCGTGGTCGATCTCAAGACAGGCCGCACGCGCGCCAATGACCGTGCCGACCGCATGACCAAGATCACCACGGCCACGCCGCGTGGCGAATGTCCCCAGTGGCGCTCGTTCTTGAGCGACGTGACCGGCGGCGACCAGAACCTGCAGGACTACTTGCAGCGCATGGTGGGTTATGCCCTGACCGGATCCACACGTGAGCATGCGCTGTTTTTCCTGTACGGCACCGGCGCCAATGGCAAGTCGGTCTTCGTCAATACCCTGGCCGACATCCTCGGCGACTACGCCACCAACGCGCCCATGGACACCTTCATGGAAACGCGCACCGACCGTCACCCAACCGACATGGCTGGCCTGCGTGGCGCGCGCTTTGTGGCGGCGATCGAGACTGAGCAGGGCCGTCGCTGGGCTGAGTCCAAGGTCAAAAACCTGACCGGGGGCGACAAGATCGCGGCGCGCTTCATGCGTCAGGACTTCTTCGAGTTCTTCCCGCAGTTCAAGTTGTTTGTGGCGGGCAACCACAAACCAGCGATTCGCAACATCGACGAGGCCATGAAGCGGCGGCTGCACCTGATTCCGTTCACGATCACCGTGCCCCCCGAAAAACGCGACAAGCACCTGCAGCAAAAGCTGCTGGCTGAGCGTGACGGCATCCTAGCCTGGGCACTTGAAGGGTGTCTCGCCTGGCAACGGCTGGGCAGGCTTGATCCGCCGCAGCAAGTGCTCGATGCCACGGACGAGTACTTCGAAGAGGAAGACGCCATTGGCGAGTTTCTGGATGAGGACTGTCAACAGTCGGCGGTGGCGCGCGAAGCGATTTCTGCGATCTACCAGCGCTGGCGCGAACGGGCCGAGCGACGCGGCGAATACGTGGGCACCAGCCGCTGGCTGACCCAGCAACTCATCAACCGTGGTTTTGCACGCACACGCCTGCATGGCGGGGCGAAAGCTCTGTCTGGCCTCTCGCTCAAGCCACGCGAAATGAGTGGCTACATGCCCTATCGCGATGACTGAAATCCATCGTCTGAACCCCATGGGTGACCGAAAGTGACCGGCAAATCGTTATCCCTTCCTACCGCGCGCGTACGCCCGCGTGAGGCGTTAACGATAAACGAGTCACCTTCGGTCACCCGCCCCCCAAAACACATGGAGTGACCAATGAACACAACGACGATCCTCGCCCTCGATCTGGGAACCCAAACGGGCTGGGCACTGGCCTGCCGCGACGGCAGCATTACCAGTGGCAGCCAATCCTTCAAACCCCAACGCTTCGAAGGCGGCGGCATGCGCTTCCTGCGATTCAAGCGTTGGCTCACCGACATCAAGCAATGCAACGATGGCATTGACCAAGTGGTATTCGAAGAAGTCCGCCGCCACGTGGGTGTCGATGCTGCGCACGCCTACGGCGGCTTCATGGGCCAGTTGACTGCTTGGTGCGAGCACCACCAGATCCCGTACCAGGGCATCCCTGTCGGCACGATCAAGAAGCACGTCACCGGCAAGGGCAACGCCAGCAAGGACGAGATGGTGGCAGCTGTCCGTGCCCGTGGCCACCACCCGGCTGACGACAACGAGGCGGACGCCATCGCGTTGCTGCACCTGGCCATCGACATGGCAGCAAAGGGGGTGTGACATGAAACTGCCGCAATACCGCTACCGCTGCCCCCTGGGCAATCTGCAGCCCACCACACCGGACCTGGATGTCGTCAAACGCGATGGCTGGCGCAACGATCACATCCTGGTGGTCTCGGAAGAGGACGAACGACTGGACTGGGTAGAGAAGGAATTCGTGCGCAGGCTTGGCGAACGCCTCTACGGCAATGGAGGAAAGCGTCATGACTGACACCCGAACCGACTGGACGGCTGACGAAGTCGCCGCTCGCTTTGCCGACGCTGCCGAAACCGCGCATAAGCTGCCCCGGGTCAGACCGGGTGGCTATTTCAACCCGTGGATGACCCTGGCCATGCAGGTGCCCGAACGCTATCCCGACCCTGAGCGGCTGTACCGGCCCATGCCGCCCAATCCGCAGGCCGTGGATCGGATGCTCGAGACCATGCGCTGGGTGCAGTGGTTGGAGGTCGAGCAGCGGCATTTGGTTTGGATGCGGGCCAACCGTTACGAGTGGCAGCAGATCGGCAGGCGTTTTGCCTGTGACCGGAACACGGCAGCCAGGCGGTGGCGCCGACTGATGGAGTTGGTGACTTGGCGGTTGAATAGTTTATCAACCGCTGATACACTTAACCATGCGTGAAGACCACGGAATAGCGACCCTTATCGACCTCCACGATCAGATCATTGATCAAGGGGGTGGGTATTGGATCAAGATCGAGGCATGGGTTGTTGGTGCGTCGACGGACATTCCCCACGGGATTCGCTACTCGCTGACATTGCACGAACCCTATGGCAAACGAATTCTTGGCTATGACAATGCCCATGCGGTAAAGCCACCCAAGAAATTCAAATATGCGGGAACGCGCTTGCCATATGACCACAAGCATCGACATGTCAGCGACAAAGGCGTGCCCTATGAGTTCAAAGACGCACATCAGCTTTTGTCTGACTTTTTCAACGAAGTCGACCGAGTATTAGAGGAGGTTAGGAAATCATGAAGACGATCGTTGTTGGAATCCTGCCGCAGGAGAAAATCCGCGAGCGCGTGCTGGCCATCGCTCGTGGTGACTACAAGCCCAAAGCGACGGAACCTAAAATCTGGTTTACCTCAATGCGTTCCCTAGCTGAGGTCTTGAGCGATGACAACCGTGCCTTGCTGAAGGTGATACAGGACGCCAAGCCACAGTCCATCTCATCCTTGGCTGACATCACTGGACGTAAGCCTGGCAACCTTTCTCGCACATTGAAAACAATGTCGAACTACGGCTTCGTTGAGATGAAGCGAGAAAACAAGCACGTGAGGCCCATCGTCAAAGGAACTGACTTTCGTATCGTTGCATGACGTTATGAAAAGAGCTGCTGTGCGCACAGGTGATGCGGCTGGCTTCTTTGCACGGGCTAAGGATGCAGCGCGTCGTGCCGATCAAGGTAAGCCCTTTGATGGTCGGGTGACGCTGTCGTTTGAAGACCCAGAACGGGCGGATACTGTTTTGTCGGAGTTGCAGAAGCTGAGTTCAGAACTTTTGGCTGGTGCTGCTTCGTCACCTGGACAGCCTGCTGATGATGTGTATTTTCAATTTCTGCGATCTGCTGTCGCGCAGGGGCTTTCAAGTGGGGCGGCGCGTTCGGCAGACCAGATCCTTGATCGCCTAGAAGCGAAATACGCAGCACAGATCGATGCAAGAAAAGCTGATTGACGCGATCACCGCAGACAGTCTGCACGAAGATGTCAGGGTTGGTAAGCTGATCGGCAATTAAGGGCTTTGACCCACGCTGCATCTAAAAGTGTTTTGGCGTGTTTTGACGCGATTGCGGGTAATTCCTGCGGTTAATGCGGGCCAGAGCGAAGAATGTGCTTAGATCCGAATGCAGCATGAAGGCCCATTTCGGCGTACAGTTTCAGCTACGGTCAGGACAGAAGTGCAGCGATGCATGAGGGGCTCGAAAACACCTCGCACCTGAGGAAATCAACGGGTCCTTCCTGGCCAAATAGTAATGCGGGGGGCAACAGCGCGAGATTTCGATAGCGTCTGACCACAAAAACAGGTTACCACCCAGCCAGGTTACCGGCCTGTGGTTACCACCGCCCCTGACAGTTACCACTCCCTGAATATTTCTCACCCGCCCGGCGGCAACGCTCGGCGGTTTTTTCAATTCCATGACGCCAAATCTGCAGATCGAATACCGCCCGATCGATGCGCTGCTGCCCTATGCAAGAAATCCGCGCACGCATTCCCCTGCGCAGATTGCCAAGATCGCGGCCAGCATCGTAGAGTTTGGCTGGACCCAGCCCATCCTGGTTGATGGCGACAGCGGAATCATCGCCGGCCATGGTCGTCTAGCGGCTGCACGCAAGCTGGAGCTGGCCGAAGTCCCGATCATTGAATTGGGCCACCTCACCTCGGCGCAGAAGCGCGCCTACGTGATTGCCGACAACCGCCTGGCGCTGGACGCCGGGTGGGATGACGAGTTACTGGCTTTGGAACTGGCCGAACTCTCGGAGACCGGTTACGACCTGCAGCTCACTGGATTTGACGATGACGAGCTGGCCAAGATGGTGGCCGACTTGAGCGAATCTGATGCTGACGGTGCCGAAGATGAATCGGATGCCGAAGCAGACGACGATGTCCCAGCACCACCGAAGCAACCCATCACGCGCACCGGTGACGTTTGGCACTTGGGCCCGCACCGCCTGATCTGCGGCGATGCCAGCGATCCATCCGTGGTCGCCACCCTTATGCAGGGCGAGCAGGCCAGCCTGTGTTTCACCTCGCCGCCCTACGGCAATCAGCGCGACTACACCTCCGGCGGCATCGCTGACTGGGATGGCCTGATGCGCGGCGTGTTCGCGCAAGTGCCCATGGCCACTGATGGCCAGGTGCTGGTCAACCTCGGCCTAATCCACCGCGACAACGAATTCATCCCGTATTGGAACGCATGGCTTGATTGGATGCACACTCAAGGATGGCGGCGTTTTGCCTGGTACGTCTGGGACCAGGGGCCGGGCATGCCCGGCGACTGGCAAGGACGCCTGGCGCCCAGCTTTGAATTCATCTTCCACTTCAACCGGCAGACGCGCAAACCCAACAAGACAGTGCCTTGCAAGTTTGCTGGCCAAGAAACGCACCTGCGCGCCGACGGATCCTCGACCGCCATGCGTGGCAAGGATGGCCAGGTCAATGGCTGGACCGCTGCTGGCCAGCCGACGCAGGACCACCGCATCCCCGACTCGGTCATCCGAGTCATGCGCCACAAGGGAAAGATCGGCCAGGACATCGACCACCCAGCCGTGTTTCCGGTGACGCTGCCGGTAGAGGTCATCGAGGCCTACACCGATGAGGGCGACATCGTGTTCGAGCCCTTTGGCGGCAGCGGCACCACGCTGATGGCCGCCCAGCGCACCGGTCGCATCGGCCGTGCGGTGGAGATCGCGCCTGAGTACGTCGACGTGGCGCTGATCCGTTTCCAACAGAACCTCCCTGGCGTGCCGGTCACTCTGGCCGCCAGCGGAGAACCTTTTGAGGTCGTCGCGGCCCAGCGACGAGAAGAACATGCAATTGTCTGAACATTTCGAATTGGCCGAGTTTCTGGTTTCAGAAACAGCGACCCGTCGCGGCATTGCCAACGAGCCCACGCCCGAGATCATCGACAACCTGCGTCGGCTGTGTCAGTCGGTGCTCGAACCCCTGCGCGTCAAATTGGCGCGTCCGGTCGTGATCACCTCCGGCTACCGTTCGCTGGCACTGAACAGTGCCGTTGGTGGCAGTCCAACCAGCCACCACATGCAAGGGCGTGCGGCTGATCTCATCGTGCCGGGCATGACGCCGTTGGCTGTGTGCCAAGCCGCCAACCAGTTGAAGCTGCCCTGTGTGCAGATCATTCACGAGTTTGGCCGCTGGGCCCACCTGTCGGTTGCCGCCTCCAACGAGCACACTCAATTGCTCACTGCCAAGTTGGCTCAGGGAAAGACCATTTACGAACCGGGGCTGGTCCATGTCTGAACCCTGGCTCTCCACCCACATTGAGCGCTGGCCCACGGCAAAGCTCATTGCCTACGCCAGAAATGCCCGCACTCATTCCGAAGAGCAGGTGGCGCAGATCGCTGCCAGCATTGTCGAGTTTGGTTTTACAAACCCGATCCTCGCTGGCTCCGATGGCGTGATCGTAGCGGGGCATGGGCGTGTAACGGCAGCACAGAAACTGGGCTTGGAGACTGTGCCGGTGATCGTGCTTGATCATCTGACACCCACCCAGCGACGCGCCCTGATCATCGCCGACAACCGGATTGCAGAAAACGCCGGCTGGGACGACGCCATGCTGCGCATCGAGCTGCAGTCGTTGCAAGAGGATGGCTTCAACCTGGACATCACGGGATTTGATGCCGACGCCCTGGCCGAGATCATGGCGGGCGAGGAAACCACTATTGATGGCCAGACGGATGACGATGCAGTGCCCGAGGTGTCGGCCACGCCTATCTCCCACCCGGGCGATGTCTGGGAGATGGGCAACCATCGCCTGGTTTGCGGTGACGCCACCGACCCCAAGAGCTATGAGGCGCTGATGGCCGACACCCATGCTGATATGGTGTTCACCGATCCGCCGTACAACGTGGACTACGCCAACAGCGCCAAGGACAAAATGCGTGGCAAGGATCGTCCGATCCTGAACGACAACCTGGGCGACGGTTTTTGCGATTTCTTGCTGGCCGCCATGACGCCGATGTTGGCGCGCTGCAGCGGTGCCATCTATGTGGCCATGTCATCCAGCGAGCTGGATACCCTGCAGTCGGCTTTTCGGGCTGCCGGTGGCAAATGGTCGACGTTCATCATCTGGGCCAAGAACACCTTCACGCTTGGCCGTGCCGACTACCAGCGCCAGTACGAGCCCATCCTGTACGGATGGCCCGAGGGGCAAAACCGCCACTGGTGCGGTGACCGTGACCAGGGCGATGTGTGGAACATCAAGAAACCACAGAAGAACGATTTGCACCCCACCATGAAACCGGTGGAGTTGGTCGAGAGGGCCATCCGCAATTCCAGCCGCCCCGGTGACATCGTGTTGGACCCGTTTGGTGGATCTGGTACCACGCTCATCGCAGCAGAAAAGTCCGGCCGCATCGGCTGGCTGATCGAACTGGATCCCAAGTACGTCGACGTGATCGTGCGCCGTTGGCAGGACTGGACCGGGCACGAAGCCTACCGGGAAGCTGATGCGGTCAAGTTCAATGACCTGGCCGGTACAGTCGATGTTGCCGGTGATGACGCCGGGGTGGCCGCATGAAGCAGTCGCGTCTGATGTCCCTGGTGGAGTCGCTGGCCAACGTGCTGGTCGGCTATGGCCTGGCTGTGATCACGCAAGTGGTGGTGTTTCCACTGTTCGGCCTGGTTGTCACCATCACAGAAAACCTCTTGATAGGTCTCGTCTTCACTGGCGTTTCCCTCGTTCGAAGCTACGCGCTACGCCGGAGTTTTGAGGCCCTCAGGGCGCGTCAAATCGCCTGCGATTCCTCGATGATTTCGCAGTGAATCACAAAGCCCACCAGGTAAGGCATGCCGCGCGGGATGCCGTAGTCCTTGCTGGTCTGGCGGCCAATCGTCCAACCCATCCAGCGTTGGGTGGAGGCAGTGATCGCATCCTTGAGGTTGGCGCCGGCATACAGCCCGTTGTGCACGTCGTCAGCAAAGTGGCGACCGTGGCGGCTGTCAAGAAACGCGCGCACCGATTTGAGCGGCTGGTTGGTGGCGTCCGAAATCGCCGTCATGGCGATGGGCCAGGCCGCTTCGGCGTGTTCACCAAGGGTCCCAAATAGACCCCAGGCTTCATTTTGAGTTGCGGGAATTTTGGCTTGCTGGGTGGTGGTCATCGTCGGCTCCATGTCTGTGTTGGCGATAACTCGATTGACGCGCTGTGGGACAGAGAAGCCAAGGCTTTCTCGATCATTTGTGGAGACCGTGATCATTTCGCGACGCTGGCCAGTTCGGCCTGTGCGTTGGCGATCAGGTCCAGGCGCAGGTTGGGCGTGATGTTGCAAGCCAGGGCGTTGAGCGCCCAATTCATTACCTGCGATTTGTCGTGCGGCGTCTCGGCCGTGTCGAGTCGCTCGATGTAGTGGTCCAAATCGCGCAGGCTGCGCTCCAGGGTAGACCGGGCGGTGAGCAAGGCGTCTTTGGCCTTTTGCTCGGTCATCTGGCGCATCAGGGTGTCGAGGTCGAGGGTCATGGAGTGATTCCGTTCAATCGTGTTGCGATGACTGATTGACGCGCTGTTCCGATGCAAAGCCAAGGCTTTGATCGAAGAAGATGAGCAGCGTGGCGGTGCCGCCACTAGCCAAGACGTGCGACATAACGCCCGTAGTTTGACCCCGACGGATCCACATACAGGTAAGGCCGACCGGGAGCATGGATCTCGACGCACAAACGTCCCAGGCCGGCGTGGCCGCCTTTGCCGGCCAGCCAGTCACGCGACGCCAGCATGTTGGAGGCGAAGGCATCGAACTCCTCTGGTGTCATGGTGCGTGTTTCCGTGATGTAGACGATGTCGGAACCGCTGGTAGACATGTCGTCGAGGTCAGCAGGCTTGCGTGCAAACGGCAAGCGGATGCCGAGTTGCTCGACCTGGATTTTTTGGCCGTTGAACAGGATGGCTGTTGCCGTGCGTTCAATGGTGATGGACATGCTGGGCATGGTGTTCCTTTCGGGTTGCTGTGGTTCGGTACTTGGGGTGCCGGGCGCTGGCCTGCAAGGCTTCTACCCCGGCCAACGCCAGAGTCAGCACGGCGTTGTGAAACGCAGCCTCGGCCAAACAAGGCGCCAGCCGTGCGTCTTCGAGCAGGCTGTCGATGGCGGGTGTCACCTTGGCGCGCATCGCGGCACACACCGCCTCCTGGCGCACCGGGCTGGCGGTACGGATTTCAGGGCACAGGCTGATCAGGGTGCGAAACGCCTGGTCGGCCAGGCGCTGCCCCAGTTCACCAATGCGAGCAAAGTTGGGGCGAGCGTTCATGACTCCTCCGGCTCGTTGGAGCTGTTGGCCTCGATGCGATAGACGCGTTGACCGCCAACTTCCTTGGCGGAGGTGATGGTCAGGCCCAGTCGCTTCTTCAGGCTGCCGGCCAGGGTGCCTCTGACGGTGTGCTGTTTATGCCGACATCGGCATAAGGTTCATTACGCCGATGTCCTGGTTATGCCGACCAACGTCGGCAACCCGGCTTATGTGGCGGAGATCGCTGCTTTGGGGTCGGCATAATCACAGCGCA
>Ga0255220_1001005_pt1 | contig 10249 bp, 7 predicted proteins | sample Miss_Colum_RepB__FD_188423 | JGI IMG/M metagenome (GOLD analysis project Ga0255220, IMG submission 188423) | Freshwater microbial communities from Mississippi River, Louisiana, United States - Miss_Colum_RepB_8d | ecosystem: Environmental > Aquatic > Freshwater > River | place: USA: Louisiana...
CATGCTCTCGGGCACCGGCGCCGGCTGGATCAGGTGGAACCAGTGGTAGTAGGCGCGCGCAAAGTCAAAGTCGGTGCCAGCGTACATGTCGAGCGTGGGCGCAATGTCGAGCACGCACAGCTTGCGCACCCGCGCCGGATGGTCCAGCGCCAGGCGGTGCGACACGCGGCCGCCCCGGTCGTGGCCGCACAAAAAGAAGGTGTCCACGCCCAGCTGGTCCAGCAGGTCGATCACTTCCTGCGCCATGGCGCGCTTGCTGTAGTTGGCATGGTCGGGCTCGCCGGGCTCGCAAGACGAATCGCCGTAGCCGCGCAGATCGGGCATCACCAGGCGGTACTGATCGCGCAGGCCGCTGGCCACACGCTGCCACAGCACATGGGTTTGGGGAAAACCGTGCAGCAGCACCAGCACCGGGCGCTCGGGGTGCGCGCGCCAGCTGGCCTGCTCGGTGATGCGGTAGCGCACCGGCCGTCCGTTCACCTGGCTGTGGTGCAGATCAAAGCCATCAAACCAGCCCATGGGATGCTCCTGTGTGGGGGGGAGGGGGATTGCGGTCAAGGTGTCATTATGGGCATGCCATGGCCGCGCCGGGGCGCTTTGGCGCAGGGGGGCTGCGCGCATGTGATACGATGTTTCCCATGACTTTGCGTTCGGCCTTCTTTTTTGGCTTTTATTTTTGGTTCTCGGTCCCCGGCGGACGAGAGGCGAACGCGTAACCCAACGAATCCCTCGACAGCACCGCCGGACCCGCAAAGTCCGGCGGTTTTTTTTGACCCCGACATCGATCACAGGAGTGTTTTCATGAACCGCAAGACCCCCAGCCATCTGGACCCGCGACACCCGGGTGCGGCCGACCGCACCGGCCAGACCGACGACGAGCGCATCAAGGACATCACCGTGTTGCCCCCACCCGAACACCTCATCCGCTTCTTCCCGATTGCGGGCACCCCGGTCGAGTCGCAGATCGCCCAGACACGTCGCAACATCCACAAGATCCTGCACGGCCAGGACGACCGCCTGCTGGTCATCATCGGCCCCTGCTCGATCCACGACCCGGCGGCGGCGCTGGAGTACGCGCGGCGCCTCAAGCCCCTGCGCGAGCAGTACGCCGACACGCTGGAGGTGGTGATGCGTGTGTACTTCGAGAAGCCGCGCACCACCGTGGGCTGGAAGGGCCTGATCAACGATCCCTATCTGGACGAGAGCTTCCGCATTGACGAGGGCCTGCGCATTGCGCGCCAGCTGCTGATCGAGCTCAACCGCGCGGGGCTGCCGGCCGCGGTCGAGTTCCTGGACGTGATCTCGCCGCAGTACATCGGCGACCTGATCTCTTGGGGCGCCATTGGCGCGCGCACCACCGAGAGCCAGGTCCACCGCGAGCTGGCGTCGGGCCTGTCGGCGCCGATTGGCTTCAAGAACGGCACCGACGGCAACATCAAGATTGCCACCGACGCCATCCAGGCGGCCGCGCGCGGCCACCACTTCCTGTCGGTGCACAAGAACGGCCAGGTGGCGATTGTGCAGACCCAGGGCAACCAGGACTGCCATGTGATCCTGCGCGGGGGCAAGACGCCCAACTACGACGCGCAAAGCGTGGCGGCGGCCTGCGCCGAGCTGACCGCGGCCAAGTTGCCCGCGCGCCTGATGATCGACTGCAGCCACGCCAACAGCAGCAAGCAGCACCAGCGCCAGATCGATGTGGCGCAGGAAATTGCGGCGCAGATGGCCGCCGGTTCGGACCAGATCTTTGGCGTGATGGTCGAGTCGCACCTGAACGCCGGGGCGCAGAAGTTCACCCCTGGCAAGGACGACCCGACGCAGCTGGCCTATGGCCAGAGCATCACCGATGCCTGCATCGGCTGGGACGACAGCGCCCAGGTGCTGGCCACCTTGTCGCAGGCGGTGCAGGCGCGCCGGGCACGCCGCTAAGCAGGGGAGGGGCGGATTGCCTATTTTTTAGGCAATCCGCTGCAAGCCAATGGGCATGCGGCTTGCGCGAGTTGTTCGGGCACTTGTCCACAGAGCCGTCCCCAGGCGCTGGGGACAGCTGGGCGCTCAGCGCGGCATGCCGGGGAAGCCCCCGCCGCCCAGGCCGCCCATGCCCTTCATGCCGCCCAGGCGCTTCATCATCTTCATGAGGCCGCCGCCGCGCATCTTTTTCATCATCTCCTGCATCTGCTCGAACTCCTTGAGCAGGCGGTTGACGTCTTGCACCTGAACGCCGGCGCCGCTGGCGATGCGGCGCTTGCGCGAGGCCTTGATCAGGTCGGGGTGGGTCCGCTCACGCGGGGTCATGCTGTGGATGATGCCCTGCTTGCGCGCAATGTCGCGCTCGATTCGGTTCATGTCCATCTCGCCCGCCTTGGCGGCCAGCTGGGTGGGCAGTTTGTCCATCAGGCCCGACAGACCGCCCATCTGCTTCATCTGCTGGATTTGCGCCAGGAAGTCGTTCAGATCGAACTGGCCGCCTCCCTTGACCTTCTCGGCCAGCTTTTGCGCGGCCTCGACGTCGACCCCGGCGGTGACCTGCTCGACCAGGGCCACGATGTCGCCCATGCCCAGGATGCGGCCGGCGTGGCGCTGTGCGTCAAAGACCTCCAGGCCGTCGATTTTTTCGCTGGTACCGGCAAACTTGATCGGCGCGCCGGTGATCTGGCGCACCGACAGGGCGGCGCCCCCGCGCGAGTCGCCGTCGAGCTTGGTCAGCACAATGCCGGTGAGCGGCAAGGCCTGGCCAAAGGCGCGCGCGGTGTTGGCCGCGTCCTGGCCCTGCATGGCGTCCACCACGAACAGGGTTTCGATGGGCTTGAGCTCGGTGTGCAGGTCGCGGATTTCCGCCATCAGGGCGTCGTCAATCGCCAGGCGGCCGGCGGTGTCGACCAGCAGCACATCAAAAAAGTGGCGCCGTGCGTGATCGATGGCCGCGCGCGCAATCTCGACAGGGCGCTGCTCGGGGCTGCTGGGGAACCACTCGGCCCCCGCTTGCGCGCTCACGGTCTTGAGCTGTTCGATGGCCGCCGGGCGGTACACGTCGGCCGAGACCGTCAGCACCTTTTTCTTGCGCTTTTCGATCAGGTGCTTGGCCAGCTTGGCGGTGGTGGTGGTCTTGCCCGCGCCCTGCAGGCCGGCCATGAGGATCACCGCCGGGGGCTGGGTGGCCAGGTTGAGGTCGCTGATGCCCTCGCCCATGGTGGCCGCCAGTTCGCGGTTGACGATGCCCACCAGGGCCTGGCCGGGGGTGAGCGAGCCCAGCACCTCCTGGCCCAGGGCCTGGTCCTTGACGCGCGCAATGAAATCGCGCACCACGGGCAGGGCCACGTCGGCTTCCAGCAGGGCCATGCGCACCTCGCGCAGCATGTCGGCCACGTTGGATTCGGTGATGCGTGCCTGGCCGCTGAGCTTCTTGACGAGGCCGGAGAGTTTGTCGGTAAGGGTAGAGGCCATGATCTTGAAGGGCCGCTGCGCGGCTACACTATGAACGATGATTCTAGCGGAGCCCTCCATGTTCGCCCTGCTGGTCGCCTTGGTGGCCGTTCTGGCCTACCTGCTGCCGGCCCTCTGGTCGCGCCTTGCCGACGGCGCGGCGCGCCGCTTGTTGTGGCTGGCCTGGGCTGCGCACGCCCTCACCCTGCTCGAGTTGCTGCTGCCGCCGGTGCGTTTTGGCTTTGCGCCGGCGCTGTCGGTCACGGCCTGGCTGGTGCTCACGGCCTACCTGGTCGAGCGCCAGTACTACCCGCAGCTGCGCGGCCGCTGGGCCCTGGCCGGCCTGGGCGCGCTGGCGGTCTTGCTGGCCCAGTGGTTCCCGGGCCATGCCCTGCATGTGCAGGCCTCGCCCTGGTTGCCCCTGCATTGGGCGCTGGGCCTGTCGGCCTACGGCATGCTGGCGGTGGCGGTGGTGCACGCCTGGATGATGACGCGCACCGAGCGCCAGATCCGGCAGGCGCACGAGGCCCCGGTGGGCTTGCCCCTCTTGACCCTGGAGCGCCTGACCTTCCGCTTTGTGCGGGCCGGCTTTGTGATGCTGACCCTGACCCTGCTGGTGGGCGTGATCTTTGCCGACCAGCTGTATGGCACACGCGGCTTGCGCCTGGACCACAAGGTGATTTTTGCGATCCTGTCCTGGGCGGTGTTGGCGGTGTTGCTGCTGGGCCGCCAGCGCTGGGGCTGGCGCGGCCGCCGTGCGGTGCGGGTGCTCTACATCGGCGCGACGCTGCTCTTGCTGTCGTATGCCGGCTCGCGCTTTGTGCTCGAAGTGATGCTGGGGCGCTGACATGCGATTTCTGTTCTGGGCCGTCTTGATCCTGTTCCTCTGGTGGGCTTGGCGGCGCTACCAGGCGCGCCCGCCGCGCAACGACGTGCCGACCCCGCCCCAGGCCCCGTCGACCGACCCCACCGAGATGGTGCGTTGCCGCCACTGCGGCGTGCACCTGCCGCAGCACGACGCGGTGCAGGGCGTGCTCGGCCCCTATTGCAGCAGCGCGCACCGCCAGCTGGCGGGCGACCGCAACCCCTGAGGCCGCGCATGGCGAACGCCACCGGACGCTGGCGGGATGGCGGCTGGCACCAGGGCGCCGAGCGCTGTCCTTCGCCCAACTTTGGGCCCCGCCCGCCGCAGGCGCAGATTGATCTGCTGGTGGTGCATTCGATCAGCCTGCCCCCTGGCCAATACGGCACGCACGAAGTTCAACGCTTTTTTTGCAACCAGCTCGACCACGACGCCCATCCTTACTACGCGCAACTGCGCGGCATGCAGGTGTCGGCGCATTTTTTCATCACGCGCACGGGGGCCTTGGTTCAGTTTGTGAGCGTGTTCGACCGCGCCTGGCATGCCGGCCGCTCGCAATACCGCGGGCGCGAGAACTGCAACGACGACTCGGTCGGGGTGGAGCTTGAGGGCCTGGAGGGGCAGACCTTCGAGCCGGCCCAGTACGCGGCGCTGGCCGCGCTCGGGCAGGACCTGCAGGCCCTGCTGCCGCTGGCGCATGTGGCCGGTCACGAACATGTGGCGCCTGGCCGCAAGGGCGACCCTGGCGCGGGCTTTGACTGGGCCCTGTTGGCGCGTTTGTGGCCATTGCCGCCTCAGTATTTTCCCCAGGTGGTTCGTGCCCAGCTGGCTGCGCGATCGGTCTGATCCTGCAACTTGAGGCCGCTGCCGATGGGCCACCCGCAAGCCCCATCGGGCCCCGCGCCGCAAAGTGCCCGGCAAGGCGCATGAATGCTGGGTTTGCGCGCCCAGATGCAGGCCGCATGCGCCTTCTCGGCCCGTGTTCCCGAGGGGGTCGTGGCGTGCCGTCGGGTCCTTGTGCGCGAGCCGAGATCAGGGTCTTTTTTCTTGTCAAGACGCGGTCGCGCGTGATGTTCCAGATACACTACATCTAGTGTCTTGATGCACCGGTCGACACCATATATAGTGGTGCCAGGCTGCAAGCCCCAGGGGCCGCAGCGCACGGGCGGAGCCAGCCATACCGGCCCGCCGGCACCGCGCCAGGGCGCCCTGCCCCGGCCCGTGACCACCGACCGCAAACGACCGCCATCAACCGCTTTTCTCGCCCCATTTTTTTCAACAACACAAGAACATGCAGACCCAACTTCAGTCCCCCCAAGCAGTCTCCGGCCTGATGCACATGCCCGCGGCAGAGGCCGCGCAAGCCGCCGCCCTGCAGAACCTCCAGCAATACCAGATCATTCGCCGCAACGGTGCCGTGGTCCCCTTTGAGCCCAACAAGATCGCGGTGGCGCTGATGAAGGCCTTCCTGGCCGTTCACGGCACCCAGGGCGCGGCCTCGGCCAGCGTGCGCGAGGTGGTGGACCAGCTCACGCAGGCGGTCGCCCGCGCGCTGATGCGCTCGCGCCCGGGCGGCGGCACCTTCCACATCGAGGACGTGCAAGACCAGGTCGAGCTGGGCCTGATGCGCAGCGGTCACCACGAAGTGGCCCGCGCCTATGTGCTCTACCGCGAGCGTCGCGCCCAGGAGCGTGCCCAGCAGCAGCAAGCCGCTGCGGCCACCGCCCCCGCGCAGCCGGTGCTGCATGTGATCGACGGCGGCCAGCGCGTGCCGCTCGACATGGACTATGTCAAGGACGTGGTCAACAAGGCCTGCGAGGGCCTGGGCCGTGATGTCAGCCCCGAGCCCATCGTGGCCGAGACCCTGCGCAACCTCTACGACGGGGTGCCGATGGACGAGGTCTACAAGGCCTCGATCCTGGCCGCGCGCACGCTGATCGAGAAAGAGCCCGACTACACCTACGTCACCGCCCGCCTGCTGATGCACACCATCGCCAAGGAAATCCTGGGCCGCGAGGTGACGCAAGCCGAAATGGGCCAGGCCTACATCGACTACTTCCCGCAGTTCATCCGCAAGGGCGTCGACAACGAGCTGCTCGATGAGAAGCTGCTGCAGTTTGACCTGGCGCGCCTGGCCGCAGCGCTCAAGCCCGAGCGCGACCTGCAGTTCGACTACCTGGGCCTGCAGACCCTCTACGACCGCTACTTCCTGCATGTGCGCAAGACCCGCATCGAGATGCCGCAGGCCTTCTTCATGCGCGTGGCCATGGGCCTGTCGCTCAATGAAATCGACCGCGAAGCGCGTGCCATCGAGTTCTACGAGGTGCTGTCCTCGTTTGACTTCATGTCCTCCACGCCCACCCTGTTCAACAGCGGCACGCTGCGCTCGCAGCTCTCGAGCTGCTACCTGACCACGGTGCCCGACGACCTGGACGGCATTTACGAGTCGATCAAGGAAAACGCCCTGCTGTCGAAGTTTGCCGGCGGTCTGGGCAACGACTGGACGCGGGTGCGCGCCCTGGGCAGCCACATCAAGGGCACCAACGGCGAATCGCAAGGCGTGGTCCCCTTCCTGAAGGTGGTCAACGACACCGCGGTGGCGGTCAACCAGGGCGGCAAGCGCAAGGGCGCGGTCTGCACGTACCTGGAGACCTGGCACCTGGACATCGAGGAGTTCCTGGAGCTGCGCAAGAACACCGGCGACGACCGCCGCCGCACGCACGACATGAACACCGCCAACTGGATCCCCGACCTCTTCATGCGCCGCGTGATGGAGAAGGGCACCTGGACGCTGTTCTCGCCCTCGACCTGCCCCGATCTGCACGACAAGTTTGGTGCCGACTTCGAGCGCGCCTATGTGGCCTACGAAGAGCGCGCCGCGCGTGGCGAGATCAAGCCCAGCAAGACGGTGCAGGCTGTGGACATGTGGCGCAAGATGCTCTCGATGCTGTTCGAGACCGGCCACCCCTGGATCACCTTCAAGGACGCCTGCAACGTGCGCTCGCCGCAGCAGCACGCCGGCGTGGTGCACTCGTCCAACCTGTGCACCGAGATCACGCTCAACACCAGCGACACCGAAACCGCGGTGTGCAATCTGGGCTCGGTCAACCTGGTGCGCCACCTCACCGATGGCCCCAACGGCAAGACCCTCGACCACGACAAGCTCAAGCGCACCATCACCATCGCGATGCGCATGCTCGACAACGTGATCGACATCAACTACTACGCCGTCAAGAAGGCGCGCGACTCGAACATGCGCCACCGCCCGGTGGGCCTGGGGGTGATGGGCTTCCAGGACGCGCTGTATGAGCTGCGCCTGCCCTACGCCTCGGCCGAGGCGGTGGAGTTTGCCGACCGCTCGATGGAAGCGGTGTGCTACCACGCTTACTGGGCCTCGACCGAGCTGGCCCGCGAGCGTGGCCGCTACTCCAGCTTCCGCGGTTCGCTCTGGGACCAGGGCATCCTGCCGCCCGACACGCTGGCGCTGCTGGAGAAGGCCCGCGGCGGCTATGTCGAAGTGGACCGCTCGGCCTCGCTCGATTGGGACGCGCTGCGTCGCAAGATCGCGCAGGACGGCATGCGCAACTCCAACTGTGTGGCGATTGCGCCCACGGCCACCATCTCCAACATCATTGGTGTGGACGCCTCGATCGAGCCCTGCTTTGGCAACCTCTCGGTCAAGTCGAACCTGTCGGGCGAATTCACCGTCATCAACGCCTACCTGGTCCGCGACCTCAAGCGCCTGGGCCTGTGGGACGATGTGATGGTCATGGATCTCAAGCACTTCGATGGCTCGCTGCGCCCGATCGATCGCGTGCCGCAAGACATCAAGGCGCTGTACGCCACCGCCTTCGAGGTCGAGCCGGTGTGGCTGGTCGAGGCCGCCTCGCGTCGCCAGAAGTGGATCGACCAGGCGCAGTCGCTGAACATCTACATGGCCGGTGCCTCGGGCAAGAAGCTCGACGACACCTACAAGCTGGCCTGGCTGCGCGGTCTCAAGACCACCTACTACCTGCGCACCACCAGCGCCACGCACGCCGAGAAGTCGACGGTGCAAGCGGGCAAGCTCAATGCGGTGTCGGCCGATGGCGGCAACAGCGGCATGAGCGCACTGCAAGCGGCCGCCGCTGCTGCGCAAGCCCAGATGAACGCGGCCCCGGCCACCGACATCAAGTTCTGCGCCATCGACGACCCCGGTTGCGAGGCCTGTCAGTGATGCCCACACGCCCCGCGCTCATGCCGATGCGCGGGGCGGTGTGTGCTGTGTCGATGTCAATTCACAACACTTGTTCGATGCGACGAATGCTGAACGCTTGCTCAGCTTTCAAATTCATGCGCATGGTTTCATAATTCGAAGACTGGAATTTCCATATGTTGTCCTGGGACGATCAAGCCAAGCCCGCATTGCAACCCGCAATGCCCGCCTTCACCCCTCAGCCGGCGCCTGCGCCGGCCATGCGTTCCGCTTCCCCTTCGATTGGCGCTGCCTCGTCGTCGGCCCAAGCCTCGTCTGCCGCTGACCGCCGCGTCAACGTGGCCGACAAGCGCATCATCAACGGCCAGACCGACGTCAACCAGCTGGTGCCCTTCAAGTACAAATGGGCCTGGGAAAAGTACCTGGCCACTTGCGCCAACCACTGGATGCCGCAAGAGGTGAACATGAACCGCGACATCGCGCTCTGGAAAGACCCCAACGGTCTGACCGAAGACGAGCGTCGCATCATCAAGCGCAACCTGGGCTTTTTTGTGACCGCCGATTCGCTGGCGGCCAACAACATCACGCTGGGCACCTACCGCCACATCACCGCGCCCGAGTGCCGCCAGTTCCTGCTGCGCCAGGCCTTTGAAGAGGCGATCCACACGCACGCCTACCAGTACATCGTCGAGTCGCTGGGCCTGGACGAGTCCGAGATCTTCAACGCCTACCACGAGGTGCAGTCGATCCGCGACAAGGACGAGTTCCTGATCCCGTTCATCGACGCGATCATGGACCCCAACTTCCGCACCGGCACGCCCGAGAACGACCAGGTCTTGCTCAAGTCGCTGATCGTGTTTGCCTGCCTGATGGAAGGCCTGTTCTTCTACGTGGGCTTCACGCAGATCCTGGCCCTGGGCCGGCAGAACAAGATGACCGGTGCCGCCGAGCAGTACCAGTACATCCTGCGCGACGAGTCCATGCACTGCAACTTCGGCATTGACCTGATCAACCAGATCAAGCTGGAGAACCCGCACCTGTGGACGGCCGAGTTCAAGGCCGAGATCAAGGCGCTCTTCCAGAAGGCCGTGGATCTGGAATACCGCTATGCCGAAGACACCATGCCGCGCGGCGTGCTCGGCCTGAACGCTTCGATGTTCAAGGGCTATCTGCGTTACATCGCCAACCGCCGTGCCACGCAAATTGGCCTGGAGGCGCTGTTCCCCAACGAAGAGAACCCCTTCCCCTGGATGAGCGAGATGATCGACTTGAAGAAGGAACGCAACTTCTTCGAGACCCGTGTCATCGAGTACCAATCTGGCGGCGCCCTGTCCTGGGATTGACCTGAACCCATGACATGCGCCGCCCAGCCACTTCGATTGCCTGCTGCAGGATGTGCAGGCCGTGGCTTGACCGAGTTCATGCGGCTGGGGTTCGCTCCAGCCGCATGGATCGCTTGGCGTGCCCCAACACGCGCCGAGTGTCTTTTTTCCGTTGATTCTTCCACTTGATCAAGGAGAACACCATGGCAACTGCAAAGAAAGCGGCCGCAAAGAAGGCCGCCGCTCCGAAGAAGGCCGCTGCACCGAAGAAGGCTGCTGCACCGAAGAAGGCTGCTGCGCCGAAGAAGGCTGCTGCGCCGAAGAAGGCTGCTGCGCCGAAGAAGGCTGCTGCGCCGAAGAAGGCTGCTGCACCGAAGAAGGCTGCTGCGCCGAAGAAGGCCGCTGCACCGAAGAAGGCTGCTGCACCGAAGAAGGCCGCTGCACCGA
>Ga0255220_1001006_pt1 | contig 10243 bp, 10 predicted proteins | sample Miss_Colum_RepB__FD_188423 | JGI IMG/M metagenome (GOLD analysis project Ga0255220, IMG submission 188423) | Freshwater microbial communities from Mississippi River, Louisiana, United States - Miss_Colum_RepB_8d | ecosystem: Environmental > Aquatic > Freshwater > River | place: USA: Louisiana...
GCCACCATACCCGTTTACAAAGCGAACAGGAAAGTCAATGAAATCAACGGTCTACCCAGACCACCCCCGCGCCAGTGCTAGCTTTGCGTACCGTCACTTATTGCACTGAAAACGAGGAGACCCCGTCTCTGGCTGCGCAGGCGGCGGCAGTGCTCGGCGAATGCCGCTGTGATCAGGTCGTGCTTGGTCCGGAAGAAGTAGGTGACCGCCGCCAGTGACACCTCGGCACGCGCCGCGATCTCCCGCTGCACCACGCGGTCCGCGCCCTTGCGGGCAATGGTCGAGAGCGTGGCGTCAAGGATGCGCAGCGCAGTCTCATTGGTCTGCGCCCGCTCGCGAGCGAAGGCGTCGATGCTGGCCCGGGCATCCGCCTTGCGCGTGACCGACGGCACGATGGGCTGCCGGCCCAGGCGGGCATGCAGCCGCGCGGTTGGCGTCGTGATCCAGGCGGAGCGGGCCGCCGGATCGGTCTCGCACAGCAGCAGGCCCGTCAGCCCCAGGGCAAGATCGGCCCAGGCTTCTGCCGCCACGGGGCCGGCGTCGAACTGGCGCGCGAGCCCGCACCAGAACTGCCGCTCCTGCGCGACCTCCTGCTCGGCCGCTGGCCGCAGCTGCGGTTCGCGCCCCGTGCTCACCTCGAGCTCCAGTTCGTCCCGCAGGGCCAGGATCTTGCGCTGCTCGCCCAGCCGCATCTGCAGCAGGGCGGCGACCATATCGGGCAGCTCCACCCAGGCGGGCATCTGCTCGAGGCAGCGCGCCAGCGCGTCGGCGCGTGCGGCCTCCATCCTGCGGCCCAGCTCCGCGTGGACGGCGAGCAGCAGCTGCTCGCGGCCGCCGAAATGGTAGTTGATCGCGGACGGGCTGCCCCCGGTCCGGGCGGCCAGGGACCGCGCGCTCAGCTCGGCGAATCCCTGCTCGCAGGCCAGTTCGAAGGCGGCTTCCGTCAGCCGGTCGGCATGGGCCGCGGTCGGCATCTCCGTGAACACCTGACGTCTCCTATTTTCGTTTGTTCGCTGCCCCTTGGACAGTACATCCGTTCCAATTCTATCCAAAGTACCCATTCAACTTGCCATGAATTGGCCCATAAAACCATTACAAGTCATCAATCCGTCATGGGGTGACCTTACTGTACATACGTTCTAAACACAGTGCGAAGTGCCGGCGTGGGGTCGGTTTCGCCCTTTCTGTCAAAGGTGCCGCCATGCAAGAGTCCGCCCGTTCCCATTCCCGCTTCACCGTCGCCGTCGTGCCCGACACGCAGAACTATGTGAGCTACCGCAACCAGCGCGCGGCGGGCTTCCCGTTCAACGCGCGCGAGCTGCTCTGGGACATGATGCACTTCATCGCCCGCAACGCGGTGGGCAATGGCGGTGAGATCGCTTTCGCCACCGCGCTGGGCGACATGTGGCAGCACCAGATGAGCGCGGACGTGGACGCAGCTCATGCGCGGCGCGGCCACCGGTCCATCGTCAGCCCCTTGCTCGCAGACCACGTGGCGCCTGCGCCGGAGCAGGTGCTGAACATCGAGATCCCCGCCGTCAGGACGGCCTACGAGATCCTCGCCGGCCAGTTGCCCTTCTCCGTGGTCCCGGGCAACCATGACCACGATCACATGTGGGCCGACGCCGACTACCCCCCGCAGCCCGGCGCGATCGACTTGCACCGCCTGGACCTGGCCAGCGTGGGCAGCATCCATTGCGGCTCGCTGGAGAACTGGACGCGCAACTTCGGCGCCCAGACGCCTTTCTTCAAGAACCAGCCCTGGTATGTTTCCTCGTTCCGGCAGGGCGCCAACAGCGCCCAGATCTTCACCGGCGGCACCCACCGCTTCCTGCACCTGGGCCTGGAGATGTCGCCCGACGGCGAGGTGGTCGACTGGGCCGAGTCGGTTCTGCAGGCCTTTCCCGGGGTGCCGACCATCGTGTCCATCCACGAGTTCCTCAATCCCCGGGGTGAGCGCCAAGCCGCGGAATGCCTGGACCTGTCCCGCCTGGACCCCGAGCGCCACACCCCCGACCGGCTCTGGGACAGCCTGATTTCCCGCCATGACCAGATCCTGGCGGTGCTGAACGGCCATTTCCATGGCGTGCGCCACCGCGTCGACCCGAACCAGCACGGCAACCAGGTGTTCCAGTTCCTCAGCGACTACCAGGGCCGCAAGCAGTCGCTTCGCGGCACTTTCCCCGACGCCACAGTGATCGACGGCATCGGCGACGGCTGGCTGCGCCTGATGGAGTTCGATCTCGACGCGCAACGGCCGCGCCTGCGCCTGCGGGCCTACTCGACCTACTTCAAGGCCTACGCGTCCGATCTGCCCCAGTACGCCGCTTGGTACGGCCACGAGCATCCCGAAATGTCGGAGGCCGAGTTCCGGGCACTCGACGACGTCGAGTTCGACCTGGTCGACTTCCACACCCGCTTCGAACGCGCCCGCGTCGACGGCGAAACCGCCAACGAGACGCAGATGGCCCAACGCGCTTGAGCGTTTCCCTGCTCCCCTTCTTTCCAAAGGCATCATCATGATCAGAAAGACTTTCCTTCTTGGCGCGGCCGCCCTGGCCGCCACCGTGTCGCTGCCCGGCCGCGCAGGCCCCGTCCCGGCGACCGTGGACAAGCCGGTGACCATCACCTTCTACAACTACAACCTGGCCACCGCGGGCCTGGGCGCCGATGGCACCCGCAAGCTGCTGCAGGAGTTCATGGCGGCCAACCCCAACGTCAAGGTGAACGCGGTCGGCGTGAACGTCGCGCAGCTGATGCCCCGCTTGCAGGCCGACGTGGCTGCGCAGCGCCCGCTCGACGTGGCGTTTTCGGGCTACGCAGAGTTTCACAGCTGGATGGCCGCCCGGACATCGACTCAGTCAACGGCGGAGACGAACGACCATGTCTGACATCCAGATTTCCGGCCTGACCAAACGCTTCGGCAACGCTGCCGTTCTTCAGGAACTCGACCTGACAGTGCGCGACGGCGAATTCCTCACCCTGCTGGGCGCGTCCGGTTGCGGCAAGTCCACCTTGCTGAAGCTGATCGCCGGCCTGGACACGCCCGACACCGGCTCGATCCGCATGGGAGACCGCGACCTGCTCGCCCTGTCACCCAGCGCACGGGACTGCGCGATGGTGTTCCAGTCCTATGCGCTGTACCCGCACATGACCGTGCGCGAGAACATCTCGATGCCGCTGGTGATGCGCGGCCTGGGGTTCTGGGGTCGCCTGCCGGGGGCACGCCTGGTATCCCCCGGGGTGCGCCGCCGGCTCGCCGACATCCATGCCAGCGCACATGAAGTGGCCCGGCGACTCGCCATCGACGGGTTACTCGATCGTAAGCCGGCGCACCTGTCGGGCGGCCAGCGCCAACGCGTCGCCCTGGCGCGCGCGATGGTTCGCCACCCCTCCGTGTTCCTGTTCGACGAGCCCCTTTCTAATCTGGACGCCAACCTTCGCCATGCGCTGCGTGCCGAGATCCGGCAGCTTCACGACCAGTTGGGCGTGACGTTCATCTACGTCACGCACGATCAGCACGAAGCCATGTCCATGTCGGACCGTGTGGCGGTCATGCGCGAAGGCCGCATCCTTCAGGTGGCGCCACCCGAAGATCTGTACATGCGGCCACAAAGCCTCGAGGTGGCTCGATTCGTCGGCGCACCGCGGATCAACGTCGTGCCGGGCGACATCCTCGCCAATGGCGAGATCCATTGCCTGGCGCAACGCATCGCAGATACCGCGGGGAACGGCGGGCCCTGCCGTGTCGCCTTCCGGCCGCAGGCTGTCACCTTGGCAAAGGCGCCGGGCCTCACCGTGCGCGGCGTGGTTGGCCATGTGGAATACGCGGGTGCCGAATTGATGGCCACGCTGACCCTGCCGAGCCAGGGGGAAGCCTGCATCGTCTGCCTCCCGGCTGGCACGGCAGCGCACGCAGGGGCCGAGTTCGAGGTCACGGTCCCGTGGGAAGCCCTGCATGTCTTCGACGCCGGCGGCCAGCGCATGTCGATCGGTCGATGCGACACCCTGAAGCGAGTGGCCTGAAAGCCGAGCATGCGCGCCCATCCTCTTTCCACCGTTTCACTTCTCGCGCCCGCGGGCCTTCTTGCGACGCTTCTGCTGTTCATACCCGTCCTTGCCGTATTTCTGATGTCGCTGACCGATTGGCAGTTCGGCGCCACCACCCTGAACTGGGTCGGCCTGCAGAACTACGCCGAACTCTGGTCGGACGCGGTGTTCCGCAAGTCTGTGGCCAACACCCTTGTCTACCTCGTCCTGGTCACCGGGGGATCGATCACGCTGGGCCTGAGCCTCGCCTTGTTGATCGAATCCGATCGATCGGGACGCGGCTTCTACCGCACAGCCTTTTTCATGCCGGCCGCATCGACGCTGATCGCAATGGCGTTCGTGTGGGAGTTCCTGCTGCATCCGAGCGCCGGGCTCGTCAATCACCTGCTCCAGCAGGTCGGCGTCGCACCCCAGAACTGGCTCAACGACCGCCACCTCGCGCTGTACTCGCTCGCCGCGATCGGCATCTGGCAGATGTCGGGGCTTGCCCTGGTGTTCTTCCTGGCCGGGCTGCAAGGAATCCCCCGCGACGTGCGCGATGCGGCGGAACTCGACGGCATCGAGCGCCCCTTCGATCGATTCCGCTTCGTCACCTGGCCGTTGCTGGGCCCTACCACCTTGTTCGTCATCACTGTCTGCGCCATCCGCGCCCTGCAAGTCTTCGACACCGTTCACGTGCTCACCAAGGGCGGGCCGAACAAGGCCACCGAAGTGCTGCTGCACACCATCTATGCGGAGGGGTTCAGCTTCTTCCGCATGGGTTACGCCAGCGCCATGACGGTGGTCTTCATCGCCGGCATCTTCCTCTTGACCCAGATCCAGCACGCCGCGCTGGAGCGCAGGACGCACTACGCATGAAACGTCTTTCCCCTTCCTTTCGGATTCTTCGCCACGTGGTGCTGATGGTCGTGGCCCTGGTCTTCCTGATGCCGTTCATCTGGATGGTGCTGACCTCGCTCAAGCCTGCCGACGAAATCTTCGGCAGCGAGATTCATCTTTTTCCGACGCGCTTCGCTGCAGTGGAGAACTACACCCTCGCGCTAACCAAGGTCCCCTTGCTGCGCTACCTGTGGAATGGCGTGCTCGTCTGCGCGGGCATCCTGGTGCTGCAGATCCTGGTGGCACTGCCTGCCGCCTACGCCTTTGCCAAGCTGTCGTTCCGTGGCAAGCCGTGGGCTTGGCGCTTGGTGATGCTGGCGCTCATGGTGCCATACCAAGCCACGGCCATCCCCCTCTACGTAATGCTGTATCACGCCGGTCTGCTCGACTCGATGGCCGCGCTCATCCTGCCTTTCAGCGTGTCCGCGTTCGGCATCTTCCTGATGCGGCAGTTCTTTCGCACCGTGCCCGACGACCTGATCCACGCCGCGCGGCTCGACGGCATGGGTGAGTTGGAGATCGTCTGGCGCGTGATGCTGCCCACGGCCATGCCTGCCTTGCTGGCGTTCTCGATCTTCTCGGTGGTCTGGCATTGGAACGACTACTTCTGGCCCCTGCTGGTCATCAATTCACCCCATCTGGCGACGCCGCCGTTGGGAACCATGTTCTTCCGCAATGAGGAAGCAGGCAGCGCGTTCGGTCCGCTGATGGCCGGCACGGTGCTGATCACGGCGCCGCTGGTGCTGTTGTTCGTCGTCGCGCAAAAGCGCTTCATCGAAGGTGTGACGCTCACCGGCGTCAAAGGTTAAACCGCAAGGAATCAAGCAATGAAACAACTGTTTAAGAAAACCGCCGCACTGGCCGTGTTAATGACCACCGGCCTGGCACAGGCTCAGCAACCGACTGAGATCGTGATCGACTACGCGTACGCTGATCTCTTCAAAGAGGTCCATGAATCAATCGCAAAAGACTTCATGGCGAAGTTCCCCCAGTACAAGGTCACGTTCCGTGCGCCCACGTCTGACTACGATGTCGCGGCACAACAGGTTCTGCGCCAGGCCGTCACGGGCCAGCTCCCCGATGTGTCTTATCAGGGCCTCAATCGTCTGCGCGTGTTTGCCGACCGTGGGCTCGCTGTCGACCTGACGCCCTTCATCAAGGCGGAGAAGGGCTGGGCGGGGATGGGTTACGACCAAGCGTTGCTTTCACTGGGGCAAGTCAAGGGTCAGCAGGTCGGCATCGCCTTCGCGCTGTCTACACCCGTCATCTACTACAACGCCGACCTGATGCGCAAGGCGGGCGTGGAGCCCGATCGCTTTCCCATGAACTGGGATGCCATCATGAACGCGGCCAAAAAGTCGAAGGCGGCAACGCCCGGCACCGAGAGCCTTCACGTCGAGTGGGACATCACGGGCAACTGGATGTGGCAGGCGCTGGTCTTCAGCAACGGCGGCACCATGTTGACCGCCGACGAGAAGAAGGTGGCCTTCGACGGCCCCGCAGGCAAGGCCGCCATCCAGACACTAGAACAGCTCGTCAAGCAGGGTGAGATGCGCAACATCTCCTATTCGGCCGCCTCGCAGGACTTCGTGAGCGGCAAGCTCGCGGTACTGGCGACAAGCACTGCGCGCCTGGGCAGCATCACGAAGCAGGTGGGAGGCAAGTTCGAGATTCGTACCGCCCGCATGCCCGTTGCCAAGGACGGCCGACTGCCGGCCGGCGGCAATGCAGCGATGATGTTTTCCAAGGATCCTGCCAAGCAGGCCGCTGCTTGGGAATACATCAAGTTCGCCACCGGCCCGCTGGGCGCGACGACCATGGTCAAGGCAACCGGCTACTTCCCGGCCAACACGTTGCCAGCGACCGACCCGAACCTGCTTGCGCCCTTCTACAAGGCAAACCCCAATCATCTGACCGCCATCGCGCAGATGCCGGTACTCACCGGCACGTACGCGTTTCCGGGTGACAACGGCTTCAAGATTACCGACGTAATCAAGGATCACCTCCAGACCGTGGTTTCGCAAGAGGTGCAACCCGCCGTTGCCCTTAGCAAGATGAGCAAGGCCGTCCAGGCATTGCTGCCGCGCTGAGTGGAAGGCACGACCATGCACAAGTTCATCCACATCACGGACATTCATCTTGTCGAGCAGGGTCGCGCCCTCTACGGCCATGACCCCGGCAAACGGTTCGAGCGCTGCATCGACAGCGTGATCGCCGAGCACGCGGACGCAGCGTTTTGCGTGATCACGGGCGACCTCGCACATGTCGGGCACCCGGACGCCTACCGCCAGCTGTCGGAGCAATGCGCGCGGTTGCCAATGCCGGTTCATCTGATTCTCGGCAACCACGACAGCCGGACCAACTTCCGCGAGCGCTTCCCACAGGTGCCGGTGGACAGCAATGGGTTCGTCCAGTACGAGCAGGCCATCGGGAGGTTCAGGTGTCTGTTTCTGGATACCAACGAACCGGGAACGCATTGCGGCGTCTTCTGCGAGCAACGGGCAAACTGGCTTTCCCAGCGCTTGGCGGAGGATGATTCACCGGTGCTCCTGTTCATGCATCATCCGCCATTCCACCTTGGCATCCCGGTCGCGGATCGAATCCGATTGGTCGACAACGAATGGTTGCTGACAGCACTGAAGGGCCACGCGCATCGCATCAAGCACCTGTTCTTCGGCCACATCCACCGGCCCATCTCGGGCACCTGGCGCGGCATCCCCTTCTCGACTTTGCGCGGTACCAACCATCAGGTGGCACTGCACCTTGGGGAATCCGAAGACATCCCGGGAAGCTTCGAGCCACCACAGTACGCCGTCGTCCTGCTCGACGACGATTCGGTGATCGTGCACCTGCATGACTTTCTCGATCGCAGCGAGAGATTCTGGCTAGGCGCGTAGGCGCGGATGCAGAGGCGGCCCTTGGTCCAGTGCCGTGAAGTCGATCCTGCCGACTCTGCAGGCGATTCAAGCCTCAATCAAGGGCCGAAGCGGGCCCTAAGAAATCGTAGTGCACCTGCCGGACGGGCACGCCCAGCGTGCGCCGCGAGCGCTGCGCACGCTGCACGAAAGGCTTCGACCCGAGGAAATAGCTGTCGGTGCCGCACCCCCGTTGGCTCACTCTCCAGTCGGCGCCAACAACTCGACCTACGAATTAAGAGTCTTCGCTACCTCGATTTCTAAAGAATCTCAAAAAGTTGGAAAAATCCAGCATCCATGCGAGTTTGCGGTTGATTGAGGCTACTGAACTGTTCTCGCAGGTTCCCCTTTTATGTGAAGTATTCGCGGCATGATTACACGGGCTTTACACGTGAGCCGCGGGCGAAACCTGCTGCTGGCCTAATGGCACTCTCCGAGCAGAATCGAAGCGCTTTACCTTGCGAAAGCGGTGCTAACGTGCTTTTGTGTTCCAGATCTGTGAGGGCCATGACTCCAAACGGCCAACTGCGGGTCTTCGAAATTTGAAACTGGTTGATTGCTACCTGGGTCAAATAAGTCTCCCTGTTGTTCCCATTTCATTGCAGCGACAAATGCGACGGCAGGGCTTGACCTGCAGATTCAGGCCACTTCGAAATGCCTGTCTGAGATTGACTGGATTGACATGACACTCTTTCGGAACGTTGCAGTTTTAGCTGGGGTTTTGGGATCGCTGCTTGGTGCCGGCAGCTTTCCGGCGCAAGCGCAAGAGCTAGCGTACGTCGCTGGAGTGCCCAGCGCCGACGGCATCGGCAAACGCTACCTGGGTCGCGAGATCGCACAGGTCATGGGGTGGCAAGGAGCGCCATGGCTCGAACGCCAGGAACGGGAGAAGGAAGAACGTACCGACCTTCTCCTGGATGCGCTGGAGTTGAAGCCAGGCATGGTGGTTGCCGACATCGGCGCTGGTACCGGCTACCTGTCCCGTCGCATGGCGCGCCTGGTCGCCCCTTCCGGCAGAGTCCTGGCGGTCGATGTGCAACCCGAGATGGTCGCGCTTTTGCGCCAGGCTGCGGAAGCCGAAGGCATGCGCAATATCACGCCTTCATTGGGTACTGAAAACGATGCCCGTCTGGCGCCGGGGTCCGTCGACCTGGCGATCATGGTCGACGTGTATCACGAGCTGTCTGCTCCGTATGAGATGCTCAGGAGTGTGGTGCAGTCGCTCGCGCCCGGCGGGCGGGTCGTTTTCGTGGAGTACAAGGCGGAAGATCCCGCAGTACAGATCAAGCAGCTGCACAAGATGACGGAAAGGCAGATCCGCCGGGAAGCGGAAATCCTGCCGTTGCAGTGGGTGCGTACAGACGCGAGGCTGCCGTGGCAGCACGTCGTCATTTTCCGAAAGAAATCCTGAACTGCAGAGCTTTGGCGAGTGCAAGCTTCTTGGCCTTGGCGGGTAATCTTCAGTTCGTCGGATCGAGCACCAAACGCGCATTTAGGTCGTCGACGAGCCAAATGACGGCGGATCCAGGCGGATCCAATGCTTGATTAAACGCCGCCATCGTCAAGACGAAACCTGCCGGCTTGATGTCATCGACGTTCAGAGAAACCTAGATGCTGCGCACAAAGGCGCTTTGCGCCATGTGCGTACGGCAGCCGCCGCTCGCCACTTGAGGATCTATGCGGTACCCCTGTCGTCATCCTGATTGCCGACTTTCAGCAGTCAGTTTATGGGGCCAAATACATCGCCGCCGTCGAGGTTTGCAAGTGCCGGCACGGTCGCCTGACCTATCAATGTCGCGGATGCATGCTTTCAGCTTTGGTACAAACGAGTAGCGCGGCGGCCTAAAACTTCTGCCATCAGTCTGAAGCTGCCTTTAAGTCGACTTGTCTGCGTCTTCGTGGGGCGGCCTGAAGCAGCGGGGCTTACCGCCGTCGACAAGGTCCACAAGGGCAAGGGCCGCACTGTCAACGCGCGCTTCTCGGTGATGTGCGCGCACTACCTGTACGACCCTGACTTCTGCAACGTCGCGGCGGGCTGGGAGAAGGGGCGCGTGGAGAAGAACGTGCAGTACAGCCGTCGGCGCATCTGGATCGAGGCGGCCCGACATCGCTTCAGTTCCTTTGTCGAACTCAATGCCTGGCTGGGTGAGCGCTGCCGCGCCCTGTGGAACGAGATCCGCCATCCCGAACACAGCCAATTCAACGTGGGCACGCGCTGGTTCCGTCATCGTGGTGGCATGCCACTGTTCATATCCAAGCCTGGCCACGGAGGCTTGCGGCTGAGCGGGGTCTCCTCGTTTTCAGTGCAATAAGTGACGGTACGCAAAGCTAGCACTGGCGCGGGGGTGGTCTGGGTAGACCGTTGATTTCATTGACTTTCCTGTTCGCTTTCAAATCTG
>Ga0255220_1001007_pt1 | contig 10235 bp, 15 predicted proteins | sample Miss_Colum_RepB__FD_188423 | JGI IMG/M metagenome (GOLD analysis project Ga0255220, IMG submission 188423) | Freshwater microbial communities from Mississippi River, Louisiana, United States - Miss_Colum_RepB_8d | ecosystem: Environmental > Aquatic > Freshwater > River | place: USA: Louisiana...
CTTTACGATATCAAGTCACTTGATGATTTCAGACACTGGCAAAAGCATTGCTCTCGATTCGTTCCATCTGAGAGAATTGCATCATCTAAAATTGAATCAAACACACTGGATTTCTAATGTCAACCAAAACTTACATCAAAGTTCGAACTCAGTTCGAAGGATTTCACTTCTATCCAAATGCTGGCGAGATCGATCCTAGAATCAAGTTCCTAGAATCTGAACATCGACATATCTTCAAAGTTGAAGTGAAAATCTCAGTCACTCATCTTGATCGAGAACTTGAATTTTTCTTGGTGAAATGGGCTCTCGAAGAATTTATCAAGAGCGGATCTCAGGATCACAAATCTTGTGAGATGATTGCAACAGACATTCTTGGGCATCTAAAATCAGAATATGGATACGATCGAGAGTATGAAATTGTCGTGTCAGAAGACGGAGAGAGTGACGGAATCGTCCATTACTTGCCAACATTCCTGGATGAAGAGGATTGAAAATGAACACAATTTTCATTGTTGACCTCGAATACATCGAGTCCAGATATACAGCTCAATGGAAAGATCATGTTCCTGCTCTAATCTGGCAAAGCCTTATCGATCGAGAAGAATTTCAGATTGAAGTAATCGAAGGTTCGAGTAATCTTCCGAAGATGACAACTCCTGGGGCATTCTTGAACTTCGGTGGAACGACAGTTTACAAAGCTCAACAGATTGAACAGCTCGGTAGAGCTGTTTGTTCCGGAAAAGTCAAGAACGGAGATCGATTTCTATTCACAGACTTCTGGCATCCTGGAGTTCTTTTCCTTCGTTACATGGCAGATCTTCTGAAGATTAACATCGAGATCCATGGCATGATCCATGCAGGTGCTTACGATCCTCACGACTTTCTTGGAAGAGCATACGATTCTGGAAATTCAAAATGGATGGCAAGCACAGAACAAGCAATGTTCGAAGCATTCGACACAGTCTGGTTTGCTACAGACTTCCATGTCAGAATGTTCAAGAATCACTATACAACTCGATTCGACATCGATGAAGAAAAGATTGCACTAACTGGATGGCCTTTCGAGTTCATGCAAAGCCGCATTGAAAGAGATATCGAGGGTATCCAAAAGGAGAAGATCGTAGTCTTCCCACACAGAATTGCACCAGAGAAGCAACTTTGGACGTTCAAGGCACTCGAAAAACAGATGCCAGATTGGAAATTTGTCGTTGCTCAGGAGCAGAATCTATCAAAGCAAGAATATCATCGATTGCTTGGTCGTTCGATGTTTGTTTGGTCGGCATCTCTTCAAGAAACTCTTGGAATCTCGACTTGCATCGAAGGTCCGATTGCGAAGTGTATTCCGATTGCACCAAATCATCTGAGCTACTCTGAAATCTTTGCTTGTTATGAAAACTTCCTCTATCCGGCGAGTCATATCACTGGAACCGAAGAGCACTTTGCACGACAGATTCCTAGTTTGATTCAATCTCACTTCAATCGATATGATGATCTTGTTGAAATGAACGATCGATATGTCACGAATCAGATGCCTCTTTTTGCTCATGCTAAGGAATTAGTTGCAGAGATTACTCGTCCGATCTTGACTCTTGACTGATTTCGTGTATAATCATTGAAATTGTTGCGGAGATTGTTATGTCAAAATTTGAAGTCAAGAAATTCTACAAATCCAAGACGAAGGAAATGTCTCCTGGTCGGATCTATCAGCATACGATTGATGTCACTGTTTTTTGCGCTGTGATCTGGAGCGAAGAGAAGAATGTCAGCGAACAATTTTTCTTCGACTTTGATACCGGAAAAGCAGAAGTGCTTGCTAAACATGAAGAAATTCTTCCTGAGTTTCTTCAAAGAGTTGAACTCAGTCGAGAATCTCAAATTGTTTTCTGGTCTGCTTGGCGAGATATGCAAGAGTCAGAAAAGAAGCTTATGATTCGACCTATGATTTCTCGAATTATTGAGATCCTGAAACTTCTGAACATCAGCTATGAAGTTGATCTGAATTCTGATTTGTCTCCAACAATATCTTTCGAACTAACGAGTTATTATCAAGCATGGAATACTGATCATTGCATTTCTGAAAAATCAAGTTTTCTAGAAGTGAAAGACGTTTTGCAGTCTCTCGAAATTCGACTCGAAAAAGAAAACGAGACTCAAAGCAAGATTCAGAAAGCGAAAGCAGCGTTTGATGCTCTTCCATCGGACGTCAAGCAGTATTTGAAAGACATGCAAGATGATAGCGACTTTTGCTCTGCTATGAAACATCATATTTCTCGGATGACCTGAATCCGATTGACAACTTATTGAAAAATCTATATCATGGAGGAAATGTTTTTGAAATTGAAAGGAAAATACAATGATCTCTAATCAACTGATCGAATCGATCGAGAATGCCCCTCAACGACAACATGTCAAGCTTTCTCGGAAGTACATCCATCTGCAGAAGATTCCTGTCCACTGGCTCAACGTTTTTGGTCAGAATCCTCGGAAGTTTGATGGTGCAACGATTGGATATGAAGAAGATCACGAAGGCAATCTGAAGGTTTCCATCGTGACTAAACATCCAAATGATTGCTACAGCAAGAAGATTGGTCGCGAACTTGCAAATTCTGCACTTGACAATGCGATGAAAAAGACTGCACAAACGCTGTGGTCCAAGAGCGAATCTGGCTTCGTTGTCACTATTCTGAAAGAAGAAATTTTTGCTCGAGTCCCAGTTGTCCAAGAAGTGCTTCAAATCAATGACATCAAGAACATTTTTCTGAAAATGGAAATTGTTCTTCCGGCTGTCAATGACTTTTTCAATGCCGCAGTGGCCGAGAAGAAAATCACGAATCAAGCAGAACAAACTTGGATTCCTGATCTGGTTTGAGTAGGAGAAGACATGAAGAAAATAATTTCATGTCTTCTGTTGTCACTTTCTGCAATTTGCTATGCACAAGAGTCAACGGAAGATCGAAAACTATCAAATGAAGATCGGAAGTGTCTTGTTGATGCAATCTATCACGAGGCGCGTGGAGAGCCAGAGAAAGGAATGTTTGCTGTAGCATCTGTTGTCATTGCAAGAACTGAGCATCCAAAGTTCCCAGACTCTGTATGTTCTGTCGTAAAACAGAAAGGGCAGTTCACATTCAATCATCAAGCTAAGAAGACTGAAAAGAATGCATTAAGCAAAGTGAATTCTATTGTTGATGCCATCGAATCCGGATTCGAAGCTCCTTTGCATTTTCTGTATTTTCACCGATTTGATGTTCAGGGACAATGTTCTTTGAAGAAAAATCGAGTCAAAATCGGAAGCCACTATTTCTGTAGGTGATATGATGAAAAAACCAAACCTCATTGACATGGATGGAGTCGTATTTGACTTCGTTCATGCTCTCTATAAAAGCGCTGCACTTCGAGACCCATACTTGGCTAGCTTGTTTCCCGATCCTAGACAAATTCGAGATCATTACGTTGAAAAGTCATTCGATCCGAACATTCCAGCCGATGTTCGGAGTCATATGCAAGACTTGATTGTCGAAGTGGTCAATAACGATCCGATTTTTCATATTGCCCCTCTGATCGAAGATGCAGTTTCTGGAATTCAATATCTAGAAAAGCAAACGGGACGTCCCTATTTCTATTGTTCAAATCCTCACGTTCCAAATGTTCTCGGATGGACACATAAAGCTCTATCGCTGGAGCAATACATCGGGAAAGATGAATCGAAGAAGTTGATCTTGACGAAGGACAAGACCCTCGTGTCTGGAGTTCTTTTGATTGATGATGCTCCTGTTCCTGTTGGATCATATGTCCCAGACTGGATTCATGTTGTATTCGATCAGCCATGGAATGATTCAAATTCATTCAATGCGGATCAAACTTCGAACAAATATCGATTGAAGAATTGGAAAGAATCCTCAATTGATGAGTTGCTAACAGAACTAGAAAGAAACGGAATTCTATGATTGACATTGTTCTACTAACTGCCAAAGCAAGAAGTGGAAAGGATACAGCTGCTCGTGTTTTTGTCGAGCATGGCTATACTCAACTTTCTTTTGCAGAGCCTATCCGAGAATTCATCATCAAGCTATGTGGGTTTGCAAATCTAGAAGAACTAGATCTGAAGAAGAACGAACCACAAGAAATTCTTGGAGGTCAGACTCCTCGATATGCAATGCAAACACTTGGAACCGAATGGGGAAGAGAGACGATCAACACGAAGCTCTGGACGTCTGTAGTTCGAGACAAAATTGTCAAGAATAATCTGAAGAAGATTGTGATTTCCGATTGTCGTTTTGATAACGAAGTCGAAGACATTCTTGAATTCTTTCCAGCTTCAGTAGCGAATGTTCAGCTTATCGAAATCATTCGCCCAGAAAATACAGATGCGTTGACAGCGGATGCCGCGCAACATAAATCAGAATCTGGACTTTCTGGAAGTTTTTTCCGTAACAAAATCATCAAGAATGATGGCACACTTGAACAGTTCATCGAAAAAATTGAAGATCTATTTTGAAAGGGTATATCATGAAACTGAAAAAAGATAGTTGGCTCATCAAATATGCATCGCTTGCATCTGATAATGTCGTAGAATCTGATTGGGAATACGAAACAGATGAAGAAGGCAAAATGAAGCAAGATGAAGAAGGATTCTGTGTGAGCAAATACACATACAAAACAAATTCCTGCAATTTGATTTCTGGTATCATCAAGTCAACTCTTATTGGAATCGTATTGTTGTACTGTGCACTGATCATTCTTTACACTCTTGGATCTTTTCTTGGCTGGCTCGCTGCACTTATTGTCAATGGAATGATTCTGTTTGAAGTAGCTGATTTTCCTGTCTTTGTCATGCTAATTCTGACATGTTTCTGTCTGGTTCTTGCATCCGGATATTTGATCGTAAAAACGATGAACAAGTCTAAGACTCTCAACTCTGCAACAGATGTTCTGGTCGAATCAATCTCAGCAAAGGCAAAGAAGATTTGCTTGAAGATTGATCTAGAATGACTTGACTAGATATGGATCTTCAGATACAATAGTTGAAATTGTTATGGAGATCCAAAAAAATGATCGATAAAACTCAACCTGCTCTTGAATTCTGGATTTGCGAACTCATCGGTGATACATCATATCAGGATTGGACTGATGTCGAAAATCCAGGAGCCGAGAAGACAATTCGAACTGTTTTGAATCGCATCGTGTGCGATGATCCGGCCGATAAAATCTGCATTGGAGCATATGGCAAGGATGAAAAATATCTGCAATATGACTCTTATGAAGCATATCACGCACAAGGCTTCTTTGCAAAAGACTTTGCGACTCACGGACTTGAGTTCCGTATGACACGAGTGATGGTTGATATGGATGATGTGAAGGAAATTTGAAAACATGATGCTACTGAAATCTACAAATCCGATGCTTTCTTGGATCATTTCCAAGAATCCTGAAACTCAGAAGACGAAGAACGAACCGTTCAAGAAGAGTCTCCGAAAAGGCACGATTTATGGCTGGTTCTTCAACGACAACGAATTCCGAATGCACTTCGTTGATGACCCTACTCGATCTTCGTTCAATACTGTTGGCGACTATGAGTATCTTGATCGAACTCGATATGCATCGCCTTACCTTCCGATTGCTGCAATCAACGAACTTCTTCGTTCTGCTCAGCAGAAGCTTGAAGAACACGACAAGGAAGGTTTTGTTGCTTCCTTCGAGTGTATTGCAGAACTATCCTCTCCTGCTCTTGCCATCCGGTCTGCAAATCTAAGTGCAGACAAGATTGAAATGACAGAGATCGCAAAGAAGCTCTATCGAATCAAGTTTGAAACTGAACGTGGCGTGCATCATCTTCTGAACTTGGTTATCGGCTTCTTGATTTCCCAGGCAGTCGCGGATGAGAATCTCTACATTCCTGTTGATGAAGGTTCGATCACGAAGTACATTGACGCAATGAACGTCACTGATGCTCCCTATTACCAGCGCTATTCTCTCTCAATGCGTGTCATTCGTTCTCCGAATTTGCACGCGCAAGTGAAGAATCAGCTGGAAATCGGGAAGTACATCATCGGCTTCGGAGACACTCAAAATCACCGATTCCAAGGTCTTGCTCCTTATCTGAATGGTGGCGATTCTGATGTTCTAGTTGATGTTGGATGTGGTGAAATGTACTATGAAAAGAAGGTGCACACCAAGTTCAAGAAAATCTTTGCTTTCGATCCGGATGATAATCTGGCAGGAAAGAACAAGAACGCCATTGAAGTTCGGAATCTGACAGATAAGATCGAATACCGACATCAGCTCTTTACAGAAGATTGTGTTGATGTGATTTGCGAAGATACGACTGTTTTGATGACTGAAGTTCTTGAGCATATGCCTAAGGACGAAGCAATCAAGCTGATGTCCGCAATTGCAAAGCGCAATTTCAAGCAAGTTGTGATTTCTGTTCCGAATGTTGAATTCAATCAGTTCTATGGTCTCGGTCCAGATCAATCCCGACACGATGATCATCATTACGAGCCATCTGTGGATGAGATTGCAATTATGGTGAATAACTCTTTCCCGGGACATTCTATCAAGTTCTTCGGTCTTGGCGATGCTGTTAAGAAAGACGATCGTTGGATTTTTGCATCTACCGGATGTGTTATCAAGAAAGGATGAATGTGACTCAAATCAACTTTGAAGTCAATACTCAAGATTCTATCTCTGCAGAGATGCAGATGATGCGACAGCGATTGATTCGTTCTAAGATCAATTGCATTACAACGAATCGACGATATTTCAAGAATCCGAAGTTTGATTACATCGGACTTTCTAAGAAATTTGGGCTCGTTTTGAATCAGAGTGTTTCTCATTACAACATTTCAGAAATCAAGTCAACTTTCTTTGGAAATGATTGTGTTCTTTACATGAAGAACGAAGAGCACATTCTCGAGGTATCTTGCTTTGGCAACATCGAAGAAACTGATAGAATCATCAAACATCTCGATGCTGAACTTGAACAGGCAGGTTCTGAAATTCGTTGGATCTACAATTCTGATGGCGAGACGATCTCAATTCCTTTGATGGCAAATAATGTCATCAAGAGTGCATATCCATATATCACTCAAGGTGTTGACGATTTCATTGATGGATACATTGCATCAAAGGAATCGATTCTAGTCTTGTTTGGTCCGCCTGGCACGGGTAAAACATCCTTGATTCGAGAAATTATCAATCGATCGAATCGCCATGCGATGGTAACTTACGATGAAGCAGTGATGTCAAAGGACTACTTCTTTACGCAGTTCATGAGTTCGGATTCGATGTTCTTGATCATGGAAGATGCGGATAACTTTCTGAAGTCCAGATCTGATGGCAACAAGCTGATGCACAAGTTCCTGAACGTGGGAGATGGTCTGATTTCGACTCGTGATAAGAAGATTATCTTCTCTGCGAACCTTCCGACAATCAAAGACATTGATAGTGCTCTGGTTCGTCCAGGTCGTTGCTACGGAATCGTTGAGCATCGGGCTCTTGTTGGAGATGAAATCAAAGCTGTTGCAGATGAAGTTGGTATCCCTTATCCGACAGAATCTTCTTTGACTCTTGCAGAGATCATGATGCAAAAGCGTAATGCCGAAGAATCGAAGATTTCTCGGAGAAATAGCATGGGATTCTACTGATGAAACATTGGGACAATCGATTTATAGATCTTGCATTCTTAGTTGCGAGCTGGTCAAAAGATCCATCAACAAAAGTCGGAGCTGTGATCACGAAAGACAACAGAGTCATCTCTCTCGGATTCAATGGGATTCCTACTGGTCTTGATGATGAGAAGTATCTTGTATCTCGAGATCTGAAGATTTTGACCGCTATGCATGCGGAATCCAATGCAATCGATTTTGCTCGCGTAGATCTTGTAGGATCTACGATCTATTCGACACATCACCCATGTCCGGCATGTTCTGGTAGAATTATCCAGAACGGATTTGCTCGAGTTGTTACAATTGAACCAGCCAAAGATGAAGATTTTAGAAAGCGCTGGAATCTAGATCATTCAATCATGATGCTTGAGGATTCCGGAATTGAAGTTACCTACATCAAGAAAGAAGAAAATGATCAATATGCACAACCGAACTGTCAATGTCAACCGACATGAAAATGATGTCTTGATTTGATATGTTGAGTGTCATATAATCAAGACCTCAACTTCGTTATGGAGATGTGTATGACTCAACTTCAAAAGACTTTCGACGATATCAATGTCTCAGATATCTTTCATAACTGTCTGACAACTGGACAGAGGAAAGAATTCTGCTCGATTGTTGATGATCTTGTTCGAACTCGACATTTATTGCATGATGTAGTCCGTAATCGAGAAAATCGCCCAATCTACACATGCAATAAAGTCAATCAGCGCATCTATGACCTGTTTATCTCAATCGCAATTCCAAGAACTAAAACATTCAAATCCTATCAGACTTCTTATTATCCGGCATCGTTCGAATTTGATCTACTGAAAGTTGACAAGTTTTCATCTTATCAATCAGATAATCAGCTTCGATTGATGGTGCTCGAAAAACTGATCGGTTTGATTCGAGATGAACAAGCCGGATGGAAGAATGATAATGAATGAAGAATTGAAACAGAAGATCAACGATGCACTTGATATCATCAATGTGAAGCAAATCTTCAATGAAGAGCTTAATGAATCCGAACGCAATAATTTGATCAAGCTAGCTCCAAAATTGATGAAGCTTCGATATAAACTGAAGATGCAATTGGAATCTGACCCTCGAGCAATCTACACTTGCATCTTCATGGATGATCCCGCATATGACGCATTTATCAAACATGCTGTCAGGAGAATGGCAGATCATGTCGGTTATTCTCCTGATCGAGCTACTGTTCTAGTGCTCTCGGAAAATTCGTCTTCAACGGAAGACAATGCTCTTCGCAATCTGATGATCAAACAATTACTGAATGTGATCAAAGATTTTCTTGACACTCAAGTAAAATGAATCTACAATAGAGACTGTTACGGAAATTGTTCTGAAATTCATTGAAAGGAAATCATTATGGCACACGAAATTACGGCACGTAAGAATGGCTTCATTGAATTTGCTTTTGCTGGTCCGCGTGAAGCAATCTGGCACAAGCTTGGCCAACAAATGCAAGAAGGTGCTTCGATTGATCAATGGAAGGTTGATGCTGGCATGGACTGGCAAATCAACTCTTCGCCTCTGATCTATCAATTCGGCGAAGAACAGCGCGTTGAAGAAAATGTTCAAATTCTTCATCGATCCGATGATGGCAAACGTCTCGGCATCGTCTCCGATTCCTACAAGATCGTTCAGCCTGGCGAAGTTCTGGAATTCTTCCGCGATCTGACCGAACTGCATGGCATGAAGCTTTCGGCAGCAGGTACTCTGTTTGGCGGATCCAAGTTCTGGGCAACGGCAGATGTTGGCAAGAGCAACTTCGTTGTTGACGGCGATCGAGTTGATGGTTATCTGCTCCTGATGTCTTCGGCAGACGGTACGTCTTCGACTGTTGCGAAGTTCTGTGCAACGCGTGCAGTTTGCAACAACACCATTCAGATTGCACTGACCGAACGTTCCAAGAACGCAATCAAGATTACTCATGCTCGTGACTTTGATGCCAAGGCAGTCAAGATTGACATGGGTTTGATCGATCAGGCTTGGGACGGTTTCATCGAGAACATCAAGAAGATGGCAACAAAGTCTGTTGATGACAAGGCAGCTCAAGACTTCTTCGCGAAGTTGATCACGCCGGAAGATAAGGCTGTTGATATGGAACTGCTTCGTACTCAGCGACATGTTGACGCCATGATGCACTTCTACAAGAGTGGAGCAGGTGCGGACATGACTTATGGTACGCAGTGGGGCGTTCTGAACGCTGTCACCGAACTGGCTACTCATGGTCAAGGTAAGCGAGATGCTTCGAAGCAATTCGTTGACTCCGAAATTGGTGGCATGGCAAACATGAAGATGGAAGCTTACAAGCGTCTGGTTGCAATGATCTAAGAAAGGAGGGAGAAATCCCTCCTTGGAGGAATATCATGCGGAAAAATGATCTAATCAAGAAGCTTCAGGCAATCAAAGGCAATCCAGATGTCGTGCTCTGGAATGGCATGGTCGGAGACTGGATGCCGATCGGAGAAATTACAGAGTCTTATTTGACTCGATGCTCGAAAAACTACTATGTTCGAGCAGTTGAAGCTGAGATGAAAATCAAGAAGAAAGATTGGA
>Ga0255220_1001009_pt1 | contig 10227 bp, 11 predicted proteins | sample Miss_Colum_RepB__FD_188423 | JGI IMG/M metagenome (GOLD analysis project Ga0255220, IMG submission 188423) | Freshwater microbial communities from Mississippi River, Louisiana, United States - Miss_Colum_RepB_8d | ecosystem: Environmental > Aquatic > Freshwater > River | place: USA: Louisiana...
GACGCAGCGCCACGGCGCGGCTCCGTCGATGGCGCGCCGCGCGGAGATCGAGGCGCTGCTCGCCCGCGGGGGATGACGCGGCGGCGGCGCGCACCATCTGGAGGCCTCCCACGACGGGAGACCCGGATGAAGCCAAGCCTCCTCGCCGCGATGCTCGCGATCCCCCTCCTCGCGCCGCCGCAGGCGGGCGCGCAGTCCATCCCCGCGCACGAGATGCAGCGCGTGGACGGCTTCGAGATCGACCGCCACGAGGTGACCATCGGCCAGTTCCGCCGCTTCGCGGAGGCCACCGGCACCGTCACGGCGGCGGAGAAGGCCGGCGGCGGCTTCCAGTTCCGCGCCGGCTGGGAGCGCATGGCTGGGTGGACCTGGCGCACGCCCTTCGGCCGCCCGGCGGATGACGCCGAGCCCGCCGTCCACGTGACATGGCACGAGGCCGCCGCCTATTGCCGCTGGGCGGGGCTGCGGCTGCCCAGCGATGCCGAATGGGCGCGCGCGGCCTTCGTCGAGACGCGCGCGGACCCGCCGGCGCCCTTCCGCCGCGGCGAGACCTATCCCTATCCGAGCGGGCCTTCGCCGGACGCGGCAAACACGCTCGACGCGCCCAAGGGACCGCTCGGGGGCGAACTGTCGCGCGGCGCGGGCCATGTGCGCGCGCGAAGCACCGCGCCCGGCGTCAACGGCCTGTGGGACATGGGCGCGAATGCGTGGGAATGGGTCGACCACGAGGCCGGCGGCGGCAAGCGCACGCGCGGCAGCTCGTGGTGGTATGGCGCGGCGCAGATGCGCGCCGACAACCTCGCCGAGAAGCCCGCCGACTTCCCGGCGGTCTATATCGGCTTCCGCTGCGCGCGCTAGCCGTCGACGCGCGGCGGACGGAGGCGGGCGGCGACGTGCGCCGCCCGCCCCTGCCCGGCCTCAGTACATGTGCTGGCCGCCGTTGATCGACAGCGTCGAGCCGGTGATGAAGGCGCCCTCGTCGGCGACGAGGAAGGCGACGCCGCGCGCGATCTCCTCGGCGTGGCCGAGGCGGCCGACCGGGATGCGCGCGATGATCTTCTTGAGCACGTCGGCGGGCACGGCCTGGACCATCTCGGTGTCGATGTAGCCCGGGGCGATCGCGTTGACGGTGATGCCCTTGGCAGCGCCTTCCTGCGCCAGCGCCTTGGTGAAGCCGTGGATGCCCGACTTGGCGGCCGCGTAGTTCACCTGGCCGTACTGGCCCATCTGCCCGTTCACGGAGCCGATGTTGACGATGCGGCCGAAGCCCTTCTCGAGCATCGAGTCCCACACGCACTTCGAGAGGTTGTAGCAGCTGCCGAGGTTGGTATCGATCACCTGGTCCCACATGTCGCGCGACAGGCGCTTCATCGTCGCGTCGCGGGTGATGCCCGCGTTGTTGACCAGCACCTCGACCGGGCCGACCTCGGCCGCGATCCTCGCCACCGCCGCCTGGCAGGCCGCGAAGTCGCCGACGTCGAACTTGTAGGCGGGGATCCCGGTCTCCGCCGTGAAGGCCTGCGCGACCGCGTCGTTGCCGCCGTAGTTGGCGACGACGCGAAAGCCGGCCTTCTTGAGCCCCTCGCTGATGGCGCGGCCGATGCCGCGGGTACCGCCCGTCACGAGCGCAACACGTCCACTCATCTCGATCTCCCTGTCCTGCCGGTTGCTTGTCAGCGCTCGACGCAGAGCGCGATGCCCATGCCGCCGCCGATGCACAGCGTCACGAGGCCCTTGCGCGCGTCGCGGCGCTGCATCTCGAAGAGCAGCGTGTTCAGCACGCGCGCGCCCGACGCGCCGACCGGATGGCCGATCGCGATCGCGCCGCCGTTGACGTTCACCTTCGAGACGTCCCAGCCCATGTCCTTGTTGACCGCGCAGGCCTGCGCCGCGAAGGCCTCGTTGGCCTCCACGAGGTCGAGGTCGGAGGCCTTCCAGCCGGCCTTCTCGAGCGCCTTGCGCGAGGCCGGGATCGGGCCGGAGCCCATGATCGCCGGATCGACGCCCGCGGTCGCCCAGGAGACGATGCGCGCGAGCGGCCTGACGCCGCGCCGCGCCGCCTCGGCGTCGCTCATCAGCACCGCGACGGCCGCGCCGTCGTTGATGCCCGAGGCGTTGCCCGCGGTGACCGTGCCGTTCTTGTCGAAGGCCGCGCGCAGCTTCGCGAGCGTCTCGAGCGTCGTGCCGTGCTTGGGGTATTCGTCGTCGGAGACGACGACGTCGCCCTTGCGCGACTTCACGGTGACCGGGACGATCTCGTCCCTGAACTTGCCGGCCTTCTGCGCGGCCTCGGCCTTGTTCTGCGAGGCGACCGCGAAGCGATCCTGCTCCTCGCGGCCGATCTGCCACTTCTGGGCGACGTTCTCCGCCGTGTTGCCCATGTGGTAGCCGTGGAAGGCGTCCATCAGGCCGTCGCGCAGCATGGTGTCGGCCATCTCGGCCGCGCCCATCTTCACGCCCGCGCGCAGGTGCACGCAGTGCGGCGCCTGGGTCATGCTCTCCTGGCCGCCGGCGACGACGATCGCGCTGTCGCCGTTGCGGATCGCCTGGAAGCCCAGCGCGACCGCGCGCAGGCCCGAGCCGCAGAGCTGGTTGATGCCATAGGCGGTCTTCTCGGCCGGGATGCCGGCCTTCATCGCCGCCTGGCGCGCCGGGTTCTGGCCGGTGCCGGCGGTGAGGATCTGGCCCATGATGACCTCGTCGACCTCGGCGGGCGCGACCTTGGCGCGCTTCATCGCCTCGGTGATGGCGACGGCGCCGAGCTCGTGCGCGGCAAGGGACGCGAAGGCGCCGTTGAAGCTGCCCACGGGCGTGCGGGCGGCGGCGGCGATGACGATATCGGCCATGCTTTCCTCCTGGATCTGTCGCGGCGGGGGGTCGCCGGTCGAGCGCTCTATAGCCGGGACCTTACGCCGACCCTACGGCCACGGACAGCGACGCCTGCGTCAGGATGCCGCAGCCTGCCGCATCCAGCCGGCGACCTCCGGCCACAGCGTCGCGGGCGCCCGGGGCGAGCTCATCATCCCGATATGGCCGAGCGGAGGGGCCAGCACCCGCGCCCCCGGGATCGCGGCCGCCAGCGCGCGCGCCGAGGCCGGCGGCACGATGCGGTCGCGCGACGGCACGACGGCGAGCGTGGGCGCGGAGATCCGGTCGGGGCGCACCGGCCGGCCGCCGATCCGCCAGCGCCCGGCGGCGGGCTCGTTCTCCCCGTACCAGCCGAGCATGGTCTCGCGGGCCACGCGGGCCGCCAGGGGCACGCCGTCGTTGAGCCAGTCCTCCAGCGCCACGAATCCGGCCGCCTCCTCCGAGGCCTGGTCCATGCGCGAGAAGGCCATGAACTTGCGCGCCGCCAGCAGCGGGTCGAGGGCGGCGAAGAGGCCCTGGAGGACATCGACCGGCACCTCGCCGATCGCCTCCGCCGCCGGCAGCCAGCCGCGCGCCTGCGCCGCCAGCGCGCGCGCGAGGTCGGGCCGGTCGGCGTGGAAGTCCCAGGGCGTGGCGAAGAGCGCCAGCCCGCGCACCGCCGCGGGGCGCAGCAGCGCCAGCGGCGTCGCCAGCAGCCCGCCCATGCAGTAGCCAAGCAGGATGGCCGGCCCGCCCGTCGCGGCGACGAGATGGTCGAGGCAGCGCAGCAGCCGCCCGGCGACGTAGTCGTCGAGGCCCCAGCCGCGCTCGATGTCGCCGGGCCGGTCCCAGTCGACGAGGAAGGGCCGGAGGCCCGCGGCGGCCAGCGCACGCGCGAAGCTGCGGTCGGGCGCGAGGTCGAGGATGTAGGCGCGGTTGACGAGCGAGGGCACCAGGAGGACCGGCGGCCCCGATCCGCCGGGCGCGCAGTCGAGCAGCCGCGTCGTGCCCTCGCTCCAGGCGACGGGCCAGGGGGCGGCGGCGCGGGCATGGGGATGGCGGCGATAGAGCTCGATGCCGCGCAGGAAGGAAGCGGCGCGCGCGCGGATCTCGCGCGAAAGCGCGTCGCGCAGCGCCTCAGGGCTTGCGCGCGCGAGGGCGGCGGCGAGCGCCGGGTGCTCGCGCGCCAGGCTGCTCCAGAAGGGCGACGCGCCGCTCGAGTTCGTCGATGCGGCGAGCGAGGCCGTCCAGGCCGCCGCCGCCGCCGCCAGGTGCAGCCCCAGCGGGCGCGGCGCCATGCGGCGCGTGTTGGGCTGCTGCGTCGGGGAAGGCTGCATGCGACGCGCCATGCTGCGCGCGCGCGGCGGCGCCTGTCCACATCGCCATCCACGCGGCGGGCGCGGCCGCGCCCGCGACGGCGAGGCGCTGCATCGCCTCGGCGATCGCCGGATCGGCCGCAGACGCGGCGACATGCTCCTGCCACAGGTCGAGGAACCGCCGCGCCAGCGCTTCCGGATCCTCGTTCTCGCTCATGGCCTGACCTCGCGCGGGCGTGCGGGCCTTGCGGCCCACGGGCTTCGCGTCCATCATGCCAGAATGACCACGACGGAAAAACCCGACGACCAGCCCGCGTCGTCCGCGCCCGCCGGGGACGGCAAGGTCGTCAGGGTCAAGAAATACGCCAACCGCAGGCTCTACAACACCGCGACGTCCAGCTACGTGACGCTCGAGGACCTCTGCGCGATGGTCAAGCAGGGGACCGAGTTCGTCGTCCACGACGCGAAGACCGGCGAGGACATCACCCGCGCAGTCCTCACGCAGATCATCGTCGAGGAGGAGTCCAAGGGCGGGCAGAACCTGCTGCCGATCGGGTTCCTGCGCCAGCTCATCGCCTTCTACGGCGACAACCTGCAATCCGTCGTGCCGCGCTACCTCGAGGCCTCGATGCAGGCCTTCTCGCACAACCAGGACCAGTTCCGCGATTCGATGAAGACGGCCTTCGGCGGCTTCTTCCCCTTCGGGCCCCAGCTCGAGGAGATGAGCAAGCAGAACATGGCGCTGTTCCAGAACGCCATGTCCCAGGTCTGGGCGCCCTTCGCGCAGGCGCAGGCCCAGCCCCAGCCCGGCGCCAGGCACGAGCAGGACACGCCGCCGGCCGCCGCGCCCGCGGCGCCGTCGCTCGACGAGTTGCGCCGCCAGATGGAAGCCATCCAGCGCCAGCTCGCGGAGATGGCGAGGAAGTGAACGCGCCGGGGTTCAGCCCCCGGCGAGCCCGCCCTTGAGCACGGTGAGCCGCGACGCGGGCGAATGGCCGGCGACCGCGGCCTGCGGCGGCGCGGCCTGGACGGGCACGACGGCGGGCGCGACGAGCCAGGGCCGGTCGATCTCCGGCTTGCCGAAATGCCAGCCCTGCAGGAACCGCACGCCGCGCCGCGTGAGCAGCGCCGCCTCGGGCGCGGTCTCGACGCATTCCGCGACGGTCACGAGGCCAAGCCCCTCGGCGAGGCCGAGCAGCGTGCGCACGAAGAGCTGGTTGTCGACGTTGTCCTCGAGGCCGCGCACGTAGGACCCGTCGATCTTCACGCAGTCGACGGCGAGGGCCTTGAGGTTGCGGAAGCTCGTGTAGCCGGCGCCGAAGTCGTCGAGCGCGACGCGGCAGCCGAGGTCGCGCAGGCTGCGCACGAAGCGCGCGGTCTCGTCGATGTCCTCGAGCGCGACGGTCTCGGTGATCTCGACCGTGAGCCGCTCGGCCATCTCCGGCATCCCGCGCACGAGGGCGTTGAGCATCCTGAGCCAGCTGCGGTCGCTGGTGGTGTGGCCCGACACGTTGACCGCGAGGCGCAGCGTCGGATGCGCGCTCAGCTCCTCGATCGCGAGCTCGAGCGCGCGCCGGTCGACCTGGCGCATCAGGCCCGACTGCTCCACGAAGGGGATGAAGGAGGCGGCCGGGACGTACTGGCCGTTCCGGCGCCGCAGGCGGATCAGGCACTCGTAGTGGTCGACCGCGTGCGACATCGCGTCGACCACCGGCTGGAACGCGAGCAGGACGCGGCCGTCCTTCAGCCCGGCCTGGACTTCCTCCACCATCCACACGACGTGGCGGCGCTGCTCGCGATGCGCGGGGGAGTCCTGGTGGAGGGCGAAGCAGTTGCGGCCCTGCTGCTTGGCCTGGTGGAGCGCGGTGTCGCCGCGGCTCATCACCTCGCTGACCATCGGCGGGTGCTCGTGGAAGGCGACGCCGCCGATCGACGCGGTGACGTGGAGCTCGGCGGAGGGCGTCTCGATGCGCGCCTGGCGCACGGCGGAGAGGATCTTGTCCGCCGTCGCGGTGAGGTCCGCGACGGGGCAATGGCTGAGGACGACGCCGAACCGGTCGCCACCCAGGCGCCCGATCACGTCGGTGTTGCGCAGCGTGCGGTCGAGCAGCCGGCCGACCGCGACGATGACGGCGTCGGCGGCCTCGTGGCCGAAGGCGTCGTTGATCGGCCCGAGCTTGTCGATCCCGATCACCATGTACGCGCCGGGGACGCCATAGCGCCGCGCGAAGCCAAGCGCCTGCTCGAGCGAATCCTTGAGGCGCGCCCGGTTGTAGTGGCCCGTGAGCTCGTCGTGGTTGGCGAGGTACTCGAGCTGCGCCTCGCGCGCCTTGCGCGCGCCCGTCAGGCGCAGGACGCCCGCGATCGACAGCGGCTGGCCCGCGGCGTCGCGGCGGGCGATGCCGCGGTCATGGACCCAGACCGGGTCGTCGTGGTCGTCGCGGATCCGGTACTCGCATTCATAGGCGCCGGCGCCCGAGAGATGCCGCGCCAGCGCCTCGGCGCGCAGCGTCGCGTCCTCGGGGAAGATGCGCGCGGCGAAGCCGTCGGCGGTGCGAAGGGAGGCGAACTGCGCGCCGAGCGTGTCGGGGACCGGCCCGAGGAAGTCGAGCGAGCCCGAGCGCACGTCCCAGGCATAGGCGACGTCGCCGGCGGCGCCGATCGCCTCGACGAGGCGCCGGTGTTCCATCGCTGCTTCGTCCTGGTTGCCCGTGCCGGCCATGTCCGCGTCCAGCGCCTTCTGCCCTTGAACGGGACGCATTCTCCCCGTCCGCCGTTAACGCATCTTGAATCGCGCCGGCGGGTCGTTGGAATGGTTAATTTGCGCTAACCACGATTCCATGACCCGCGAGATTGAAGCAATCCCGGGAAGCTTTTATGTTTCTTCGCGAAGAACCCGACCGATGCTCGTCCTCGCCCTTCCCTCCCCGCCCCCCAGGGTACCGCCGCGCGCGCAGGAACGCGCCGCCGGGATGCCCGAGCGCATGCAGGCGGGCGAGCGCGAATTCGAGGCGCGCGGCGACGACACGGGCGGCGCGCCGGAGCAGCGCGCGCAACCGGCGCGCCTGCTCTTCGGCACGCCGGTGAGCTTCGTCGCGCAGTTCCTCGCGCAGCAGAACCCGCAGCGCGGCGCGCATATCGAGGACTGGCGCGGCGCGCGCGGCGCCTACGCGCGCGCCGACGGGCTGGCTTCGCCCGCCGCGCAATCCGCATCCACGCAGGGCGGCGGCAGGGTATCCTTCCTGCTCTGAACGCGGCGCGCGGGCGACCGCTTCGCGCAGCACGGGACGGAAAGCCGATGAACACGCGACACCTCGACATCCCCGAGACCATCTTCGCCTTCGCCGTGCCGCTGCTGCCGGCGCGCGACGTCGACGCGACCGTCGCCTTCTTCGAAAGCGTGCTCGGCTTCCGCCGCAGCCATGCGCGCGGCGCGCCGACGGAATTCGCGGCGATCAAGCGCGACGGCGCCGAGATACACCTCCACCGCAGCGAGGACGCGGCGCTGCTCGCGCGCGCGGGCTGCCGCGTGCGCGTCGACGGCATCGACGCGCTCTACGCGCGCTGCGTGAACCGCGGCGTCGTGCATCCCGAGGGCAGGCTCGAGCAGAAGCCCTGGGGCAACCGCGAGTTCGCGATGCTCGACCCGGACGGCGTGGTCGTCACCTTCTTCGAGCCGCTGCAGCCCTGAGCGCCGCCGCGGCCAGCGCCATGACCGCCAGCCCCTGCGTCTCCGTCTGCAGGCTCGACCCGCTCACGCGCCTGTGCGTCGGCTGCGGTCGCTCGATCGACGAGATCGCGCGCTGGCCGGACCTCGACGAGGACGAGCGCGCACGCATCGTGGCGCGCCTGCGCGAGGCGCGGCGCGGCGCGGCGGCGGGTCGCCTGCGCTGACCTGTCGCGGGGGTGCGACGTCCTGGCATCCGGCCATCCGCGCGCAGCAGGCCCAGATTGGCTGCGCCAGCAACGACCGGAGCCAGGACGCCATGAACCACCACCAGCGCCAGACCCTGCACGCCCTCTTCGCGCACCCGATCAGCGCGAACATCTCGATGCACGACGTCGGGAAGGCCCTCGCGCATCTCGGCGCGGAGATCGACAACCGGCAGAAGGCGCGCATCGGCGTCTCGCTGAAGGGCCACACCGCGGTGTTCCACGCGCCGCACCACCACCTGTCGAAGGACGAGGTCGTCCAGCTGCGCAAGTTCCTGGAGACCTGCGGGATCGACCCCGCGCGCGACTTCCCGGTCTGACCCCGGGGCCCGCGCCGCGCGCCGTCAGGCGCTGAAGTACATGTAGTACTCGTTGGGGTGAGGCAGCCCGCGGTTCACCCGCAGCTGCCGGTTCAGCTCGACGGCGAGCGCCTCGACGAGCGCGTCGTCGAACACCCCGCCCTCGACGAGGAAGCGCCGGTCGGCGTCGAGCGCGACGATCGCCTCGGCGAGGTCGAGCGCGAAGCCGTCCGCCGCGCGGCGGCGCACGTCCCAGGTGGCGCCCGTCGCGCGGCGCGGATCGTCGCCGCGCGGCGGCCCCGGGTCGAGGCCGCGCAGGACGCCGTCGAGCCCCGCCATGGCGATCGCGGCGATCGCGAGATAGGGGTTCGCCGCCGCGTCGGGGAAGCGCAGCTCGAGGCGCAGGGCCGCCGGGGACCGCGCCCGCGGCACGCGGATCGCCGCAGCGCGGTTCGCCTCTCCCCACGACAGCGGCGTGCCCGGCGCGTGGAGCTGCGACAGCCTGCGGAAGCTGTTGGTGCCGGGGTTGGCGATCGCGTTGAGCGCGCGCATGTGCGCGAAGACGCCGCCGACGAAGCCGCGCATCAGCGCCTCCCCGCCGGGCGCCGCGAGCAGCGGCGCGCCGTCGCGCCAGAGCGAGACGTTGAGATGCATGCCCGAGCCGGGCTTGTAGGGCAGCGGCTTGGGCATGAAGGTCGCGCTGCGCCCCGCCGCGGCGGCGGCGTTCAGGACCATCCACTTGCCGAGCTGTATGCGGTCGGCGGCGCGCAGCGCCGGCGCGTGGCCGAGCGAGATCTCCTGCTGGCCGGGGCCCGCCTCGTGCTGGTGGCCGAGCGGCTCCAGGCCGAGGCGATCGGCGAGCGCGAGCAGGTCCGCGCGCCAGCCGGCGTCGGCGTCGAGCGGCGCGCCGGCGAGGTGCTGCGAGGCGTAGCCGACGCGATGGCCGGGATTGCCGCCACGCATCGCGCGCGCGGCGTTCTCGAGCGAATCGCGTTCCTCGACGCGGAAGGAGCACTCGTCGGGCGCGACGCGGAAGCGCACGTCGTCGAAGAGGTAGAACTCGAGCTCCGCGCCGACGCGCAGCTCGTCGGCGACGCCGCTCGCGCGCAGCCGCGCCAGGGCGCGCGCCAGCGTCGCGCGCGGGTCCATGGTCGAGGCGCCGCGCCCGCCCGCGTCCTGCGCCTCGCCGAAGACGACGAGCGTGGGCCGCGTGGCGAAGGGATCGCGCAGCGCCGTCGACGGATCCGCCCTGAGCGCGAGGTCGGAATCCGCGAGGCCGCCCCAGCCCGCGACGTTCGACGACGCGCAGGACAGCGTGTCGGTGCCCGGCGCCAGGCCGCGCACCCAGGAGGTGACGCCGAGCCATCGCCCGAGCATGTCGGTGAAGCGCAGCGCCACGAGCTCGCAGCCCCTGGCGCGCGCGAGCGCCGCGAGATCGGCGCGCGGAACGGGATCGTCCATGCGCACAGGCTCCGCCACCGCGGCCGCGCCTGTCGCGCGGGCAGCCGCATTACCACGGGTGCATCGGCGGGGCCCGGCAGGCGCGGCCGCTAGGCTCCCGCGCGGAGGCTGGCGATGGAAGACAGGCAAGGGCCGCGCATGCCGCGCCCGGGACTCGCGACGACGATGTGGCCCGCGCTCGCCCGGATGGCGCGCGGGTCCCGGCTGCTCGTCGCTTTCCTGGCGCTGGCCCTGCTCGCGACGGCGACGCGCGTGCTGCCGCCGCTGGCGATCGGCCTGGTGGTCGACCGGGTCGGCGCGAACCGGGCGCATGCCACGCTGGCCGCGATCGTCGCCGGGCTCTGCGCACTCGCGCTCGCGGAACTGGCGCT
>Ga0255220_1001013_pt1 | contig 10199 bp, 9 predicted proteins | sample Miss_Colum_RepB__FD_188423 | JGI IMG/M metagenome (GOLD analysis project Ga0255220, IMG submission 188423) | Freshwater microbial communities from Mississippi River, Louisiana, United States - Miss_Colum_RepB_8d | ecosystem: Environmental > Aquatic > Freshwater > River | place: USA: Louisiana...
CCGGCGCGCCGTGACTGGAGTGGCCGGCCGGCGCCAGCCGCCCGGGCGTCGCACCGTACTTCTCCATGTCCGCTTTGAAGCGGGGTTCCGCCGTCGAGAGGTCCACCGAGGATGCCAGCAGCTCGAAGACGAGTTTCCGGCTGTGACGCACACGTTCGGAGTCGGTATGGATGACCATCCCGGGGTCGACGGGCCGGGAACACGCGGGCACCAGCACGCGCGAGCCTTCGACTTCCACCACACACACCCGGCACACATTCACCGGGGTCAGGTTTTCGAGATAACAGAGCGTGGGCGTCTCGATGCCGATGGTCTTGCAGGCATTGACGATGGTGGTCCCTTCGGGCACGCGCACGGTCCGGCCGTCGATGGTGACCTCGACGGTGCGCACAAACGGTAGAGGAACGGCGGTCATCACGAGCGGTGCTCCAGGGGGAACTTCTTCAGCGCGCTTTCCACGGCACTGGCCGCGGTCTGGCCAAGACCACAAATCGACGCGTCTCGCATGACGCGCGCGAGGTCGGCGATCAACGTCTTCTCCGTCGCGCGGTCACCGGCCGTCCTGGCCGAGACCAATCGATGGAGCGATTCCTCCTGCCGGATGGTGCCGATGCGGCAGGGCACACACTGGCCGCAGGATTCGTCGCGGAAGAACGAGGCGATGCGGATCAGGATGTCGCCAAGGTCCACGCGGTCGTCGAACACCATGACCACACCGGACCCGAGCGTCGCGTTGGCCGCCCGGGTGCCCTCGAACGTCAGGGGCATGTCCAGTTCATCCGGCGTCACAAACACGCCGGCCGCGCCGCCGAGCAGAATGGCCTGCAGGGGCCGGCCGCCCTCCACGCCACCGGCCATGTCGAGCAACCCACGGAGCGTGATGCCGAACGGCACTTCATAGACGCCGGGCTTTGTCACACACCCCGACAGGCAGAACAACTTGGAGCCCGTCGAGGCGGCCGTGCCGATGCCCGCATACGCCGGACCGCCTTCGAGCACGACGTCGATCACGTTCACGAGGGTCTCGACGTTGTTGATCACCGTCGGCTTGTGGAACAGCCCCGACTGCACGGGAAACGGCGGCTTGTTGCGCGGTTCGCCGCGAAACCCTTCGAGCGAGTTGAAGAGGGATGTTTCTTCGCCGCAGATGTAGGCGCCCGCGCCGCGACGGAGATCGAGGTGGAACCGCGCGCCCGCGCCGCCGATGTGGTCGCCCAGCCAGCCGCGGAGCGCCGCCTGCTCAATCGCCGACTGCAGGCGCATCGTCGCCCGCGGATACTCGCCGCGGATGTAGATGAACCCCTGCTCGGCGCCAATCGCGAGACCGGCGATGGTCATGGCCTCGACGAGCGCGAAGGGGTCCTCTTCCATCAGGACACGGTCCTTGAAGGTGCCCGGCTCGGATTCGTCCGCGTTGCACACGAGGTAATGCGGACGCACGGGTGACCGCGCAACAGCCTCCCACTTGCGGCCCGTCGGAAACGCGGCGCCACCGCGCCCCAGCAACTTCGAATCGGTGATTTCGCGCAGCACCGCTTCGGGACCGATGTCGAGCGCGCGCCTGAGCGCCTGATAGCCGCCGTGGGCGCGATAGTCGTCGAGGCTCGCCGGATCCGCGGCCCCGACGCGCCGAAGCAGGCGCAGCGCCGGAACGCGAGGCGCGTCTGCCTGCGGCACGGCCCGGCCGAAAGGTTCAGGCACCACGCCGGCCGACACGGCCGCCGTCAACACGGGCAACGTGGCCTGCGTGATCGTCCGGTCCACCGGGGCCGCACCAGCGTGCTGCACAAGCGCCACCGGTGCCTGCTCGCAGTAGCCAAGGCACGGGGAACGTTTCCAGGTCCCCTCCTCGCCGCTGCCGGCCGGCCCGAACTGCGCCTCCAGGGACCGACAAATCCCCTCGGCGCCTTTCACGCGGCACGCGATGTCGTCGCACACGTGCACAACGCGCGGCGCCTGGCGCTCTGTCGAGAACAGGTGATAAAACGTCGCGACGCCGTAGGCCTCCGCCGGCGGCACCGACAGTTGTGCACAGATGTGGTTGAGCGCACCCTCGCTGATCCAGCCGGTGCACGCCTGCGCGGCATGGAGGGCCGGCAGCAGCATGTGACGCGTGCCCGGTCCGGTGCCCGCCACCGCCGCGATGGCGGCATCAATCGCCGCACGTTCCTCAGCCGACGCGCTCGCGCCGGGTATCAGGTGTAAATCCACGCTACCGTCTGCCTCCGGCGCCCACCGGTTCAGGCACACCGAGTTTTTCGATCCGGATGGCCGCCGCCTTGAACTCCGCTGTTCCCGACTTCGGGTCCACTGCGTCAATCGTGAGGATGTTGGTCTCCACCTCATCCGGAAAATGCATCGTCATGAACGTCAGCCCGGGACGCAGACCCGGATCGATCTTGATGGGCGCTTCGATCGCGCCGCGTCTGGAGACGATGCGTACGACCTCGCCTGGGACCACGCCCAACCGGGCGGCATCCTCGGGTGACACCTCAATGCGTTCACCATGGCGCAGGGGCGACGTGTAGCCACCGGTCTGCACGCCGGTGTTGAACGAATCCAATCGGCGTCCGGTCGTGAGCCGCAGCGGGAACTCGTCGGTCAACGTGTCGACCGGAGGCGAATGATGCACGACCTGGAAACCGGCGCGGGCGCCTTCCACCGGATCGGACCACAGGCGCGTATGCAGTGTCGGACTTCCCGGATGGTCGAGTGTCGGGCACGGCCACTGCAGGCCGTTCTCCGATTCAAGCCGGTCATAACTCATGCCACCGTGCCACGGCGAAAGGCGCTGCACTTCCTTCCACACCTCGGCGGCCATTGGGGCACCCCAGTCCCGGCCGAGCTTCTTCGCAAGCAACGCGAGGATCTCCAGGTCGTCCTTCGCCTGGCCAGGAGGGTCGAGCGCTTTGCGCACGCGCTGCACACGACGTTCGCTGCTCGTGACGGTCCCTTCCGATTCGCACCACGACGCCGCGGCCGGCAGCACCACGTGCGCCACCTCGGCCGTCTTGGTCAGGAAGATGTCCTGCACCACCAGATGCTCCAGCCCCTCAAGCAGCCGGCGGGTGCGTTTGGCATCCGCCTCCGACTGCATCGGGTTTTCGCCAAGTACATACACGGCCTTCAGGTCGCCGTGCTCCATCGCCTCGAACATCTGGCTCAGATGCCAGCCGCGTCTCTCAGGCACGGTGGTGCCGTACTCGCGCTCGAACTTCGCGCGCAGCACCGGATCTTCGACGTCCTGGCCGCCGACGAACTTGTTGGGAATCGCCCCCATGTCGCCGCCACCCTGCACGTTGTTCTGCCCACGAAGCGGCACCAGCCCGGATCCCCACCGGCCGACATGGCCGGTCAGCAGCGACAGGTTGATGATCGCAAATACGTTGTCCACGGCGTTGTGGTGTTCCGTGATCCCGAGCGTCCAGCAGATCTGTGCACGATCCGCGCGCGCATATGCATGCGCCATCTCGCGGATCACCTCCGCCTTGACGCCGGTCAGCGCCTCACCCCGATCAAGCGTGTACGAGTCCACGGCCGTCTTGTAGGCCTCAAACCCCTCCGTCGCACGCTGGATGAACGCCGTGTTGCAGAGCCCCGCCGCGATAATCTCCCGACCAATCGTGTTCGCCAGCGCGACGTCGGATCCGACCTCAAGCCCCAGCCACACGTCGGCCCACGCGACGGAACTGGTCCGTCGCGGATCGATGGCGTACATCCGCGCGCCGTGCTTCTTCCCCTTCAGCAGGTGGTGGAAGAAGATCGGGTGCGTCTCACGGGCGTTGGATCCCCACAGGATGATGAGGTCGGTTTCCTCGATCTCCTGGTAGGCGCTCGTGCCGCCACCCGCCCCGAACACCGTCGTCAGACCGACGACGCTGGGAGCGTGTCAAGTTCGGTTGCAACTGTCGATGTTGTTGCTGCCGAGGACGCCGCGGGTGAACTTCTGCGCCAGATAGTTCACTTCGTTGGAGGCCTTCGAGCAACTGAACATCCCGAAGCTCCAGGGGCCGTGCTCACCGACGATGCGGCCGAATCCGTCGGCCGCGCGTGTCAGCGCTTCGTCCCAGGACGCCTCGCGCAGGCGGCCGTGCTCACGCACGAGCGGCTGCGTCAGTCGCGTGTATCTCTCGCTCATGCGACGAAGTTTACCCCAACCAGCCCTGATACCATCCGGCGTACGTGCTGTCCCGCCTCAGGAGGTCCCCATGGTGTCCGTGATGTCGCTCGCAGTGCCGATCGTCCTCTCCGCCGTAGTGGTGTTTCTGGTCAGTTCGGTCATTCACATGGCGTTGAACTACCACAATGCCGACTACGCGGTCCTGCCGAAGGAAGACGAGATCCTCGAGACGTTCCGGCGGCTCAACGTGACACCCGGCGACTACGTCGCGCCCTATGCCAATTCCCCGGAGTCGATGAAGGCGCCGGCGTATCTGGAGAAGATGCAGCGCGGCCCCGGCCTGGTGGTCACGGTCTGGAAGACCAGCCACTTCAACATGGGCGCGACGCTCGGGCAGTGGTTTGTCTACCTGCTCGTTGTCAGCCTCTTCACGGGGTATGTGCTGAGCCGGGTGTTCCCGCCTGATGCGCACTACATGCATGTCTTCCGTCTCGCCAGCACCGTGGCATTCATGGGCTACGCACTCGGCATGCCGCAGGCGAACATCTGGTACCGGAAGGACTGGGGCTCCACACTGCGGTCCATGTTCGACGGACTGCTCTACGGGCTCGTCACCGCCGGTGTCTTCGGCTGGCTCTGGCCGTAAACCACGTTGAGAGAGCATCGGTTCAGGGTTCTAGGTTCCGGGTTCGGGGTTTTATACAGTGGGTGAATGAAGACGGTCGAGGTCCGGACGTGGCATGCCGAGACGGGTGACGACGTCTGCGGCATACTGCGCACCTCGCCGGAGGGACTCGACGACGCGCAAGCCACCGAACGGCTCCGCGACTACGGAGCCAACGAACTCAGGTTCGCCCCGCCCACTCCCGCGTGGCGGATTCTCATCGCGCAGTTCCGCAGCGTGGTGGTACTGCTGCTGGCAGGCGCGGCGCTTCTTGCATGGCTGATCGGCGATTCCCTTGATGCGTGGGCGATTGGCGCGGTGCTCGTCCTGAACGCGGCCATCGGGTTCATCACCGAGATGCGCGCCCGGCGCGCGATTGAATCACTGACTTCGCTGACGCCGAGACGCGCCACCGTGAAGCGTCCCGGCCACCCCACCGGTGTCGAAGTCGACGCGCGCGTGCTCGTCCCGGGAGATGTGGTGATCGTCGAGGCCGGCAGCGCGGTCCCGGCCGACGCCAGACTCCTCGTCGAAACCGGACTCCGGGTCAACGAATCGCCGCTGACCGGCGAGTCGGTGCCGGTCAGCAAGACGACCGTGCCGCGGCTGCCAGCCACCGCACTCGCCGATCGCGCCACCATGGTCTACACCGGCACGACGGTGGCCGACGGGCGCGCCACCGCCGTCGTGGTCGCGACCGGCATGCAGACGGAAATCGGGCGCATCGGTGGCCTCGTGTCGACGATCAAGGAAGGACGCCCCCCCCTTGAGCACCGGTTGGATGCGCTCGGTCACCGTCTGGTCTGGCTGGCGATCGGCATCGCCATCGTCGTCGGGGCACTCGGATGGTCGCAGGGATTGCCATGGTCCGTTGTCATTGCCACAGGCCTGGCCCTCGCGGTGGCGGCGGTGCCGGAAGGACTCCCGGCGGTCGCAACCATTGCCCTGGCGGTCGGCGTACGGCGTATGGCCGGACGACGAGCCCTGGTGCGGCGGGTGCCGGCCGTGGAATCGCTCGGCTCGGTCACCGTGGTGTGCACCGACAAGACCGGCACACTCACCGCCGGCAACATGGTGGCGACCCGCCTGTGGGTGGGCGGACGCCATCACACCGTGGCGGGCACGGGGTACGAACCGGCCGGAGAGATCACGCCGCCACTGGCGGCCGGTGCGCGTCTGGCTGTTGAGGCCGCAGTCCTCGCCGGCCGTGGCGAGGCCGTCCAGGATGCCACCGGATGGGTCGCACACGGCGATCCGACCGACGTGGCGCTGCTTGTCCTTGGCCGCCGGGTCGGGGTTGATCGCTCGGCCCTCAGCGCGCGCTGGCCGGAAACCGGCGAGGTGCCCTTCACGAGCGAACTGCGGCTGATGGCCACCTTCCATCGCGACGCCACCGGCGCCGACGCCGGCCCCGTGCGAGTCGCAGCAAAAGGCGCGCCGCAGGCCATCCTCGACCGCTGCACCTCCTGGATCGATCCCGAAGGCACGGCGGCGCCGCTGACCCCCGACGACCGCGCGGCCATCGAGGCCGTCAACGCCGCGTACGCGTCCGCCGGCCTGCGCGTCATTGCGATGGCTGAAGCACGGGGCACGGCCGATGCCGAGCGCGCGCTGCACGGCATGACATGGCTGGGCCTCGCGGGCCTCATCGATCCGCCGGCGGACGGCGTGCGCGACACCATTGCCCGGTTCCGGCAGGCCGGCATCCGCACCGTGATGATCACCGGCGATCAGGCGCTCACCGCGCGGGCCATCGGCCTCGAACTGGGTGTCATCACTGACGAGGAATCGGTCGTCACGGGAGAGACGGTCGACGGCTGGTCGGACCCGGCTCTGGCGGACGCGCTCCCGTCGGTCGGGGCGTACTCGCGCGTGAGTCCCGACGCCAAACTGCGCATCGTCACCGGCCTCCAGGCCCGGGGGGACATCGTCGCCGTGCTCGGTGACGGCATGAACGATGCGGCGGCATTAAAGCAGGCGGACGTCGGCGTCGCGATGGGGCGTCGCGGGACCGATGTTGCACGCGATGCCTCCGATGTGGTGTTGCAGGATGACTGGTTTCCGACGATCGGTGCGGCGATCGAGGAAGGCCGCGTCATCTACGACAACATTCGCAAATTCGTGTTCTACCTGTTCTCGTGCAACCTCGCCGAGATCATCGTGCTGCTGGTGGCAGGATTGTTCGGCGCTCTGCCCCTCGCCGCAATTCAGATCCTGTGGCTCAATCTGGTGACCGATACGTTTCCAGCACTCGCCCTGGCGATGGAACCCGCCGAGCCTGGCGTGATGACCCGGCCCCCGCGGCCACCCGGCGCCGCGCTGCTGACGCGGAGGTTTCTCCGCTCCGTCGCGACCCACGCGTCACTCATCGCAGCCGTCACGCTTGGTGCGTATGCCTGGGCGCGGTCCGTCCACTCCGCAGACGCATCGACGGTGGCCTTCATGACGCTGGCTCTGGCGCAACTCTTCCACCTCGGCACCGCGCGCAGCCACGACCCCGTCGTCACCCCGGCCCGCGTCGTCTCGAACCCGTGGGCCCTCGGCGCCGTCGCACTGGTGGTGGGCCTGCAGGTTGCGGCGGTCACCGTCCCCCCGCTGCAACGTGTGCTCAAGACGGACGCCCTGAGTGGTGTGGCGTGGGCCGTCGTCCTGGCCGCCGCCGCCCTGCCGGCCGTCGTCGCACAACTCTGGCGCCATTGGCGAGCGTCGCGGGAGTCCTAGATGTCGCTGCTGAGCGTCGCGTCATTGTTCTTTCTGTGTGGCCTCGTCATCGTCGTCAGCGGCGTCCGCCTGTCGTACTACGGCGACGTGATCGCGGAACGGTCAGGGCTGGGACAGGCCTGGGTCGGGGTCATTGCGATGGCGTCGGTCACATCGCTGCCCGAGTTGGCCACCGGCGTCAGCGCTGCCGTCATCCACGCGCCGGAAATCGCGCTTGGAGACATCGTCGGCAGTTGTCTCTTCAACCTGCTGATCCTGGGCGTCCTCGACCTGATGACGCCCACGCCACTGCTCAACAGGCTGCGTCCCGTGCACACCCTGTCGGCGGCGCTGGGGGCGCTCCTGCTGGCGATGCTCGCCATCGCCATCCTGACGGCGGGGCGATGGCCGTCCCTCGGCTGGGTGGGCGTGACCAGTCCGATCCTCTTTGGCGGGTATCTGCTCTCGATACGCGCCCTTTATCTGTTTGAGCGCACGCACGATCAGGTGGCGGACGACAACGTGCTGGCCGGGAAGTATGCCCACCTGTCGTTGCGCGGCGCCATCGTCCGGTACCTGGGCGTGGCCGCGGTGCTGGTGACGGCGGCGGCCAACCTGCCGTCACTCGCCGTCCGGTTCGCGGCCCTGACCGGGCTGGACCAGGGGTTTGTCGGCACGGCCTTCGTGGCGCTCTCGACATCCCTGCCGGAGGTCGTTGTGTCGGTCGCGGCCGTGCGGCTCGGCGCGTGGGACATGGCTGCCGCAAACATTCTCGGCAGCAATCTGTTCAACGTGGCCATTCTCGCGATTGATGACGTGGCGTTTGTCGGCGGGCCGCTGCTCGCCTCCGTCTCACCGGGTCACGCGGTGACGGCGCTGGGCGCCGTCATGATGAGCGTGGTCGTCATCGCCGGTCTGGTCGTCAGGCCCAAACCCATCGCCGGCCGCCTGACCCTGCCGCTGCTGGCGCTGCTGCTCACCTATCTCGTGACGACCTGGCTCGCGTTTTGACGGGCGCCCCCTCCGGTGTCGCGTCGGCGAACCCGGTCGGCTTCAGGGCGACGATGGAGCAGCGGACCTGACGCAGGACGCGTTCGGCGGTGTTGCCCACGACGAGGCCGGCCAGACCGGTGCGCCCCACCGTGCCCATGACCAGCACCGACGCGCGCTTCACTGTGACGAATGTCGTCAGCACTTTGTCATTCACGCCCTCGAGCAGGTGCCGCTTCGCTGTGGCCGGGACCCCGGCGTCCCGGCAGAGGGCGTCAAACCGCGCGGAGGCATGGTCGCGACACGCGGCGTAATGCGCCAGCAGATCCTTCTTGCTGGCGCGCGAGGCCAGGATCTGGTGGCCGAAGGCCGTCCACGCGTGCACAAGATGCAGCGTCGCACCACTGGCGGCCGCCAGCTGCATGGCTGTGCGTGCCACCCGCACACTCAGGTCATGGCGGGGCGCGTTCTGGGGCTCGGGGTCGACTGCGGCGACCACAACGCGCTCCCCCTCGGCGCTGCGAGGAGTAACGAGCCAGACGGGACACGGACACCGCCGCAACACCTGACTATCAACCGGACCTGCCGGAATCGCCGCCGCGCCATGCACGCCGTGCGAGCGCATCAACACATCGGCGGGCCACGTTACAGCCGCCTGAATCAGCGCGGTCGCTTCGTCGCCGTCGAGCAACGTGGATGTGCATGGGATGTCCCACCGGCGAGTCTCCGCCACGGCCTCCGCCAGGTGATCGAGCATTTTCTCGCGCAGGAGCCGCGCAAACGGCGGCGTCTGTCCGCCGGGGGCGGGCAGGGGCGGCAACACGTCCACGAGCCGAATCGACGCACGCGCGGCTTTCGCCAACGTCAGCGCGCGCCGGAATGCCGGCTGCGTGGCGGCAGTGGTGTTCAGGTGGACGAGGAGACGCGAGAAGGACGGTGTGCGCTCGGCCATGACCCATCGTATCGCGGGACGACGTGGTGGCATCCGCGACCGATGGGGCACACGCTCGAACCCGCGCCGCCGGGCCACGCCACGTGCCGCGGGTGCGGACAGAAGATTCAAGCAGGCACGCTGCGACTCGGCGAACAGGTGCCGAATCCGTTTTCGGAGGACGGTGGCATGACCACCCACTGGTATCACCCGGTCTGCGGCGCCTATCGACGGCCGGAGACGTTTCTGGAAGCGCTGGCCACGACCCCGGCGGCATTTGACGGGCGAGAGACCCTCGCGCATGAAGCGCAACTCAGCGTGACACACCGGCGTGCGCCACGGGTGTACTCCGCCGGCCTCGCGACGACAGGCCGCGGCGGCCGTTGACGGCCTGCGGACCTCGGTCGCGACGGTCTGATACTCAACCTCGCCGACGAGATGATTCCCTACTCGCCCGAGGAACTCATCGAACCGGGTCACCGCGAATTTGCGTGGACGGTGAAGGAGATGGAGAAGGCCGCCGCAGCGCTGGGCTTCGGCGGCGACTGGATGAAGGCGCTCGAACATACAAAGAACACCGCGATGCCCCAGGGCAAACGGCCCGAGATGATCCGCGACCTCGTGTATCACGCGGCCGACGACCTCATCCTCAACGACCTCATCAGTGTGTCGCCGGTCAACCGCGAAGCCCTCCGCATGGGCATGAACCTCGACTGGAAGTTCTACGGGGACATTCAGGTGGGGAGATGAGGAGGTACGTAGGGCACGCTGGGTTGTAGCGTGCCGTCATGTGT
>Ga0255220_1001014_pt1 | contig 10194 bp, 9 predicted proteins | sample Miss_Colum_RepB__FD_188423 | JGI IMG/M metagenome (GOLD analysis project Ga0255220, IMG submission 188423) | Freshwater microbial communities from Mississippi River, Louisiana, United States - Miss_Colum_RepB_8d | ecosystem: Environmental > Aquatic > Freshwater > River | place: USA: Louisiana...
GCTGGACCCCGCAACTGGCCGAGCTGGAAAGCCCTGGCCGCGTCGAGCAGGCCCCGCAACTGGCCACCTTGCTGCAAGCGCGCCTGGGGGTGGCCTTGCCCGTGCCCGCCCTGTTTGACTGGCTGCAAGGCCGACCGACCGAGGTGCCCGGCTGGCAGGTGCAGCTGCAAGACCTGGGGCAAGGCCGCCTGCAGCTGACGCATCTGAACGAACCACAGGCGCAGCTGCGCCTGATCCTGGACCGCCCATGAGCCAACGCCTGCTCGACCTGCCCGCCCCCGCCAAGCTCAACCTGTTCTTGCATGTGACCGGGCGGCGCGCCGACGGCTACCACCTGCTGCAGTCGGTGTTCGTGCTGATCGACTGGTGCGACACCCTGCACCTGGAGCGGCGCAGCGACGGGCGCCTGCAGCGCCACGACCTGGGGCAAGCCCTGCCCGCCGACGACCTGGTGCTGCGCGCGGCGCGCCTGCTGCAACAGGCCAGCGGCTGCACCGACGGGGCCGACCTGCACATCGACAAGGTCTTGCCGGCACAAGCCGGCATGGGCGGCGGCTCTTCGGACGCGGCCACCACGCTGCTGGGGCTCAACCGCCTGTGGGGCCTGAACTGGTCGCGCCAGCGCCTGGCCGCCCTGGGCCTGCAACTGGGCGCCGACGTGCCGTTTTTTGTGCACGGGCGCAACGCCTGGGTCGAGGGCATTGGCGAGCAGATCCGCCCCATCGATCTGCCGCCCGCGCAGTTCGAGGTCGTCAAACCGCACGCCGGGGTCGAGACCGCACAAATTTTTCGATCGCCAGATTTGAACAGGTCAACAAAACCTGCTATACTTTCTGTCTTTGCTGCTGACCCTTATGGCTTTGGCCACAACGACCTGCAGCCTGTGGCGCAAGCCCTGTGTCCCGAGATTCAAGCGGCCCTTTCATGGCTAGAATCGCAAGGTCTTCAGGCCCGCATGACAGGTTCTGGAAGCGCTGTGTTTGCCCACTGTCCTGAAGGTACGCCACCGCTCCAGGCGCCTAACCACTGGACGCACCGGCGATGTAGCATTTTGGAGGTTCATCCCCTTTGGGAATGGGCATCCAGCGACGATTGATGGGTTTGAGCTCTTTGGGCTTGGACCTGCGTAGGGGAGTCGCCAAGTTGGTAAAGGCACCGGATTTTGATTCCGGCATGCGAGGGTTCGAGTCCTTCCTCCCCTGCCAAATCTTTTGCAAGACTGTTTATTGTTCGCTGGACCACCATGCAGCAGCCTGCCACCATCACGCCCGACTTCATGCTGTTCACCGGCAATGCCAACCCGGTTCTTGCGCGCGAGATCGCGCAGCACCTGGGCACCAGCCTGGGCGACATCCACGTGGGTCGTTTCTCGGACGGTGAGGTCACGGTCGAACTCAAGCAAAACGTGCGCGCCCGCGACGTCTTTGTGATCCAGTCGACCTGCGCGCCGACCAACGAAAACCTGATGGAACTGCTGATCATGGTCGACGCGCTCAAGCGCGCCTCGGCCGAACGCATCAGCGCCGTCATTCCCTATTTCGGCTATGCCCGCCAAGACCGCCGTCCGCGCTCCTCGCGCGTGCCGATCTCGGCCAAGGTGGTCGCCAACCTGCTGCAGACCGTGGGCGTGGCCCGCGTGCTGACCATGGACCTGCACGCCGACCAGATCCAGGGCTTTTTTGACATCCCGGTCGACAACATCTACGCCTCGCCGGTGCTGCTGGGCGACTTGCGCCAGAAGCAATACGAGAACCTGATCGTGGTCTCGCCCGACGTGGGTGGCGTGGTGCGCGCCCGCGCGCTGGCCAAGCAACTGGGCTGCGACCTGGCCATCATCGACAAGCGCCGGCCCAAGGCCAACGTCTCCGAGGTCATGCATGTGATCGGCGACATCGAAGGCCGTAACTGCGTGATCATGGACGACATGATCGACACCGCCGGCACCCTGGTCAAAGCCGCCGAGGTGCTCAAGGAGCGCGGCGCGCGCAAGGTCTACGCCTATTGCACGCACCCCATCTTCTCGGGCCCGGCCATCGAACGCATTGCCCGTGGCGACGCCCTGGACGAGGTCGTCATCACCAACACCATTCCCTTGACCGAAGCCGCCGCCGGCTGCGGCAAGATCCGCCAGCTCTCGGTGGCGCCGCTGATTGCCGAAACCATTCAGCGCATTGCCAAGGGCGAGTCGGTCATGAGTCTGTTCTCCGAGCAGGATCAGCTGTTCTGATCCACCGTTCGCAGAACGCCCCCGTGGGCCGCCAATGTCTGGCGGTCCTTTTTTTGTAACCTAGAGCCGCACTGGTCGCGGTCGGCTCATTCAGGAGTTGAGTATGAAATTCGTCGCCTTTGAGCGCGCCAAGCAGGGTACGGGTGCGAGCCGCCGTCTGCGCAATTCGGGCCGCACGCCCGCCATCGTCTACGGTGGTTCCGGTCAGCCGCTGCTGATCGAACTCGATCACAACGCCCTCTGGCACGCCCTGCGCAAGGAAGCCTTCCACGCCTCCATCCTCGAGATGGAACTGGCCGGCCAGACCAGCAAGGTTCTGCTGCGTGACTACCAGATGCACCCCTTCAAGCCCCTGGTGCTGCACGTTGACTTCCAGCGCGTGGAAGCCAACACCGTGCTGAACATGAAGGTGCCGCTGCACTTCAGCGGTGAGCAGGAGTCGCCGGCCGTCAAGACCGACAAGTGCCTGGTCAACCACGTCGTCAATGAAATCGAAGTCGCCTGCCTGCCGGCCGACCTGCCCGAGTTCATCAGCGTGGACCTGTCGGGTCTGGTCAACGGCCAGTCCCTGCACCTGAACGACCTGAAGCTGCCCAACGGCGTCAAGGCCATCACCCACGGCAAGCCGAACCCGGTGATCGTGTCGGTTGTGGCCCCGGTCGAAGAAGAGATCGTGGCCCCGCAAGCCGCCGCGCCGGCTGCTGCCGACAAGAAAAAGGGCAAGAAGTAATTCTTCGCCGCGCTTGTCGCTTGGAAGGCCCGCCCCGTGCGGGCCTTTTGCATGGTGCCAGCCCCGCGGCGTGGGCTGGGCGCTGACCGGTTGATAATCTCCCCATGATCAAACTGCTGGTGGGCCTGGGCAATCCCGGGCCGGAATACGAGGACACGCGGCACAACGCTGGCTTCTGGTGGCTCGACGACATTGCGCGCGACCTCAAGCTCACGTTTGCGCCCGACAAGAACTTTCTGGCGCTGGTCGCGCGCGGCCAGCACCAGGGCCAGCCCCTGTGGCTGCTCAAGCCGCAAACCTTTATGAACCGCAGCGGCCAGTCGGTCGGTGCGCTGGCGCGTTTCTTCAAGATCGCGCCCGACGAGATCCTGGTCGCGCACGACGAGCTGGACCTGCCGCCCGGGCAGGCGCGCCTGAAGCTGGGCGGCTCGCACGCTGGCCACAACGGCCTGCGCGACATCCATGCCCACCTGGGCAGCGACGCCTACTGGCGCTTGCGCATCGGCATTGGGCATCCGGGTGACAAGGCGCAGGTGTCGAACTGGGTGCTGCGCAAGCCCATGGCCGAGCAGCGCAGCGCCATCGACAGCGCCAGCGACCGCGCCCGTCATGCCCTGCCCTTGCTGCTGGCTGGACAGATGACCGAGGCCATGTCGCGCATCCACCCAAGCGCGCCGCCACGGCCCAAGCCGCCGCGGCCCAGCGCCCCTCAGACCGACGGTCCGCCGGCGTAAAGCCAGCGCAGATCCATCAGGCGCGCGCCGGCCAGGCGCATGGCGCTGTTGCGCGCCCAGGCCACAGGCCCTTGGGCGTGGTAGATCTGCCCTTGGCGCAGCGCCCTTGCCTGCACCCGCGCATTGCGCGCCCAGCGGGCCTGGGCATAGGCCGACAGCGCCGTGGGCGTGGCGCCATGGCGCTGCAGGGCCTGGGCCAGGGCTTGCGCATCTTCGATGGCCATGCCGGCGCCCTGCGCCAGATACGGCCGCATGGGGTGCGCCGCATCACCGAGCAAGGCCACCCGCCCACGCGCCATCTGCGCGGCCGATTGCAAGGGGGTGCGGTCGTGCAGGGCCCACAAACGCCACGCGGGCGCGCCGTCCAGCAGGGCGCGCAGCCCCGGGTCCAGGCGCTCGCGCAGCAGCGCCGGGGCCTGCGCCTGGCCGTCCCAGTCCTGCGGGTCGGCTGGCATGGGGCCCGCCATGATCGCCACCACATTGAGCAGGCGAGCGCCGCGCACGGGATAGTGCACCACATGCAGGCGCGGCCCCATCCACACCGTCACCTGTTGCAGGGCGCCGGGCAGACAGGCTTGGGCCACATCGGCCGGCACGGTGGCACGCCAGGCCAGGTGGCCGGCAAAACGCGGCGCGTCGTGCAGGCCCAGCAGCGCGCGGCTGCGGCTCCACAAGCCGTCTGCGCCCACCAGCAAAGCCGCCTGCCCGGCTGCGGCGCCGGCCTGCCAATGCACCGCATCGCCCGCATCGCGCGCGCTGTCCAGCGCCGCGCCCAGCTGCACCGGCACGCCGGCAGCCTGCACCGCCCGGGCCAGCAGGTCCAGCAGGTCGGCGCGGTGAATGCCCACATAGGGCGAGCCGTACTGCGCCAGCACCGCATCGCCCAGGGCACGCGTGGCCAGCACCCGGCCGCTGGCGGCATCGCGCGCCTGCAGCTGCTGGGGCCGACAGGCCACCGCGTCCAGCGCCGGCCCCAGGCCCCAGGCCTGCAGCAGCCGGGTCACATTGGGGCCCAGCTGCACGCCCGCGCCCACCTCGGTCAGCGCACTGGCGCGCTCGATCACGCGCACCGGCTGGCCGCTGCGCGCCAGCGCCAGGGCGGCCGCCATGCCGCCAATGCCGCCGCCCACCACCAAAAGCCCGTGCTCGCTTGTCATGCCCGCATTGTGCCCGCAGCTGCGGGCAGACCTTGCGCGACCGCGGGGGCGCCAAACATTGGACAATAGGGGCATGACCCAGATCAAAACCCCCGAGCTGCTGCTGCCCGCCGGCTCGCTTGACAAGATGCGCGCCGCCTTTGCCTTTGGCGCCGACGCCATCTACGCCGGCCAGCCGCGCTACTCCCTGCGCGCGCGCAACAACGAGTTCCGCCTGGAGCAACTGGCGCAAGGCATTGAAGAGGCCCACGCGCTGGGCCGCAAGTTTTTTGTGACGAGCAACCTGATCGCGCACAACGACAAGGTGCGCACCTACCTGCGCGACATCGAGCCCGTGATCGCGCTCAAACCCGACGCGCTCATCATGGCCGACCCAGGCCTGATGATGATGGTCCACGAGAAGTGGCCCGAGGTGCCCATCCACCTGTCGGTGCAGGCCAACACGACCAACTGGGCCACGGTGAAGTTCTGGCAGCGCGCGGGCGTCTCGCGCATCATCCTCTCGCGCGAGCTGAGCCTCGATGAGATCGAGAAAATCCGCCAGGAATGCCCCGACATGGAGTTGGAGGTGTTTGTGCATGGCGCGCTGTGCATTGCCTACTCGGGCCGCTGCCTGCTGTCGGGCTACTTCAACCGCCGCGACCCCAACCAGGGCACCTGCACCAATGCCTGCCGCTGGAACTACACCACCCATGCGGCCAGCGACCAGACCGACAGCGGCGAGGTGCGCCCGCTCAAGCTCGAGGGCGACTTCAGCTTTGCGGCCGAGCAAGAGAGCGCGGACAAGCAGTTCGCCTCGTGTGGCGACGGCCAGCGCCATCCGGCGGCCGACCAGGTCTACCTGATCGAAGAGGTCAACCGGCCCGGCGAGCTCATGCCGATCATGGAGGACGAGCACGGCACCTACATCATGAACAGCAAGGACCTGCGGGCCGTCGAGCTGATCGAGAAGCTGGTCAAGATCGGGGTGGACTCGTTCAAGATCGAGGGTCGCACGAAAAGCCTGTACTACGTCAGCCGCACCGCGCAGGTCTACCGCCGCGCCATCGACGACGCGATGGCGGGTCGCCCCTTCAACCCCGAGCTGATCAGCCAGCTCGATGGCCTGGCACACCGCGGCTACACCAGCGGTTTTCTGGAGCGCCGCCCAGCGCAGAGTTACCAGAACTACGAGACCGGTCATTCGGTGGGCCACCGCAGCCAGTTTGTGGGCGAGGTGCGGCGGGTCGAGCCCGGCTGGGCCGAGGTCGAGACCAAGAACCGCTTTGCGGTGGGCGACACCCTGGAGATCATCCACCCAAGCGGCAACCGCAAGCTGGAACTGCGCGAGATGAAGAACCTGGAGGGTCAGTCCATCGACGTGGCCCCAGGCAGCCCCCTGCGCGTGCTCATCCCCCTGGACGGCCCCGCCGAAGGCGCCCTGATCGCGCGCATGTTCTGAGGTCCATGAAGGCGCACTGAACGCGGATTTCAGCGAGCTTTGCGCAGCGCCAGCCAAGCCTCGGCCAGCAGCACAGGCACGGCGCTGACGGCCAGGGCGGGCATGGCCAGACCCATCAGTAGGGCCGCGATCAGCGCGCCGGGGCGCAGGCTGCGCCAGGCGCCGGGCGGCACCGGCGGCAGCACCGGCATGCCGCGGGCGATGCGCTGGAAGGCCATCGCCCAACCCGACACCAGCGAGAACAGAATGCCCGCGCCAAACAGGAACAGCAGGCGCACATGGCCACCCGCGCGGTGCGCGGCAAGCGCTGCGCCCACAGGCTCTGCCAATGGCCGGGCCCGGAGTCGCGCCAACCCGGCACGATCACGATGGTGGATGAGGAGGACATGCCGGCCATTGTGAAAGCCCTCCTTCAAAACCCAAACGACTTTATTCTTGTTTGCTCATGCGATAAAAAGATAAGGGCTGCCCTCTGCGAGGGGGCAGCCCTTGGGGCCCGCTCGGCCGCCAACATGCGACACACGCGCGCGCTGGCTTGCGGCTTCTCGCCAATCGATCCGACGGCTTACTGGCTGGTGTAGATCTGATCGAAGGTGCCGCCATCGGCAAAGTGCACCTTCTTGGCCTGCGCCCAACCGCCAAAGGCCTGGTCGATCGTGAAGAGCTAGATCTTGGGGAACTGCTTGGCGTACTTGGCCTGGGCCTTGGGCGAGATCGGGCGATAGAAATGCTTGCCGGCAATGTCCTGGCCCTCGTCGCTGTAGAGGTACGCCAGATAGGCCTCGTTTTCCCAGCTGATGAACACATCGCCCTGGACGCGCTGGGCAAAGGTGATGGACGAGCCACGCGCCCCCGTGTCGAGCACCGGCACGTTCTCGTAGAGCTTTTTGACAAACTCTTTGGCCTTGGCGTCGGTGTCGCCCGCCAAGGCCAGCGTGGCCACATCGGCGTCGAGGCCATCGATGATGGCGCGGGTCTGCTTGCCCGAGCCGCCGTGCGACTGCTTGACCACCACGTCCTGGCCGGTCTTGGCCTTCCAGTGGCGGGCAAAGGCCTGGTTGAATTCCACGTAGAGCTCGCGCGTGGGGTCGTACGACACATTCAGGAGGGTGACGGTGGCCGGGGCTGGGGCCTGGGCGCCCGCCTGGCTGAACGCCAGGGGCAGCAGGGCCAGGGACAAAAGACGATGCAGGTGACGACGGTTGATCATGATGCGCTCCAAACAATGGCTGCCAACATTGGCAATGGACGCATTCTGGGAGGCCCGCCTTCTTTCTCAAACGACTGATTTTTGATTTTCAAATGCGCAAATCATCTATGGCAATTGCCCAATGGTGACAAGCGCCGAGGCACCAGCGCGGCCCCATCGATGCGGCAAGATCGCCACAAAAGAAACGCCCCGCCTCCCGGTGGGGGGCGGGGCGCTCGGGGCCTGAACCCGCTCGCACGACAGGCCCAGCAGGCCTGCACAGCGAGGGGCCGCAGGCCTGGCAAGCCAGGCCTGGGGGCTTAGACGCTCACGCTTTTGGCGGCTTCGGCGTATTCCTCGATCTGGTCGAAGTTGAGGTACTTGTACACGTTGGCAGCATCCTTGTTGATGATGCCCACGGCGGCGTGGTATTCCTCCACCGTCGGGATGCGGCCCAGCTTGGAGCACACCGCGGCCAGTTCGGCACTGGTCAGGTACACATTGGTGTTCTTGCCCAGGCGGTTGGGGAAGTTGCGGGTGGAGGTGGAGACCACGGTCGCGCCCTCACGCACCTGCGCCTGGTTGCCCATGCACAGCGAGCAGCCGGGCATTTCGGTGCGGGCACCGGCGGCGCCAAAGTTGGCGTAATGGCCTTCCTTGATCAGCTCGGTCTCGTCCATCTTGGTCGGCGGGGCCACCCACAGCTTGACCGGGATGTCGCGCGCACCGCCGAGCACCTTCGAGGCCGCACGGAAGTGACCGATATTGGTCATGCACGAACCGATGAAGGCTTCGTCGATCTTGGTGCCGGCCACTTCGCTCAGGAACTTGGCGTCGTCCGGATCGTTCGGGCAGCAGACGATCGGCTCCTTGATATCGGCCAGATCGATCTCGATGACGGCGGCGTACTCGGCGTCCTGGTCGGCCTCGAGCAGCTGCGGCTTGGCCAGCCAGGCCTCGACGGCCTTGATGCGGCGCTCAAGGGCGCGCTTGTCCTGGTAGCCCTCGGCGATCATGTTCTTCATGAGCACCACGTTCGAGCGCAGGTACTCGGCCACCGGGTCCTGGTTGAGCTTGATGGTGCAACCGGCGGCAGAACGCTCGGCCGAGGCGTCCGAGAGCTCGAAGGCCTGCTCGACCTTGAGGTCGGGCAGACCTTCGATTTCGAGGATGCGGCCCGAGAAGATGTTCTTCTTGCCCGCCTTGGCCACGGTCAGAAGCCCTGCCTTGATGGCGTACAGCGGGATGGCGTGCACCAGGTCGCGCAGGGTCACGCCCGGCTGCATCTGGCCCTTGAAACGCACCAGCACCGACTCGGGCATGTCCAGGGGCATCACGCCGGTGGCGGCACCGAAGGCGACCAGGCCAGAGCCAGCGGGGAAGGAGATGCCGATCGGGAAGCGCGTGTGGCTGTCGCCGCCGGTGCCGACGGTGTCGGGCAGCAGCAGGCGGTTGAGCCAGCTGTGGATCACGCCATCACCCGGGCGCAGCGAGACGCCGCCACGGTTGCTGATGAAGGCCGGCAGCTCGCGGTGCGTCTTGACGTCCACGGGCTTGGGATAGGCGGCGGTGTGGCAGAAGGACTGCATCACCATGTCGGCCGAGAAGCCCAGGCAAGCCAGGTCCTTGAGCTCGTCGCGGGTCATCGGGCCGGTGGTGTCCTGGCTGCCGACGGTGGTCATCTTGGGCTCGCAATAGGTGCCCGGACGAATGCCCTTGCCTTCGGGCATGCCGCAGGCACGGCCGACCATCTTTTGCGCCAGGGTGTAGCCCTTGCCGGTATCGGCCGGGGCTTGCGGCAGGCGGAACAGGGTCGAGGCGGGCAGGCCCAGGAACTCGCGGGCCTTGCCGGTCAGCGAGCGGCCGATGATCAGGTTGATGCGGCCGCCGGCGCGCACTTCGTCGAGCAGCACATCGCTCTTGAGCGCGAACTCGGCAACGGTCTGGCCGTCGCGGGTGATCTTGCCAGCGTAGGGCTGGATCACGATCACGTCGCCCATCTCCAGACGGGTCACGTCGACCTCGATCGGCAGGGCGCCCGAGTCTTCTTGCGTGTTGAAGAAGATGGGGGCGATCTTGCCGCCCAGGGTCACGCCGCCAAAACGCTTGTTGGGGGTGAAGGGGATGTCCTGGCCCGTGGCCCAGATCACGCTGTTGGTGGCCGACTTGCGCGAGGAACCGGTGCCGACCACGTCGCCCACATAGGCCACCAGGTGGCCCTTCTTCTTGAGGTCTTCAATGAACTGCATCGGGCCGCGCACGCCGTCCTGCTCGGGCTTGAACGCCGCGTCGGGACGGGTGTTCTTGAGCATGGCCAGGGTGTGCAGGGGAATGTCCGGGCGGCTCCAGGCGTCGGGCGCGGGCGACAGGTCGTCGGTGTTGGTCTCGCCAGGCACCTTGAAGACGGTGACGGTGATTTCCTGCGGCACTTCGGGGCGGCTGGTGAACCACTCGGCATCGGCCCAGCTTTGCATGACCTCGCGCGCCTTGGCGTTGCCGGCGCTGACCTTCTCGGCCACGTCGTGGAAGGCGTCGAACATCAGCAGGGTCTTCTTGAGGCCGTCGGCGGCCACATCGGCCACCTCGGCATCGTCGAGCAGGTCGATCAGGGGCTTGACGTTGTAGCCACCCACCATGGTGCCCAGCAGCTCGGTGGCCTTGGCCTTGGAGACCAGGCCCACCTGGATGTCGCCGTGCGCGACCGCGGCCAGGAAGG
>Ga0255220_1001015_pt1 | contig 10188 bp, 4 predicted proteins | sample Miss_Colum_RepB__FD_188423 | JGI IMG/M metagenome (GOLD analysis project Ga0255220, IMG submission 188423) | Freshwater microbial communities from Mississippi River, Louisiana, United States - Miss_Colum_RepB_8d | ecosystem: Environmental > Aquatic > Freshwater > River | place: USA: Louisiana...
TCTCGCGTGACCCGGGTGCTGCGCCCGTCAATTACGCCGGACGCACCCCGATTCATTATGCTACCGGCGAGCCAAGTGCGAGAGCATTCCGGTTATCGGCCTGAATCTGCCGACCAGCAGACCCGAACACAGGGCCACGACACTCAGTCAGCAACACTCAAACGGCGTTTACGTACCGATTCGGCCAGGGCATCGAGCGCCGCAACGCTCTGCTCCCAACCGATGCAGCCGTCGGTTACGCTCTGTCCGTAGACCAGCGGCTCGCCGGGTACCAGGTCCTGCCGCCCCGCAACCAGATGGCTCTCGACCATCACACCGAAGATGCGCAGATCGCCCGCGGCAACCTGTTCGCCGACATTGCCGAGTACTGGAATCTGGTTCTCCGGCTTTTTCTGACTGTTGCCATGGCTGGCATCGATCATCAGGCGACAGGCCATCGCCGCGGACGCAGCCTCCTTGCAGGCCGCATCGACTGAGGCAGCATCGTAATTGGGAGCCTTGCCACCGCGCAGGATCACATGGCAATCCTCATTGCCGTTAGTCGAGACAATCGCCGAGTGACCCGCCTTGGTGACTGACAGGAAGTGGTGCGGCTGAGATGCGGCCTTGATCGCATCGAGCGCGATCTTCAGATTGCCGTCGGTCCCGTTCTTGAACCCGACCGGACAGGACAACCCCGAGGCCAGTTCGCGATGCACCTGCGACTCGGTGGTGCGCGCGCCAATCGCGCCCCACGCAATCAGATCGGCGATGTACTGCGGCGTGATCATGTCGAGAAACTCGGTCGCGGCGGGCAAGCCGAGTTCGTTGATATCAAGTAGCAGCCCGCGCGCCGTACGCAGCCCCTTGTTGATCTGAAAGCTGTTGTCCAGGTCCGGATCGTTGATCAGGCCCTTCCAGCCGACCGTGGTACGCGGCTTCTCGAAGTAGACCCGCATCACGATCTCCAGATCATCGCGCAGCCGCTCGCGCTCAACAACCAGCCGGCGCGCGTATTCCATCGCGGCGACCTGGTCATGGATCGAACACGGCCCGATGATCACCAACAACCGGTCATCCATGCCGTGCAGGATCCGGTGAATCGCCTGGCGCGAGCCGTAGGTGACGACCGAGGCCTTCTCGCTGACCGGCAGTTCACGCAGCAGGTGCGAGGGCGGCGCGAGCTCCTTGATCTCGCGGATTCGAACGTCGTCTGTCGTTGCTCTCATCATTGGCTCCAGGGCTTTCGCCGTCCATAAGACTTGGGGTCCACAAAAGAAAACCGCCGGCGCTTTTCAGGGCCGGCGGTGTTCGGATTCGGTTCAGGCTTGGGTCAAGCGCGATTCCGACTCCTCCCGCCGGCGGCAGGAAAGCCGAAGTAAAAAAACCCGTAAAAGAAGTTCGATCGCGTCATGATTGGCGCAGTGTACCCAGCAAGCGTGCGGTCGGCAAGCGCAGACTTCGGGCGCATCAGCCTGTGCCCCCGACCGTCAGCCCCTCGATCCGCAGCGTCGGCTGGCCAACGCCAACCGGAACGCTCTGCCCGTCCTTGCCGCAGACACCGACACCGGAATCCAGCCGCATATCGTTGCCGATCATCGTGACGCGGGTCAGCGCATCCGGCCCATTGCCGATGATCGTCGCCCCCTTGACCGGATACTGGATGCGGCCCTTCTCGACCCAGTAGGCCTCGGACGCCGAAAACACGAACTTGCCATTGGTGATGTCGACCTGCCCGCCGCCAAAGTTGACCGCGTACAGTCCGCGCTCGATCGAAGCGACAACCTCGCGTGGATCGTCCTTGCCGCCCAGCATGTAGGTGTTGGTCATCCGCGGCATCGGCAGGTGCGCGAAGGATTCGCGTCGACCGTTGCCGGTGACCGGCACCTTCATCAGGCGCGCATTCAGCGAGTCCTGCAGGTAACCCTTCAGGACACCGTCTTCAATCAGGACATTGCACTGCGTCGGATTGCCCTCATCGTCGATGTTCAGCGATCCGCGCCGGTCGCGCAGCGTGCCGTCATCCACCACGGTGACACCCTTGGCGGCGACCCGCTTGCCCAGTTGCCCGCAAAACGCCGACGAGCCCTTGCGATTGAAATCGCCCTCCAGTCCGTGTCCGATCGCCTCGTGCAACAGGACTCCGGGCCATCCGGGACCCAGGACCACGCTCATCACGCCAGCCGGCGCCGGCCGTGACTCCAGGTTGACCAGCGCTGCATCGACCGCTTCGCGCACATAGCGATCGATCAGCGCATCGTCGAAATGCGCCAGGCCAAATCGACCGCCGCCGCCACTGGTGCCCTGCTCGCGCCGACCATTGGACTCGGCGATCACCGACACCGAAAGCCGGACCAGCGGCCGCACATCAGCGGCAATCAGCCCGTCGGAGCGGGCCACCAGCACGACGTCATGTTCGGCGGCCAGGCCGGCCATGACCTGCACGACGCGCGGATCGCGGGCTCGCGCAAGCGCTTCAACCTTCTCGAGCAGTGCGACCTTGGCCGTGGCATCCAGACCGGCAATCGGGTCGGCGACCGGGTACAGCGTACGGCCGGCTCCGGGGGTCAGCATGCCAGCCACGCGCCTTCGGCCAGCGCCTTGCCGGGCGATGGTGCGGGTGGCCCGCGCGGCCGACAGCAAGGCACCGGCGTGAATTTCATCGGAATACGCGAACGCGGTCTTGTCCCCGCTGACCGCACGCACTCCGACCCCCTGGTCAATCGAGAAACTGCCGCTCTTGACGATCCCTTCCTCCAGACTCCAGCCCTCGTGGCGGGTGTACTGGAAATACAGATCGGCGTAGTCGACGCGGTGCTCGAACACCTCGGCCAGTGCCCGGGTCAGGTCAGATTCGTCAAGCCCGGCGGGTTCGAGCAGCACACTTCTGGCGATAGCCAGGCGGTCGATTCCTTCGTCGGCGATGTTCAAGGTCTTTTCTCCCTCAATGCATGGGCGATTACATCACCCGGTGCCCGAGCGCGGGCAGGATGCGGCGGACTTCGTCGATGCGTGAGCGCTCAAGCTTGCCGGCGACCACCCCTTCTCCCTCGGCCAGTACCGACTGGATCTCGCCCCAGGGGTCGATCAGCATCGAATGCCCCCAGGTGCGGCGTCCGTTCGGATGCTTGCCGCCTTGTGCGGGGGCCAGAACATAGCACTGGTTTTCGATCGCCCGCGCGCGCAGCAGGATCTCCCAGTGTGCCGAGCCGGTGGTGTAGGTGAACGCCGACGGAACGACGATCAGATCGACAGGCGCAAGCGCACGATACAACTCCGGAAAACGCAGGTCATAGCAGATCGACAATCCGATTCGCCAGCCGTCGACGTCAACGACCACCGGCGTGCGCGCCGCCTCGATGGTGGCCGCCTCATCGAACTTCTCGGTGCCACGCTGAAAGCCGAACAGATGGATCTTGTCGTAGCGGGCAACTCGCTGTCCGTCCGGCCCGTAGACCAGCAACGCATTACGCACCTTGGCCGGACGATCGCAGGCCAGAGGCACCGTACCGCCAAGCAGCCAGATCCGGTGTTCGGCAGCCTGCTGCGCCAAAAAGGCCTGCAGCGGTCCGTCGCCATCGGCCTCGCGGATGGCGACCTTGTCGGTGTCGCGTTCACCAAGCAGGCAGAAGTATTCCGGTAGCACGACCAGCTTGGCGCCCTCGGCTGCGGCCTGTGCAATGAGCCGGCCGGCCGACTCCATGTTCGGAGCAGGTTGCGGCGCCGAGATCATCTGCACCGCGGCAACCGGCAAGGCATGGGTGTTTTCTGTCATGGCATGATCTGTTGAAGCGAATTGATCGATCGGCGCCTTTCGACGACCTGCGGATCGGCCCAGGAACCGCTGACATCGTACTCGTAGCGCAGCAACTGCTGGATCGGACCGCGCAAGGCAAGCTGTGCGACGAAGGACCCAAGCCCGATCGCCGGGTTCACCATCGCCCCGTAGGCAAGCGACGCGAGACCCGCATTGATTTCGGGTGTTACTTCGACGCGCAACTGCTGAGTCTCTCGCGCGATGTCCGCACTCCCCGAGATACGAACCTGCGCCTGAACCCCCTTCATCAACAGGTTTTCAGAGCGAGCCACCCCGTGCGCGATCGCCACATCGCCATTGACCTCGTCGAAGGCGAAACCCTGGGCGAATACGTCACGAAAATCGAGCGTCAGGCGTCGCGGCAGGGACTGCAGGCTCAGCACGCCAATCAACTTGGCAATCCCCGGGTCGGATTTCAGGAACTGCCCTTTGCCGATCACCAGATTCAGATTGCCGCCCAGTGAGGCATAGTCGATCGCCATCGGCGAACCTTGCCAATGCACCTGTCCGGAAATCTTGCCGGCTGCTCCACGCATCACGTCCTTGAGGTCGAACAGGCTCAGCGTGCGGCCGGAATCGGCCAACTGCAGCTCGAAGGTCAGACGGGTCGGACGAACCCCGGCCACTGCCGCCGGGGCCCACGAGCCGGTGGCATCGAAGCTTGCCGCGGGGTTTCGGATCCGCAGCGAGTCCAGCTTCCAGCCCGGCCGGGTCAGATCGACGCTATTGGTGGCCTTGAGCTCGAGTTGCCCGAGCGGATGCTCGAACAACACGAACTTGTCAGCCAGGATGTCGAGCGCCGGCAGATCGGTCGGCGCCGCATCGAGCAGGTTTTCGAACTCGCGCACCCGGGTCCGTGGAATCTCCAGCTTGTTGAAACGGGCTGTCAGCGTGCCGATCGGCTGACCGGGAAGAGCGGTGCGCCAGTTGAAGAACCCCTGCACCTCGCGCGCATCGATATTGGCACTCCAGAAGTCACCGATCCGGGTGGCGCCAAGCACCACATTGTGAAGGTCCTTGCCCGCGACGGTGAGCCGATCAGCGCGCACCGACACGGTTTGCGGCTGCAGCGCATCACCACGCACATAGCCCTCGGCCACCTTCTCGCCGCCCACGCGCAGTTCGGGCGCTCGCAGCAGCGGCATCCAGGCATCGACATCGACCAGATCGGAGTCGAGCGACACCGCCAGACCTTCACCGCGCAGCACCGGCTCGACGTTCATGGCCAGCGCACCGCGCCGGATCAGCAGCTTCTCGCTACCTGGCTCACGCTCGCGCTCGAGCAACAACCGGACCGAGTCGCGCAGCACCAGACGGATGGTGTCCCGGGCCGGTCTGGCCAGCGGATCCGCCGGAAGCTCCGGAGTGGCCGTCACCTTCAGCGGCCATGTTTCTTCAGCAGCCTTGCGAAACGGCGGAGGCAGACTCGAATACAGGCCACGCAGATCCGACTCGATCGTGACCTGCGAGGCCAGTCGGCGCATGTCGATCCGGGCCCGATAATCGGTCTGTCCTCCAAACGCACGCGTCAGCGGATTGTCGGCAACCTCGCGCATGCCTTGCGCGCTCACACTGCCTTCGGCCTGCAACTCGAATCGACCAGGCTCCGGAGTCTGCCCCTGGACGCGCAAACTGCCACCAAGAAAGCTTGCGCGAATGTCGCGCAACGCGAGCCGATCTTCGCTGAACTCCAGGCTGCCGCTGACCCGTGAAAAGACCGGCAGCGTCTTGCCGAGCCGCAGTTCGTTGTCGTCGAACCCGACCGTGCCAGCAACCCGCGAGCGATCCAGATCGCTGAGCGGCAACTGCAGGCGCAGTGCAAGCGTTGCCTCGCCGGCGGCGCTGGCCTCCCGGGTGAAATCATCGATCCGTGTGGCGACTGGGCTCTCGTTGACAAAGCGCAGCATGTCGGCTGCAGGTCCGGTGCCCTTGCCCTCGATCTGCAACAAGGGCTTGCCAAAGTCCGCCAGCATCGCCCGTACGCCGCTCAGGCGGCTGCCGAACACCTGACCGGAGTTGGCCTGGATCCGCATTCCGGCCCGCTCGAATGCGAGCGTGCCATCGATCTTGTCGATCCTCGGCCATCCGGGCGCATAACGTAGCCCGACGCCGCGTACCTGCGCGACGATGGCGAACTCGCCGCTACCGGCGTCGCGGTACGGAAAGTCCTCCAGATCCCCGCGCAGCGTGAATCGCACATCGTCCGCGACGCCACCGACGATGGAATCTGCGACCCATTGCCTGACGACCTCGTCGATCTGCAAGGGCAAGTAGCGAGCGACCCGATTGGCTTGCGCGCGCCGCAACTTGCCGGTCAAGGCAACGATGCCCGCCCCCTTGCCACCAGTGCGATAGCTACCAGCCACCTGTCCGGCGGTATCGGCGTTCGAGAATTCGAAACGCTCGATCTGTACCGCAAGCTGCTGGCCTTCCTGGCTGCGTTCTAGTGTCCAGCGAGCCTGCGCGGTGAGCTCGTCCAGTCCGATCACGGGTTGCGCGAAAATCCCCGGAAATCCAAACGCCCCGCCCCGGCTGCGCAGTCGCAATTCCCCGGAGTCGCGCAAGATACGCGCCTCGCCGTCGAGGCGCTCGAACCAAGGTAGACGGCTCGTGACGCCGCCGCCAGGGCTGCGTTGGCCGGATCCGGACAGCGGCTCGACTACCCCCGAAGATGGCCTGCTGCCATCCGGACGAGTGGGTTCCTTGCCATAGGCCAGCGACAAGCCGCGAAAATCGACCGAGGCCTCCAGCGTGTCCAGCGAGCCCTCGCTCCAGCGCGCGCTCAGGCCGGACACGTCACCCGACACCGACAACGGCGCCAGGCGAGCCGACATCGCCTCGGGCAAGGGCAGGCTTCGCAGATGGTCAAGCAACTCGGCCGGATCGAACCGGCCGATGCCGATGCGCCCGGCTACCGGCTGCAAGTTGCGATCCAGCGACACCTCCTGCGGCCCGACAGAGGACACCATCAGCCCGGGACGCAGCACCGCGTCGAATTGCTCGACCCGGATCGCGAATCCATCCAGATCGCGCCTCGCGCCTGCATCGACCCGCAGCCCGTCCAGCCCCAGCGACCGCCCCTCGTGCCCCCAGCGCAGCGCGTTGCTCTCGATGCGCAACTGCGCATCGGACAAGCGGCCTGAGTCGAACCCTGCCCATGCGAGAAAATCACCGCGCGCTTCTTCGATGCCCGTGAACCGGGCCAGCGGGGCGAAATGGGTCCGCAACTCTCCGAGATCCAGCGCACGCAGTTCCGTGAACACCGTCCCGGTCCAGCTACGCCAGTCGGCAAGCGGCTTGCCGGCAGCCCGATAGATCTCGAACGCAAACTGCAAGCGCCCGAGCCCGGGAACCGAAGCGCCCAGGGTCAGGCTGCCACGATGCCTGCGTCCCACCGTGCCCAGCCCCGCATCGACCGAGCGCAGCATCAGATGGTCACCGCGCAGATGATCGATCCATTCGATGCTGGCGTCATGCAGCAGCACGCGACGCTGATCCAGAAGCACCGCCAGACCGGCCGCGTCACCAGCCCGCGTGTTGGACACTTCGAACCCGGCGATCCTGAGCCGCTGCGCATCGAGCCGTTCGACGCGAATGCTCGGAGAATCGAACTGCAGCACCGACAGGCGAAGACGTCCGCTGACCAGCGTCAGCGGAGACACGACCGCGACCGCTCGCGGCACGGTGAGCGGGCTGGAAGCGGAACCCTCGGCGATCGCACCGGGGGCCGCATTCGCCGTCCCCGCCAACCGCAGCCCATGAATCGTCAGCCGGGGTAACAGGCCCTCGAAGCCGGTCTCGATCCGATCAATCGAGATCGCGACACCCAGCGCCTGAGACAGCTCGGACACCACCAGGGGACGCCAGTCATCAAGCCTTGGCCATAGGTAATGGCGCAGGCCCAGGAACGCCAATCCTGCGATGAAATACGCGACCAGCAGGACTCCGATCAACAGCCGTGCTGCCGAAGGAAATCGCTCGCCGCGTCCGTGCGGAAGAGGTTTCTGGGACAAGTTCGTTACGTGCCGCGGCCGGGAAAACGCCGGCAACCGCCGGCTTGCCTTGAGTTGCCTTTAGGATACCTTGTCGCAAGCTTCGCTCCGAGTGCGAACCGCTGCCGCACAGCTGACCAGGAACCGATGACGATGGACTATCAAGCGCAGGTGCACTCAGGCTATTTCAGGCGTTCACTGGCCGCGCTGCAGGCGCGCGCCGCCGGCAGTTTCGATGCGCTGACCACCCTGGATGACTGGATCGGTCGCAAAATCGATGCAACCCTGCTTGAAGCCACCCTGGACCAGACACTGCAGGCCGAACGGGCACGCATCGGCGCAATGCCCAGCGCGGATGCTTATGGCGAGGGAGTCGGGCGTGTGCTGCGCCAGGTGCGCCAGTGCCTGATCATGGCGCTGGCCGAGCGCGACATCCGCGGCCTGGCCCCGTTGTCCGAGGTCTGCAGCGCGATGACCGCATTCGCGGCGATCGCCACCCGGATCGCGATGCGCCAGGCCGGTGCCGAGTTGGCCGAACGCCATGGTCGCCCTCTGGACTCACGGGGCGCCCCGCAGGATCTGCTCGCGGTCGCGATGGGCAAGGGCGGCGCCGACGAACTCAATGTGTCCTCGGACCTGGATCTGATCTTCGTGTTTCGGGAGCAGGGCGAGACCGAAGGCGTAGCGGGCGGCGACGGCCAGATCCGGGCGTCGAGCCGGATCGCCACCGCCGAATTCATGCACCGGCTTGCCCGTCGCACGATCAACCTGCTGGCCGAAGCCACCGGCGATGGCTTCGTGTTCCGCGTCGACACCCGTCTTCGCCCCAATGGCGACTCCGGCCCGCTGGTGGCGAGTCTGCCGATGCTCGAGGATTACTTCTTCTCACAAGGCCGCGAATGGGAGCGGCTCGCCTGGCTCAAGGGCAAGGTTGCCGCCGACTCCGGACTGGCTGGAGACCAGGCCTGCCGCGACGATACACAGGCGCTTGCCTCGATCGTCACCCCGTTCGTGTTCCGGCGCTACCTCGACTTTCGCGCATTCGGCGCCTTGCGCGAGCTGCACCAGAAAATTCATACCGAAATTGCCCGGCGCGACGCCCGCAACGGCGGCGGCATCGACCTGAAGCTCGGTCGCGGCGGTATTCGAGAAATCGAATTCACCGCACAACTGTTCCAGATCGTGCGCGGCGGCCGCGATCCCGGTCTGCGCGATCGGCGCACGCTGGTCACGCTGGGCGCCCTGGGCGAGCGCGGCATCCTGCCGCAATCCGACGTGGATGCGCTGCGCGACGCCTACGAATTGCTGCGCCGGGCCGAACATGCGCTGCAGTTTCAGGAAGACGCCCAGACGCATCGGCTCGGACATGATGCCGACGCTCGAGAACGCGTCGCGGCGATGCTCGGCATGCCACGCGAGCGCTTCGAGAGCGCACTGGAGTCTGCGCGCACCGCGGTGCAGCGGGTCTTCGACGATCTGCTCAAGGCCTCCGACCAAGGTGAACTGCCGCGTGCCGGCGAGGTCGGCGACGGCGCCAAGCCGCCGCCGGAGGCGCTCAGGATGCGACTGCAGGCCTTGCGCGATGCGCAGCGTTACCGGGTCGCGGCCGAAGACACCCGCAAGGCGATCGAGACGGTACTGGCCAGGGCGTTTGACGAAAGCAAGGACGAGGCTGCGCTGACCCGGCTGATCGAGCTGATCGAGGCCGTGCTCGGGCGTCCTGCCTACATCGCGCTGCTCGCACAGTTTCCGCTTGCCCAACGTCGCGTGATGGCACTGCTTGGCAAGGCAAAATGGGCTGCCGACTACCTGAACCACCATCCGATCCTGCTCGATGAGCTGCTCGACGGGCAGTTGTTCGAACCGGCCGACTATGCATCCTGGGAGGCCGCGCTGCGCGAGGCACTGGCCGGCGCGCGACTGGACGGCGAACCCGACATCGAACTGCAGATGGACCTGATGCGCGAGGCGCATCACGCGCAGCTGTTCCGACTGCTCGCACAAGACCTCGAGGGGCTGCACAGCGTCGAGCGCATCTCGGACCACCTGAGCGACTTGGCCGACCGGGTGCTGGCGATCACGCTGGACCTGGTCTGGCCGCTGATTCGCAAGCGTCATCGCGACACACCCCGCTTCGCGGTGATTGCCTATGGCCGGCTCGGCGGCAAGGAACTCGGTTATGCATCCGACCTTGATCTGGTCTACCTGTACGACGACGATGACGATGCCGCGCAGATGGCCTATTCGCAATTGGGCACCCGACTGGGCACCTGGTTGTCCTCACGCACTGCGGCCGGACAGTTATTCGATGTTGACCTGCGGCTGCGGCCCAACGGCGATGCCGGCCTGATCGTGAGCAGCCTGAACGGGTTTCGCAGCTACCAGCGCGACTCGGCCTGG
>Ga0255220_1001016_pt1 | contig 10187 bp, 10 predicted proteins | sample Miss_Colum_RepB__FD_188423 | JGI IMG/M metagenome (GOLD analysis project Ga0255220, IMG submission 188423) | Freshwater microbial communities from Mississippi River, Louisiana, United States - Miss_Colum_RepB_8d | ecosystem: Environmental > Aquatic > Freshwater > River | place: USA: Louisiana...
TCCAAACGCGCCCAAGTCCGTCCCCTTTACGCCGCAGGAGATGGAGCAGATGCTGCAGCTGGTGCGCAGCGTGGTCGGCTTCGATCAGCAGCGCGGCGACATGGTCTCGGTGATTCCGGCGCGCTTTGAGGCCGAGCCGCCGATGCCCAGCATCCCCTGGTACATCGAGGACTCGGTACAGACCGGCATCAAGAGTGGTCTGGTGGCGATCAGCTTCATCGTGTTCATGCTGATTGTGGTGCGCCCGATCATGCGCAACATCATGATCAACAAGGCCCAGATCGAAGAAGAGAAGGCCAAGGCCGCACTGCTCGACGGCGAACTATCGCCGGAGGACATGCGCATGATCCAGATCGGCGAGGGCGAGAGCCTGGAGGAGATCAAGGCCAAGCTCAAGCCCAAGAAGTCCAGTATCTCGATCGACATGCTCGATACCGCGAACACCTACGACGACAAGGTTGCCCTGATCCGGATGCTGGTGGCCGAGGATTCCGGGCGGGTGGCCAACGTGCTCAAGGGCATGATCAAGGTGGCGTAAGCCAGCGCGAGGAAGAACCATCATGGCTGACAAAAAAGACGACAAGAAAGACGCCAAGGGCAAGGACGCCAAGGATGCCAAGGGCAAGGATGCCAAGGACGCCAAGGGTAAGGACGCGGCCGACGCGCCAAAGGGACCGCTGGAATCCGACGTCGTCATGACCGAGGAGCTCCAGGCGGAGCTCGACGCCCTGTCAGGCACGCAACGCGCCGCGGTGCTGATGCTGCTGCTCGGCGAGCAGCAAGCGGCCGAGATCATCCGCTACCTGAACCCGCGCGAAGTGCAGGCACTTGGCGGCGCGATGGTGTCGGTGGCCGACCTGTCGCAGGAGGCAGTCAACGTGGTGCTCGACGACTTCGTCACCACACTGAAAAAACAGACCAGCCTGGGCCTTGGCACCGGCGACTATGTCGAGAAGGTGCTCAAGCGGGCCCTTGGTGAGGACAAGGCGGCCTCGGTGCTCAGCCGCATCATGCCGGGCCAGGGCAGCAAGGGACTGGAGATCCTGAAGTGGATGGATGCACGCTCGATCGCCGACATGATCCGCAGCGAACATCCGCAGGTGATCGCGATCATCCTGTCGGTGCTCGAATACGACGTCGCCGCTGACGTGCTGAACTTCCTGCCGGCCGAGTCCAGACCCGAGATCCTGCAGCGTGTGGCCAGCCTGGAAACCGTGCAGCCCTCGGCGATGGAAGAGCTTGAGTCGATCATGAAAAAGCAGTTCTCGACGAACTCCTCGGCCAAGTCGTCGAGCTTCGGCGGGGTCAAGGCTGCGGCCAAGATCATGAACTTCGTCAAGGTGGATCTGGAGTCTTCGATCATGTCGGGTCTGGCTGCGCTGGACGCCGAGCTGATGCAAAAGATCCAGGACAACATGTTCACCTTCGAAAACCTGGTGGCGGTGGACAACCGCGGCATCCAGGTGCTGATGCGCAACGTCGAGCCGGACATGCTGATGACCGCGCTCAAGGGCGCGCCCGAGTTCGTCAAGGAGAAGTTCTTCGACAACATGTCGTCGCGCGCGCGCGTCATGTTCATCGACGAGATGGAAGGCAAGGGCCCGCTGCGCATCACCGACGTCGAAGATGCGCAAAAGCTGATCATGCGTATCGCACGCAAGCTCTCCGATGCCGGCGAGCTGGTGCTGGCAGGCCGCGGCGATGACTTCGTCTGATCGCCCGGCGGCCCCGCCGGCCTGGACCGTCGATCCGCTGCTCAGCCGCGGACGGAAAAAACAGACGCCCGCCTTCGTGCGCCTGGCCTGGGACGAGGCCAGTGCGCAGGACTTCGGCCCCTGGCGCATCAGTCCCAAGCCAGATCCGGCCGAGACCCAGAGCACTCCGGCCACAGTAATTCACGAGCCGTCTACCCCCCCTCTGCCCCCGGAGCCCGAACAAGCAGCAGAAAAACCGGGAGCAGCGAAATTGCGACAGGCAACGCCGCCCCAAACAAAGCCCAGACAAGAGCCAGAGGTCGATCCGCAACGCATACAAGCATTGGAAAAAGCGGCATACGCGCGGGGCGTTCAAGATGGTCGGCAACAAGAGCAAACCGCAACTGCGACGCAGCGTCAGAAGGAGATGGAACTGATCCGCCATCTAGCCATCGAGTTGCGCAGCCTACAGCAGAACCCAGAACGGTTTTTCGAACCACTGAAAAAACTCGCGATGCACCTTGCCGAGGTGCTGGTACGCAACGAGTTGCAAACCTCAGACAAGGCAATCAAAGCCTTGATCGAAGCTTGCATTAGCCAGCTTGACGCCGATGGGGAGTCGATCGTGGTGAGTCTGAGCCCGGCAGACATGAAACTACTGCAGGAAATTGGGGAAGGCACTGCGCTGAAACTAGTTGAAGACCCCAACCTACGACCCGGCAGCGTCAAAGCGCGAGTGCGTGACACGCTGGTGCAGGACCTGATCGAGCATCGTCTGGAGCCGCTGGCCAGAAAGATTCTGAGCGACCCGGAAAACTGGTTGCAGCGCTCGACGCTGCTGCACGACGTGATCGATGCGATGCCGGACGACAGCTCGCCGAGGTCCTGGTCATCGAAACATGAGGACATCGTCGACATGCCCGAGCCGCCGGATTCTAAGGGTCCGCAGGACCCGAAGGAGCCGACATGAGCTTCGATGCCGCAGTCGATGCCCTGCTGCCCCAGTTGCATGTCGCAGCGCCGCAGCGCAGTGGCACGCTGGTGCGACTGGTCGGCATGCGCCTGGAGACCCGCGGCCTGATGGCTCCGCTGGGCGCCTGCTGCGAAGTCGTCGGCCAGATGAACCATCGCATCGAGGCCGAGGTGGTTGGCTTCAATGACGAGACGCTGTACCTGTTGCCATTTAGCGAGCCGGTTGGCATCGGCCCCGGTGCGCGGGTCACGGTGCTCAACGCCTCCGGTCAGGTGCGGCTGGGACCGCAACTGCTTGGCCGCATCATCGACGGCAAGGGACAACCCCTGGACGGCAAGCCGCCGCCGGAATGCACCGAAGTGCTGGGCCTGCAAGGCCGCCCGATCAACCCGATGGAGCGTGGCCCGATCGAGCAGGTGCTCGATGTGGGCGTCAAGGCAATCAACGGCATGCTGACGATCGGCCGCGGCCAGCGCCTGGGGCTGGTAGCCGGCTCCGGTGTCGGCAAGAGCGTGCTGCTGGGCATGATGACCCGCTTCACCGAAGCGGACGTGGTCGTGATCGGCCTGATCGGCGAGCGCGGCCGCGAGGTGCAGGCCTTCATCGAAGAGTCGCTCGGCCCTGAGGGGCTGGCCAAGTCGGTGCTGGTCGCCGCGCCCGCCAATGTTTCGCCGGTGCTGCGCCTGAAGGCCACCCACATGACCCATGTGATCGCGGAGTACTTCCGCGATCAGGGCAAGAACGTGTTGATGCTGGTCGACAGCCTGACGCGGGTTGCCCATGCACAGCGCGAAATTGGTCTGGCGGTTGGCGAGCCGCCCACCGCGAAGGGCTATCCGCCGTCGGTGTTCGCACTGCTGCCCAATCTGATTGAACGCGCCGGCGTGGGCCGCCACGGATTCGGCTCGATCACCGCGATCTACACGGTACTGGCCGAAGGCGATAACGACAACGACCCGATCGTGGACATTGCCCGCGCCTCGCTCGATGGCCAGGTGATGCTCTCGCGCAAGCTGGCCGACGCAGCGCACTACCCGGCGATCGATCTGAACGGTTCGATCTCGCGCGTGATGCAAAACCTGCTCAACCCGCAAGAGATGAAGCTGGCCAATCGCTTTCGTCGCCTGTGGTCGCTGTATCAACAGAATCAGGATCTGATCCAGGTCGGCGCCTACGAAAAAGGCAGCAACCCGGAGATCGACCAGGCGATCCGGCTGCGCGAGGCGATGGCGCAGTTCCTGCAGCAGGACATGCACGTCAGCCAGGACGCCGCCACCAGCCGCCAGGCAATCCACAACATGATGACTCAATGACCGGCCCAAGGAAGAAACGATGAGTGCCACCCCCGTGTGTTGGGACCTGCTTGCCCGCAAGGCGCAGACAACGGTCGATGCGCGTCAGAAGGATCTGGCGCAGGCCAACCAGAACCTGCAGCAACTGCAGCACAGCATGCAGCGCATGACCCAGCTGTACGCCGAATACGGCCAGCAGGAGCGGTCTGAGCAGGCCCGGCACTGGGATGCGCAGATGCGGCTGAATCATCGCCAGTTCATGGCCCAGCTGCTCAAGGTACAGGAACGTCTGACGCGCGAGCTGCGGCTGGCGACGATGGCGGTCGAACAGCGCGCCGACGCGCTGATGCAGGCTCAGCTGCACCTCAGAAAGATGAATACACTGGAAGAGCAGCAGGCAAGAAAACTTCAGGCCGCCCAGGCTGCGAAGGACCAGCTGCGCATGGACGAATTGGCAATGATGCGATTCAATATGAGAACCACCCATTGATCTCGCCCGGCGACCTCTCGGCCCGATGACCCAGCGCCAGAAACCCACGAGCAAGGCAGGCAAGGACGACACACTGCAGACGGTGCTCACCACGCTGGTGGTTATCACCGTGCTACTCGTCAGTGGCGCAGGCCTGTACTGGTGGTTTCAGCCCGAGCCGTCGGAGCCGATGCTGGTCCGGGTCAAGATCGACAACCACTGCGAAGTCGTCAACGAAGCCTTCATGGCAATCTCGGAACCGGACGGTGCCAAGGCTTACTTCAGCGGTGACCTGGCGCTGTTGCGCACCCGCAGCAACTCCAAGGTCTATGTGCGCAGCAGCGACAAGTATCCGGCCTTCTACTTCGAGTCCCCGCGGGTGGACGCTGCCAAGCAAGTCACCATCAAGACCGAGTGTCAGCCCGAACGGGTCCAGCGCACGCTCGAGGCCCTGAAAAAACAGTTTCAGTAGCTAGACATTCGTCGCGAAATCCCTATGATTGTGCGCACCGAGCATTCGCTCGATTCTGCGCCTGTGCTTCCCGATGCCGATCTTCACGTTTCTGATGAAGTTCTGGATGAGCACCCCGACGCCGAAACACCGGCGGGGCCGGGTGCTGCGCAACCTGGCCCTGATGCTGCTCACCGTCCTGGCATCGCACATCCTGGCCATGCGCTGGCTGGAAGGCATGGACTGGTGGAGCGCCATCTGGCTGACCTTCATCACCGTGGCCACGGTCGGATACGGCGATGTTGCCGCAAAGACCATGCCGGGTCAGATTGCGACCATCGCCTTGCTGGTGATTCCTGGCATCGCGCTATTTTCCAAGTTGTTGGGCGAAACCATCGAACAAGGTTCGATACGTAAGAGGAGGCAGCTCCTCGGGCAATGGAGATGGGAGATGAAAGATCACATCCTTGTCATCAATCCGCCGAGAAATGTCGAGCCCTATGTGCGCGTCGTGGTGGACGAATTCCTGAAATACTCGGAGTTCGAACACTGCGCGATCCAGCTGGTGTCGACCCAATTCCCGCATGGCCTGCCAATCAGCCTGCAGGACATGAATGTGCTTCTGTACTCGGGTTCGGCCAATTCCGAGACCACGCTACAAGCCGTCAGGGCTGATCTGGCCAAGGTGATCATCGTGCTGGCCACCGATCCGGATCAGGAAGATTCCGACTCCGGCACTTTCGATCTGATTCACCGTGTGCGGGACATGGGCTCCAAGGCCTATATCGTGGCCGAATCAATCAGCGATAAGAACCGCCGTCGCATCAAGGCGGCCGGTGCCAATGCGACGATGCGACCGATTCGTGCCTATCCGGAGATCGCGGTGCGGGCGGTGCTGGCGCCAGGCTCGGAAAACGTCATTGAAGAGCTGTTCGACAGCGCGGGCTCGGAATACAAGACGATCATGACTCCGGCGATGAGCATGCCATGGCGCACCGTGATGCAGGTCTGCGTCGCCGGCGACTTCGGCACACCGCTGGCCTGGATCCGCGACGACAATGAAATCATCATCAATCCCTACGGATCATCGATGGCGCACTACAAGGGCCTGATCCTCGCGGTGTCGGACCAGGCAAGCTGGACCAACGAGCAACTGATCGGCGCGCTGACCCAGGCACTTGTTGCAGCCGAAACGCCCAACGCCGCGGCGTCCGGTGCGCCGGGATAAACCGTGTTCGCACGTCAGCCCGCAAGAACAGTCCCGATGTCCGCATGACCGGACCCGAACATCGCCAGCCGAAAAATGCGGTCCTTCGCGAACGCATCGACCGCCTGCGGGATCTGCATGTGCAACTGCACACGCTGACGACGCAGGCCTTCCAGGATGTGCTGGACCAGGTCCGTGGCGGCAAGGCCAGCGAACCCGGCGCGGTGCTGGACGACATGATCAAGCGCTATATCGAGCGGCTGCACACGCAGCAACACAAGATCGAGCAGGAGTTTTCGGCGCTGGCCAAGGGCGGTTTGCTGACCGATGAGGAACTCGCCGCGCTGGTCTGGGATCACGTTCCAGAAGACCGCTCCGACAAGGGTTGAGCAGGCCGGTCCATTCTCTGCGATAAAGCACCGCAAACGGTGCGCAAAGCGGCGCGACACCGCCTATGATGAGCGGCACTTAGCCCCAAGGAGATGATGATGATGTTCTACGACTCGGTCGGCCCGAATCCGCGCGTCGTGCGCATGTTTGCCGCAGAGCGCGGCATCGAACTGAACAAGACCAAGGTGGACCTGCGTGGCGGCGAGAATCGTCAGGCGCCTTACCTGTCGAAGAATCCGTCGGGGCAGCTACCCTGCCTGGAACTCGATGACGGCACGGTGCTGGCCGAAATCACCGCGATCTGTGAATACCTGGACGAGATCGGTCCGGGGGGCAAGACGCTGATCGGCTCGAACGCGCAAGAGCGCGCAGTCACCCGCATGTGGGTGCGACGGATCGATCTGAATATCCTCGAGCCGATGGCCAACGGCTTTCGCTTTGCCGAGGGTCTGAAACTGTTCGAGCCCCGGATCCGGGTGATGCCGCAGGCGGCAGCCGATCTCAAGGCGCTCGCCCAGGAAAAACTCACCTGGCTGGACGGCCTGATCGCCGGTCGCGAGTTCGTCTGCGGCAATCGCATGACGCTGGCCGATATCCTGCTGTTCGTCTTCCTGGATTTCGCGGCCGGGGTCGGGCAACCCATCAATCAGGACAACCGCAACGTCGTCGCGCTGTATGAACGCATGAAGGCGCGTGCGAGCGCGGCAGCCTGAGTGCCGGCATCAGAGCGGGCCCAGCGGCTAACGCCGGGCCCAGCGTCCGAAAGCCCGGTGTTGACACCCCGACCCACTGGCCTAAGCTGGCAGGCATCGCTAACCGGGAGCTCAGGACGCGCGATGGACACCAACACCTTATCGCAGCAGGACTACAACGCCGCCTTGCGCGACTATCTCGTGCAGGGAGAGCGCCGGGCGATGCAGCTCGGCAACCGCGGCCCGGTGCGCTTTACCGCCGACGGCAAGATCGCGCCCGACATCCTCGAGGCCTATTGGCGCTGCGGCTTTTATGTGTTCGAAGGCGTGCTGCACGCCGACGAGCTGGCCGACATCGAGCGCGATCTGCACAATATTCTCGAGCGGCTGCCGGTGCGACGCGGAGCCGAACTCGATCGCCAGGGCCGGCCAGCGCTTGGCACCGGCTGCCAGGCGCCGACACTGTTCTGGTCCAGGCCGCTGGGCGATCCGGTCGGCGGCACCGGACAACACAATGGTCGACATCCGGTAAAGATGCGCGAGGCGCAGGCCGCAGCCGGTGCGCCTGATGAGATCGTCTACCTGATCCTGGGCTCGCTGCAGTTCTCCGAGGCGGCGCTGCGGGTCTACGGTCATCCGCACCTGCTGGCGATGGCGGCTGCGGTCAACGGCGATGATTTCGTGCCCTTCAATGAAGCACTGTTCATCAAGGAGCCGGGCCTTGGCGCCTCGGTCGCCTGGCATCAGGATGGGGTCACGCACTGGAACTCGCCGGATCTGGATGCGGGCACGCATGGCTTTAATTTCATGGCCCAGCTCTACGGCTGCAATGCGGCCAACGGAGTCTGGGTGGTGCCTGGCTCGCACCGGAACGGCAAGGCCGACATTCCGGCGATGGCGGCGCGGGCCGGCTCCGACATGCTGCCGGACGCGGTGCCGATCCTTTGCGCCCCCGGGGATGTCGCGATCACGAACCGCCAGACGGTGCATGGTTCGTTCGCCAATACCAGCCCCGACTGGCGAGTGACCTTGAATTTTGGCTTTCACCGGCGCCGCTCGGTGCTGGGCATCGAGACCAACGGCACGACGCACACCCGTCAGCGCATGGTCTATGACGATGCCGTGATTCGCCAGCGCGCGCGCATGATCGGCTACGGCATCGACGCGCGTCACCAGCGCTTTCCGCACGAAACTGCCTTCGTCTACATGCCGCATGCGGATCGCGGCGAAGTCTGGCGTTGGGACGAGCAAGCCAAGGCAAGCATTCGCGACTACAACCTGCAAGATCTGAGCATCTGAAGGAGCGCACCTGATGCCCGACCAGCCCCCTGAGCAGAGTCAGAACCTGACCCTGTATGTCGGCACCGCCGGCATGTCGGTGTGGTTCAGCCGTGACCTGGGCGAGACCTGGGAGCGACCCTACAGCGAGAGCGGCATGTACCTGGAGACCCGGGTCTGGGCGCTGTCGACGCATCCGTCACGGCCCGGAGAAGTGTTCGCCGGCACCGACTCGGGCATCTATCGCTGGCGCGAAGCGGAGCAGCGCTGGACGCATCTGCCCGGCCCGCTCGACACTACCTGCACCTGGACGCTGGCGCGGCGCAAGGACGATCCGAACGTCATCGTCGCTGGCACCCATCCGGCCGCGCTCTACCGCTCCGACGATGGCGGCGCGAACTGGCGCGAACTGCCGGCGCAATTCGCCACCGAGTGCATCTTCGTGCATCAGCCAAGGGTCACACAGGCAATCTTCGATCCGGAGCAACCCGACACACTGTGGGCCGGCGTCGAAATCGATGCGATTCATCGCAGTCGCGACGGTGGCAACAGCTGGGATCGGCTCGACCAGGGCTTGATCTCCGGCGACGTGCATGGCGTGACGGTGGTGCGCACGCCGGCCGGCCGGGTCTTGTTTGCAACCACCAACAAGGGGCTGCATCGCAGCGACGACGAAGGCGAGAGCTGGCAGATGCAGACGCTGGATTCGCCCTGGCAGTACACCCGCAGTGTCGGGGCCCGCGCCGACGGCGACGGCACGCTGTTTCTGACCAACGGCAATGGCCCGCCCGGCTCAACCGGCCGGCTGCTGCGTTCGCGCGACTACGGCGCCACCTGGCAGAACGCCGGGCTGCCAGGCGAGACCAACAGCACGCCCTGGTGCTTTGCATCGGACGCCAGCGCCCCGCAGATCATGTTCACAGTGACCAATCTTGGCGAGTTGTATCGCAGCCTGGACGGCGGCGAGAGCTGGACCAAGCTCAAGCGCGAATTCGGTGAGGTTCGCGCGCTGGCCATCGGAGTGGCGGCCGGCGCCTGAGCAGTCAAGGGGTCGCCGGGGACACCATGCCCGGATTCAAGGGAGAATGGCCAGATGCTTCCCGACATCGATTCGCTGGCCCTGTTCGTGCGCGCAGCCGAGTTGCGCAACCTGACGCGGGCCGCCGAGGCCAGCTTCATCACGGTACCGGCGGCAAGCCGCAGGCTCTCGCTGCTCGAGCATCAGTTCAGCGCGCAGTTGTTCGAGCGCCACTCGCGCGGCCTTGAACTCACGCCCGCCGGGGAGCAGCTTCTGAGCCTGGCCCGCGAAGTCATCGCCAGCGTGCACCACATGCGCGCCGAGATGGGCAACTACGCGACAGGCCGTCAGGCGGTGATCCGGATGCAAGGCAATACCTCGGCAATGACGCAGTTTCTGCCGGGCGACATCGCGAGCTTTCAGGCCGCACACGACAAGGTGCGCATCGTGCTGGAAGAGTGCTGGAGCGAGGACGCGGTGCGGCGTCTGCGCAGCAGCGAAGCGGACATCGGCGTGGTGGTCGAAGGCTGCAGCGCCGAGGGCCTGTGGACCCGGCCGTATCGCCGCGACCGACTCGCGGCGGTGCTACGCACCGATGACCCGATCGATGAACCCGAGCTGGCATTTTCGCTGCTGCTCGAGCGTGACCTGGTGGGCCTGGAAGGCAGCAGCACGCTGACTCGACTGCTCACCGCGCAGGCCTCCAACCTGATGCGGCCAATG